>PPYF01221262.1_pt1 | contig 10291 bp, 14 predicted proteins | sample 1559871 | NCBI WGS metagenome assembly PPYF01 (sample SAMN08240021, study PRJNA423297) | Human gut metagenome, whole genome shotgun sequencing project.
TTTACTAAGGTTTATTAGGGTATAACTATTCTTTTACATTCTATACATTAACTACTAAAGATAACATACTTTTTCTCCTTTATAATTCGTAACTTTCCAATATACTTTCCTCAACGGATTTTTCTATCTCAAAAGGTAGTTTTGAAAGTCTTGTCAGACATAGATCCAACTGATGTTTAATCTCTTCATAATCCGTTAAACTTAACTGATCCAGCACAATATCTCCTTGTACTTTGATCTCTCGACATTGTCTTTCAGCCTGCCCCTTATCATATAAAACCTCATCTATATATGCTTCAATTTCCTGTGTGTATCCCTCTTTTCCTTTTATTAAGGATAATTTGTTCAAATATGTCTGATGTTGTAATTGTAATTTCATAAGAAGCTTCTGGTATTTTATAAGGTTCTATTTTACTTCCATAAAAACATCCAAACGTGTTGCATTGTATCATAAAGACAGCATAGCTTCAATTTTTGTATCTTTATCTGACTTTGAACGATGAAACTTTTTGGTGGTTTGATCACAGGCACAGCCAGTGGATTTTCTCTGCGGTTTTGCCTGCAAAGCTAAATTCTGGCTCTTTGAATTTTAATATTACATCTTTTATTATTTGATTTCTATGAAATTTATCACACACTGATAAAATTCACTTGATTTCCATGCATCTTTATAACATCCAAAAGATCCGTAAGTTTCATCCAGATCGTCGCTGTATTATCATTTGGATGTACTGCAATATATTCGTATTCTTTCAGATCTTCATCAAAAAAGACTGGAACCACACATTCTTTATCATTCAAAATACCTAATGGCGAAACAGATCCTGGTTCGATATTTAAATATTTCATTAAGCGCTCAGCTGAAACAAAACTAAGTCTAGAACTTCCAATCTCATCTCTTACTTTCTTAAGATCTGCCTGCTTGTCTTCTCGAATGATCACAAGAAAATGGTGTTTTCCACTACCATCTCTTAAAAATAAATTTTTCGCTCCTATGCCATTTTCATGATTCCACAGATCAGAGTCTTCGATTTCATCCACTGTGTAGACAGCTTGATGCTCAAACATTTCGTATTCTATATTTTGCTCATTTAAGGTATCTAAAACGATTTTTCTATTTTTATTCATTTTGCTAATGCTCCTGTTCGCCTTTCCATTTCTTGTTTTAATTCGTCTAAAAAATCATTTAAATCATCTTTTGAGATTACTTTTAGTTTTATCATATTCCAAATTATATCGACAGCTGTTGTTTTCCTTACTTCTACTAGTACACCTGGATGTCGTCGATCATTTTTGAAAATACGACCAAAAATAAATGCTATACGGCCCAACTCTAAATATTTGCGCATTCAGAATCCCTCCTTCTTGAGAAAATTCTATAATTAAGTGTGCATTATCTCGAATAAGTTGTTTAAAATACATCATGACTCTGAATATCTGTGAACTTCCCATGTATAATCTGGTAACCAGCAAATAGCATCATGAAATCCACCTGTTTCATCTGGTGTTTCAATATATACCTTTACTTTTCCATCTGGATACATCATATTCTTTCACTCCTTACTTCTGTGCAGTTCATCTTTATGATATTTTATCACAATTAAATTTCTACCACAATAAAAAAGCCACTGTAAATATTACAATGACTTTTCCATGGTTCTTTTTCATATTTTCGATAACGCTCCGGCATCGTATCAAGACTTAATATCTGTTCTTCTAGACGATCAAGTTGTCCAATTGCGTTTTCTGGTGATTATAATTCCAAAGCAATGTATTCAAAAACTTCATATATCATAAGCCATAATCCTTACGAATGTCAGCAAAAGCTTTCTCCGCATTTTTTGTCCGTCTCGCCTGCATATCCTTTTTTCAATTCTTCATTGAATTCTACTTCTGATAATGTGCTGATATCAACAGGTCTAGCGGATGGTATTTTTACTTCAAATGGAAGTCCTCTCTGTAAGATAATCTGTTTATAAAACATATTGATAGCACTAGAAGCAGGAATACCAAGTGCAGACAAAATACTTTCTGCTTTTTCTTTGACTTCTGGTTCAATCCTTACATATAAATTTGCTGATTTTGTAGCCATATAAAACATCTCCTTTCGTGAGTAGTTTTTCTATCTATTTTTATTATATGCAAATGTCCGCACAACAGCAATACTAATTTTACCTTTCCGTTTTCCAACAGCTTTTATATCACCATTCCTTGAACTTATTCTATATTGCCATTTATATTTTGGGGAATATATCTGTATGACAAATTAACACCTATTATAAATTAAATGAAGATTTTGTTTAGAATTTTCTGGTTAATTCTAATTAATTTATCATTTTACTTTGTAAACTGATTTCTTAATGTCCCTGGGAACTTAAGTCTTACATTTCTTCAATACTTTCAATTTGGACAGGTGAAATAATAACATCATCTCTTATATAAAGGAATTGCATACCAAGTTCATTATTGGCCCTATCTATAGCATGTGATAACATCCATTTTTTCAATTTCATCTCATCATCCAGCTCATTCCAATCCTCATATGGAGGGTCTCTCCATTCATCTAATTCAAAATTGAATCTATGGATCTGTTCAACAGTAGCATAAAAATTAACAATAAAACTTTTAGAATGATTTCTCCAATACTCATCTAATTTCTCTGCCTCGGATGATAACTCAACAAGCGTCATGAAAAATTCAGGTCTCTCATGAATACTTGTCCCATAATTTAAAACATCATCATTAAGCAGAAATCCATTTACGCAATAATCATAGTACACTCTGTGTGCAATTCTATCTAATTTTTCATCAAGACCAGATAAAAAATGACGGCTACGGTATTTTTCATAATCAATATCATACTTCTTACCATTACAAAACAAAATTCTATTTTCTATATCAAAGAAAATTCCACAATTACTCAGAGCTCTAGAAATCACCGTATCACGTTTTAGTACCTCCTGTAAGTTCATCAAACCATTCTCTCGAATTTCTTTACAATCGTCCAATGCTCCAACCACATGAAAAGCCCTTATACGCAAATCAGAGATATCTACATCTAAAATTCTATCAATATTTCTTTTCCAGAATTGCTCAAAACTATTTTCACATTCAATTACCAATTCTGTAATATATTCATCTTGGGTCATATCCATGAAATTCAAAATAAAATAGTATGCTGAATCACAGGTTCTTAAGTCATAATTCAATAGTATCATTCCTCTCTGTTTTTTTAATTAGCATCAATGTAACGACTTACAGGTATCGGCGTACCATTTCCAATAAACATTCCCTCTCTGAAAGTTCTCATCATAGAAATCGACGCATCATCTATAAGTCCACTATTTTTGTAGTAGCAAGTCAATCTGTGTCATAATATCTTTGGAGTACAACTATTCTATTCCTCTTTGAATCATCGCAATTCTTTCTGGGTCCGTTCTATCATCCATTACAACTGAATTCTTGAGAACGCTTAAACTTTCCGCTATCATTAATGCACTCTGATTTCTTAACGTCTGCGTGACCTCTCTGTATATTTTTATTGAAATTGCACAAGAAATCCTTAATTTTTACCATTCTGCTTTGTTCAGTGACTGTCCTGTTGACAGTCTCCACTATAGTTACTTATTTTGCTTATGCTGCAAGTTTCTGCATTTCTTTTGGGTTATTGAAGCAGCTGATATCTCCCACTTCTACCAGAAATCCTGACACTGTCCTGATATCCCTACACCCTTGATCTCCAACAGCTTTTCAGCCATCAGAATCTGTTTTACCAGCTCTTTAATCAGAGCCATTACTTCCTGAAAACGTACATTTCTGGATTCGTAATCTTCCAAAAGCATACGGATCTCCATTCTTGCAGATACTGCACCTTCCTTACTTCCGACACTGTGCTCAGCAGCTTCCATCAGGGTCTTTGCCCTCGCTTTTCCAACTGCTCTCATCTTTGTATCCCGCCAGATCTGGTTCACTCCATCAATACCCAACGTCAAGATATCTTCTGAAAGTGGTGCAACTTTAAGAATCATCATCCCACTTTTCGCATCTGGTTTCCCATATACCGTCCCTCTCTGACTAATCCTGCGATAACTTTCGGATCCTTACGGTCATTCTTAGTCGGATGATTATCGTCGAGTTCTTTTGATTTTTTACATGATACAGATTCACAAGAACTGGTCTCATTTCATGATCCTGAAGAAATTTTCCAAGATTAAACCAGTAATGTCCTGTTGGTTCCTTATCTGGAACGACTTTATCCTTTTCATGCATTATGCATTTCTTTCATATCTTGAATCCACGCCTTAAATGACATGAATCCAGCTTCTGTGTTACTAAACTTAAATGGTTTCTTTGAATACTCAATTCCTCTATAATCAAAAGCTCTTGCATAATTTGTTTCACTTCCAATATCAATTCCAAGTACCAAAGTATTTTCTGTAATAGCTTCAATTTTTGCATTCTGTGTATTAGACTTCATTATAGATACCTCTTTGTTCAATAAGCTTTTACCAACTCAGCCAAGTCAGTAGTCTTATTGTACTCTGAAGTATCTCCTTAATCAAATTCATAATAATACTTTTTTACTTATATCTTTTCTTCCATTCCACATTTTTCATAAAATCTAAATATATTTTTGTACCTCTTTTTCAAAATCAAAATCTGGCTGTCCTTGACGAGCATAATAAGCCGAAAATCTTCTTAAAATATCTTTAACAAAATAATTGGATATATGTAATTCTAAAATATCATATCCTTCTTCCAAATATTCCGTATTACAATTCAAAACATGCCTAAAATTTATATATCCACCTACAAACAATTCATTTTGTGGTAACCAATGATAAAACTCCGTATAATTATTCGTAATTGCTTTCTTTAATGCATTTGCCTTTTTTTTCTGAGAGCTAATCTTGTCTAGTATTTTTTCATTCACGCTTTCTAAAGATTCAATTTCACACAAAAGTACCACATCTGTTTTGAATTTATTTCCATGTATTGCCAAATCACAAGGTGGCGATAAAACAACATAATATGTATCTGTTGTTTTGTTTTTTATAATTGTTCCAGTTTTTATATTACTTACTATTGAGGGATTAATATACATTTCTTGTGTGACATATTGTGGCATTTCATCATCTAATAATTCTTGAATACATGAAATCGCAACTCTTAATAATATTTTTTCAGTTTCATAATCTTCTTTTTGTAATTTTTTCCATATCTCAATATTAGGATATAAATTTCTCCAAAATATTTTATTCATGGTTTGCTCAATTATTCCTTTTCCACCTATAACATTAAAAATCCCCGTATCTGCTATATTAATTATATCATCAATAATATCTACATATCTGTTTTCCCCTTTTTTATAAATTTTTATGGGTGACTCTTCCTCTATTATGGTGTCTGGTGTTCCTGTCATAATAGCTACTGGCAACCTATATTTATCTATTATTTCTTTTATTATTTCATTTCCCGTATCTTCACCATTTAATTTAATATCAATAATAACACCTGTGTAATTTACTGCCTGCTTATTCAATTTGTCCATAGCCTCATCATAAGACGAAGCTACAGAAATATCTACTTTGCATTCTCGGCTTTTATTCATAATTTCTACCGATTCTGTACATGCCTTTATATCTGATTCATTATCTTCAACTAATAAAATTTGATACATATTCTATTACCCCTTTTTATCTTTTTGTATTAATTTAAAATGGGCTCCTTTTTCTTGTTCTAATGCAATCAATTGTAATCCATTTCTTTGAGCTGCTTCTCCTGCAATTGCTAATCCTAATCCCATTCCTCCTGGTTTTGTCGTAAATTCTGGTTCAAAAATCACACCGCTTTCTAATAATTTAGTTTCTATTCCTGGGCCAGAATCATAATAATCAACATACCATGCTGTATCATCCTGATTTATAGAAATCTTTATTTCTCTTATATCACAATTTTTCTCATTTATCCAAAATATACTATTATCTATTAAATTAGTAAAAATAGTATATATGTCTTCTCTCCACAAATCAGCAGATATCTTCTGATCTTCTGTAATATTAATTACAATTTTTTTCTCCTTTAGTTCACCTTCGAAAACAGACACCGCACCATCTATAAGTTCTTTTAAAATAAAATTCTTTTTTCTATTGCGTTTTTTTGCTGCTAATGGATCTAATCTACCAAATAAATTAGAAAAAATCTTCGCATTTTCTCGTATTCCTTCAGTCAATTCAACAATTTTATATATACTATCTCCTTCAGAATTTTTTTTGAATTCATCAATATAAAAATTTAAATTTGGAATTTGATTAACAAAATAATTTAATGGTCTTCTACCTTCATGCAATATAACATTTATTATTTTTCCTAGTGTGACCTGTCCTTGGTAAATAGCAACTTTTTTTCGAATTTCTTCTACAGATTCATTCTTTTTTCGTTGTTCGCTGTCAATAATATCTTCTATCTCTGATATTGTTAAAGAATTCATACCAGCTTTTTCTAATGACTTAACAATATTTTTCTTCAACAAACTATAATCATACAGTCCATCTAATTCATTTTCAATTTTCTTAGCTGCATTAGACAATCCCATAGTTCTTCTATATAAATAACGTCTTTTTTCTAATTCTATAATAACTAATTCAGTTAATTCCTTCAGCTTTTTATAAGCAAAATTGTCTTTTAACCCATCTCTTGCACTTTTTTCTTCTAAATGTGAAATTTCTTCTGATTGAATATGAACATACCCAACAACTTGATTACTACCTATTTTCATTGTAGGGTTTTGAACACGTTTTTCATTTAATTTGAGCCAATCAAAATCTGAATCTCCTAAAGGCCGTATTCTGAATCCATTTCTATAAACTCCTATTCCATTGACTTCATTTAATAATTGTCGTGCTTGCAATCCTGAAACATAATCATTTGTCTTTTCATCTTTTAAACCTCTAGCAATAAGTTGTTCTATAGATACTTTATCCCTATCATATACTCTAATATCAATTAATAATTTTCCACATAAAGTAGGTCCAAAATTACATTCTATTTTTTCTTTACCCACATTCTTTATTTTATTATTACTGAACTCAAATTTCCCTTTTCCATTATCTTCTATACAACCAGTTATCTGGTAATCAAACAAATCCAAAATAGGATACGGCTTTATATATTCTGTAATGATTTGATCTTGATCTTTATAAAAATCATCAAATTTCATTATAATATTAAAAGTTTCATCAAATGTATTAACCATTTTAGGTGGAATTAATTTTTTTAATTCAAAACGTAATTTTTTAAATTGCTTTCTGTCCCAATTTCGCAAATATTTTTCAGATCCATGTATTAATAATTTAGTCCCTGAAGGTTGATCCGTTGTTAAACTTGTTACCTTTAATTTTACTTGATCTAAATATTCTGCATTTTCAAAATCATTCCAATTTATATTTAAAATTGTTGTGTTCCCAGATCTATCAGTTGTTTCCAAATCTAATTCTTCGCCTAGAATACTCGTTGCATATCTACCTATCCCTTTTCTTCCTTGCATTATCCTTCCACTAGGACTTCTACGATTTTTAACTTTATATGAAGTGGATGGAACTAACCATTTATTAATTACATCCTCTTTAGACATTCCATGACCATGATCCTCTATCAATATGTCTATACCATCTTCCTTTTTTCTTCCAATAAATGAAATTACAACATCCTCTGAATCTGCATCATATGCGTTTTTTACTAATTCTACTAATGCCGCAAATTCATCTTGTATTAAGTCTTTACCAATAGTTAATAAATGTCTTCCTGCTGGTCTAATAATAAATGTATCATTTTTTCCCATTTACCACACCTCCAATAACGCTTTTGCAATAATTTCCGCTAAACAAACTGGAACTGCGTTTCCTATTTGCTTATAAGCAGCCGTTCTCGATGGTTTCCCCGATATAGATTCAAAATAATAATCATCTGGGAATGTTTGTAGCCTAGCCACTTCTCTAGGTGTAAGTGATCTATTTTGAGTAATATCTGGATGAATAAAATAATGTCCATCTTTTGCAATATGCGCAACTACCGTTTGTGAATATTCGATATCTGAAGCCACAACTTTAAATCTGTCTAAAAAAGATTTTTTATTATTTTGAGATTGCAAATTTTGAGGTAAGTCTGTATATTTTAAACGTTTATGTTTTTTATTCCATAATTCTACTGCAATTCTGTATATTTCTTTATCCTGCTCAGTATTAGTTCTAGAACTATGCAATGTAACAATCTGATTATTTTCCAATTTTATTTTTGATTCATACAAATATGTCCCATTATAATCTAATGTTTTTAACGGTTTAAAACTTCCTTCACCCGCTTGAATCTTTGGTAAATCTTTAAAAATTTCTGCCACTTGATATTTTCTTTCTTTTTTCTTTATTTCTGGGAAAAATTCTCTTTCACCTTTGTATTTACCAATTAAAATAATTCTCTTTCTATTTTGAAGCACTCCATAATCTGCAGCATTCAATATCCTATGTTCTGTCGTATATCCACATTTTTGGAATAATTCCTGCATTTTTGAAAAATGTAATTGCTTATCAGTATCTCTTGCTGTTAGCAAACCAGTAACATTCTCAAACACAAAATATTTAGGCTTATACCTTTTTAAAAACTCTGCATATAATTTATATAAATAATTTCTTTTATCTCCCAACATGTTATTTTTATCTCTTGCTCGTCCAATTAGTGAATAAGCTTGGCAAGGTGGCCCTCCCACAATTAAATCCACTTTTTCTCCTTTAAGATTATTATCTATTATTTCAAAAATATTTTGTATACTATCTTTTGATATTTCATAATTTAAAACACTCGATAACAATTTTTTAGGAACAGTTGTATAAAATTCATCTCTCGATATTCTGCCATAAAGGTACTCTTCATAAATATCCTGCTTTTTCTTAGTTAATAACCATTTATATGCTAATCTAGTTTTTAAGGTATAACAAGCAGCTGTATCCATTTCAACGTGCGCTATTGGAATAAATCCTGCCCTCATAAATCCTTCTGACAACCCCCCTGCACCAGCAAAAAGATCTAAATACCTTAACTTTACCATTTTTAACTCCTATCATTATTATAACATTAATTATTTTTCATACTTAAAAATCAACAACATTGCTATGTACTAATCTTTGCAATGTCCAATTTTATCGAAATCAACTATTTATTTTAATATCAAAAATTGTTTCTTCTACAGTTTTAACACATTCTTCGGGATTCCTTTTAATATCATTTCCCCAAAATCTTAATACTGTCCACCCCTCAAATTCTAACCTTTTGTTTATATCATTATCATGTTCCATATTACGAGCTATTTTTTTAATCCAAAATTCTCCATTATCACCTCTTTTTAAACGTTCTCTAAGCTTTTCCCAATCCTTTCCATGAAAAAATTCTCCATCACAAAAAATAGCAATTTTATATTTAGTCAATACAATATCTGGTTTTCCTTCAAGTTTTTTATAATTTTTACGGTATCTATAACCCTTATGCCATAACGCTTTTCTCAGTAACACCTCAATTTTTGTATCTTTTCCTTTAATATTTTTCATGTTTTTATGTCGTTGCTCTTTTGTTAAAACATCTGCCATAAGATCACTCCAAACCAAAATTGTTTATATTTAATATTATACCATGAATTGAATAACTATTGGATCATAATTATTCATTATCAAAATCTATTTCTGTCAAGTCAATTAAGTTTAAAAAATTAGAAGATATAGATTTTGTTGAATTGCCAAACTAAATTCCAGTCTATTTAAGTCAAAACCAGAATATCAATTCGTACACAAGAAAAAAGCTGAACAATCAGTCTGCGTACGAACTGTTCAGCTTTCTTCATGGTCAGGAAATCCTTGAAAAACTTAAGATCAAGGAAATTCCTGCAGATAAAATCAACATGACCCCTCTGTTATTGAAAAAATAAAGAAGACAAACGCCATTCAGTATGGAAATAACGACAAAAAGAGGGGTGGAATTTACCTTTGCGAAAAAATAAACTCTAAATTCGACCTCTGGTTTTTGTGACTTCTTTTTTTCAGAAAAGATCATCTTAAAAGAAAGCATAACAGTTTTTAAACTAAAAAACAATTCGTTTGGAAAAGTAATTTCCAGAAAATATATGTTTGCAATACTAACTTCCAGAATATCAATGAAATTTCATGAAATATTGGTTCAAAAACGTAGCTGATAACATTTATATTTATCCCAAATCGGCTCCCAGGAATTTAATTTTGCAAACCAGAAC
>PPYF01188623.1_pt1 | contig 10289 bp, 7 predicted proteins | sample 1559871 | NCBI WGS metagenome assembly PPYF01 (sample SAMN08240021, study PRJNA423297) | Human gut metagenome, whole genome shotgun sequencing project.
TATAAGGCATTACCGTCCGGAGAAACGCTCTTTTCCTTGGGGTTCCGGAAGGGTATTTTCGCAAATCAGGAAGTGAACTGCTCTTTACACTATTGCGAGAATACTCTTGTTTACTGCTTGCCTTACTATAACTTGCCTTTGTTACTTTTGGTGCCGTCGCCTTCGTATGCTTTGTTACCGAGGCTTTCGGATGCTTCGTTACCGTGTGTGTTGTTGCAAACACCCCACCTGAAAATGTACAGATGAGTAACATAAGTATCGCGGCCCCATATCGTCGAATGGGAGTCGATATCATTAGGTCTCCTGGTCGGATTTAATCATTCCAACGCCTTATTATTTCAAAAAATTGAGAGCTGAATCTCAAATTATACCAAAAATACCCCGCCAACGCACGCTCAGGAAATAGTCCGATTCCGAAACGACGCGTGGACGCGATTCAGCATAGGACAAATTGCGCAGGCAAAATGTCATCCACCTCTCATTTTAGTTCATTTTTTGACCGCCATCACTCAGCCCTTTATCTCCTCCTTTCGCCAGGAGGAGTACAGCACGATAAACGGCTGGCAAACTTGGTAAAAACCCGATGGCACAAGGATCCTGGAATGAAATTCGCTGCCCTGATACCGCTACTGATTCCCACTTTCGCCGGTGCTGCAAACTGGTCCACCGAGGGCTTTCCTATTTTTGCAGCGGACGGCACGGGGAAGTTCAGTAGCCAAAAAACGCTCACGAAGGGTACCCGACCGTTAAGATTGAATTTTGACCAACAGTGCTGGCAGCCCACTTCTGGGATTCGTCTTAACCAGATGCTCTCTCTGGAACCCTGCCAGGGGGATGCGCCACAGTGGCGTCTTTTCCGCGATGGCAACTACACGCTGGAGGTCGATACCCGCTCCGGCACGCCTACGCTCACTATCGCCGTACAAAGTGACACACAGAGCACCGCAGAACAGGTCAACGTACGCCAGTGCCCGCGATGGGACGGCAAACCGCTGGCGCTGGATGTCGGCAAAACCTTCCCGGAAGGCAGCCTCGTTCGCGACTTTTATAGCGGCCAGACGGCGACGGTAAAGCAGGGAAAAATCACACTACGCCCGGACGAAAACAGCAATGGATTATTACTGCTTGAACGCGCTGACGTCGCTACCGACGCGCCGTTTAGCTGGCATAACGCCACGGTTTATTTTGTGCTGACCGACCGCTACGTAAATGGAGATCCTAGCAACGACAATAGCTACGGGCGACACAAAGATGGCATGGAGGAAATCGGCACCTTCCACGGCGGCGACCTCAAAGGCTTAACCAGCAAGCTCGACTACCTGAAGAGTCTGGGCGTTAACGCGCTGTGGATTAGCTCCCCACTTGAGCAAATCCACGGTTGGGTAGGTGGCGGCACAAAAGGCGATTTCCCGCACTATGCCTATCACGGCTATTACACTCAGGACTGGACGCGACTGGATGCCAATATGGGCAATGAAGAGGATCTGCGCGCGCTGGTTGATGGCGCACACCAGCGAGGCATCCGCATCCTGTTTGACGTCGTGATGAACCACACCGGCTACGCGACTCTGGCCGACATGCAGCAGTTCCAGTTTGGCGCGCTCTACCTCAAAGGTGATGAAATCACCAAAACGCTCGGGGATCACTGGACAAACTGGAAGCCCGGCCCGGGCCAGACCTGGCACAGCTTTAACGATTACATCAACTTCAGCGATAAAGCCGCATGGGAAAAATGGTGGGGCAAAGCGTGGATCCGCACAGATATTGGCGACTACGACAATCCCGGCTTTGACGATTTGACAATGTCGCTGGCGTTTTTGCCGGATCTAAAAACCGAATCCACCACGCCAAGCGGGTTGCCGAATTTCTACCGTAACAAGCCCGATACCCACGCAAAAGCCATCAATGGCTTCACCCCACGCGACTACCTCACCCACTGGCTTAGCCAATGGGTACGCGACTATGGTATTGACGGCTTCCGCGTCGATACGGCGAAACACGTAGAGATGGCGGCGTGGCAGCAGCTTAAGACACAATCGGTCGCCGCATTGGCCGAGTGGAAAAAAGCCAACCCGCAGAAAGCGCTCGACGACGCGCCGTTCTGGATGACCGGCGAATCCTGGGGACACGGGGTGATGGAGAGCGATTACTACCGCCACGGCTTTGATGCCATGATCAATTTCGATTACCAGGACCAGGCGGCGAAAGCCACCGACTGTCTCTCCAGTATTGACATGACCTGGCAACAAATGGCCGACAAACTCCAACGTTTTAATGTGCTGAGCTACCTCTCCTCTCACGATACCCGCCTGTTCCGGGAGAAAGGCAATAACGCCGCCGAACTTCTGCTACTGGCTCCCGGCGCGGTGCAGATTTTCTACGGCGATGAGTCCAGTCGTCCATTCGGCCCTACCAGTTCAGATCCGCTACAGGGCACGCGCTCGCAGATGAACTGGCAGGATGTCACCGGTAAATCCGCAGCCGAGGTTAAACATTGGCAGACGCTGGGCCAGTTCCGCGCGCGCCACCCTGCCATCGGTGCCGGTAAACAAACCACGCTCACGCTCGACCAGGGCTACGGTTTTATCCGCGAAACGGACCACGATAAAGTGATGGTCGTGTGGGCCGGCAAACCATAATTTTTTCTTATCACGGCCCGTATCAGCCATACGGGCCTCTTTAGAATAAAAGACCATTCAAATACAAATAAATCGATTTATTCTCTAAAACCCGTTCATCAAGCGCATTTGCACCCCATCGTCAGTGGCGTTATCGTTACCCACATCACAGAACAAGCAATAGAAATTCAGCTATGACATTTTCACTTTTTGGCGACAAGTTTACCCGCCATTCAGGCATTACCCGCCTGATGGAAGACCTCAACGACGGTTTACGCACCCCAGGGGCTATTATGCTAGGCGGCGGTAACCCGGCGCAGATCCCTGAGATGAACGCCTACTTCAATAACCTGCTGGCGGAGATGCTGGAAAGCGGCAAAGTCTCTGAAGCGCTGTGCAATTACGATGGTCCTCAGGGCAAGAATGAACTGCTTACCGCCCTGGCCGATATGCTGCGTAATGAATTAGGTTGGGATATTGGCCCACAGAATATTGCACTAACAAATGGCAGCCAAAGCGCGTTTTTCTACTTGTTCAATCTGTTCGCAGGTCGATGCGCGGATGGTTCTACCCGCAAGGTGCTGTTTCCGCTGACTCCCGAATACATCGGCTACGCGGATTCCGGTCTGGAGGACGATCTGTTCGTCTCAACCCGCCCGCATATTGAGCTGCTCCCGGAAGGACAGTTTAAATATCACGTTGATTTCGATAATTTGCCGATTGGCAAAGACACCGGAATGATCTGCGTTTCGCGTCCAACAAACCCAACGGGTAACGTCATTACCGATGAAGAGCTCAAACAGCTCGACGCTCTGGCGAATCAGCACGGGATACCGTTGGTTATCGACAATGCCTATGGCGTACCGTTCCCGGGCATTATCTTCAGCGAAGCGACGCCGCTGTGGAACCCGAATACCGTGCTGTGCATGAGCCTGTCTAAGCTCGGCCTGCCGGGTAGCCGTTGCGGCATCATCATCGCCGACGAGAAAATCATCACCGCAATCAGTAACATGAACGGGATTATCAGCCTGGCGCCGGGTGGTATTGGGCCGGCAATCATGTGTGAAATGATTAAACGGCACGATCTGTTGCGCCTGTCAGAAACGGTGATTAAGCCTTTCTACTACCAGCGCGTGCAGGAAACCATCGCCACTATCCGCCGCTATTTACCGGAAGACCGCTGTCTTATCCATAAACCCGAGGGCGCGATTTTTCTGTGGCTATGGTTCAAAGACCTGCCGATTACCACCGAACTGCTCTACCAGCGCCTGAAAAAACGCGGCGTCCTGATGGTACCTGGTGATTTCTTCTTCCCTGGGCTGGATAAACCCTGGGACCATACTCACCAGTGTATGCGCATGAACTATGTACCGGATCCAGAGAAGATCGAAGCAGGCGTTAAAATCCTCGCCGAAGAGATAGAATTAGCCTGGAAAGAAAACCAGTAATATACGATATATCAGCCTCTGAAAATCAGAGGCTGATATTTTTCTGTGATCTTGATAGTTATTTAAAGAATAAAAACCAGAAAACCACCCTCTTTAATTCACTCGGATTACTCTCAATTTACCACCGCCATTTAATTAACGCTTAACAGTAAAACCTATTATTCACCGCCGCTTAATATGTTAAATTCAAAGTAAGAACATGTTTCATAAGAGCATATTAATTTACATAGCAGACTTTGTTTACGCTTAAGTTAAATCGGACTTTTCCATACTTTCGTATGAAAAGAAACGCCCCATGCAATGCTTAATTTCCGCCATACACTGACTAATACGCACTCGGCGTTTTTAACTGGTGGAGATAAGATCATGGCCTCTAAAAAAATTAGCCAATTAAGCATAATTGCTATGGCGGTGCTTCTTGCATTCTCACTCTCTGCCTGTAGCGGAAGCGGCGGGGGTTCTCACTCAACGGCCAAAAACGGTACCACGACGGGTAGTGGTTCTGGCGGCGGCGACGGCTCCGGTGGCGGCGATGGTAGCGGCAACGGAAATGGTAACGGAAATGGCAACGGTTCTGGTAGTGGCCAAACGGCGGGTAGCAGCATTCTGGGTGAAACCGGGAAAGCGGTGTCCGGCGTGGGTGATACGCTGGGCGGCCTGGGCAGTCAGTTGACCAGCACGGCGGGCAACAACCCGGTCACGTCAACTATTTCAACCACCGTCAGCGGTGTAGGTAACGCGGTTGATACCTTAGGGACAGGCGTCACCAACGGTATAGGGAACTCATCAAACGCTAACGGCGTGGGGACAACGCTGCAGGGCACCACCAGTACCGTTACTGTACTGGGGAACACGGTATCCGGCGTGGGTAATAATCTCTCGACCAGCACCTCAGGTACCCCAGTCGCGGGCGTGACCGGCCTTGTTGGCAACGTGGTGAATAGCGCAGGTCAGATTGTCAGCAGCACCGGTACTGGCTTAACCAGCACCTTGCAAAGCCCAGGTGCGGTAGCCGCCACAACGGGCGTCACCTCTGTCGTTAATAACACGCTGTCTGGTGTCCAGGGCGTCACCCAGGGCGTCGGGACAACGACCGGTTTAGGTACGCCGGTTAACGGTCTGCTCACCCAGGTGGGCACCACCGTGAGCGGAGTTGGTAACAACATCAGCACCACCACACCGGTGCTCGGCGGCGTCGGACAGGTCGTCAGTAGCGTCGGGAATATCGTGACTGATACCGGTGGCTTAGTGAAACCTACCGGCACCCAGACCGGCAGCGGCGGCCTGCTGGCAAGCGCTTCGCTGGGCGGCACGGTCAGTTCATTAACGAATACGCTCAACGTTAGCACCTCTGCTAACGCTAACGCCAGCGCCAGCAGCAGCTCTTCAACCACGACGACGACCAGTAATCCTTTAGGTGGTCTGCTCGGCGGGTTAACGTTAAAAAAATAAGCTATATATTTATTAATGCTTTCCGTGCCCCCGCAATGGGGGCACGTTTTTCAGCAGAATAACAATAATCATCCTTGCACAATAAAATACACAAGGAACGCGTCATGAAAACGACCCTGGCTTATGCGCTATCGGGGGTTGTTCTGCTTAATATAGCCAGAGCAGATACATTACCCGCATTGATTGACCCCAATAACCCGGCCAAAGCGGAACATAACAGTACGCCTCAAGCCCTTCCTGCTGCAGCACCAAGTTTAACCGTAAGCGTTCCCAAAAATAAATTAACGCCAGAAACACTTATTAAAGTCGATCATATTCAGTTTATTGGCGGCACCGTATATCCATTAAAAGAGTTATTACAGCCTTTTGTTCCCTACGCACACAAACAGGTCCCGTTGAAAACACTGGTCGGGCTCATTAATAATATTACGCTGCGCTACCGCGCCGACGGCTACCCGCTCTCCTACGCCTGGCTCCCCGATGACAACTTTCATGACGGCACGATCAAAATCGTTCTGGTGGAGGGCTATGTTGCACACAGCGACATTCAAACGAACAACCCGAATCTGGCTGAGCGTTTAAAGCGACTGGCCGCCAAAATCATGTCCGAAAAGCCGCTGACGCAGGCTACCTTCGACCGCTATACCCAATTAATGACCCGTACTCCCGGCGTCACCGTCGATGCCAGCGCACAGCTACCGCAGAACATCTATGGCGCCGCGGCCATGCAGGCCAAAAGTATCCAGCCGCATATCTGGGATATTTCATCGACCATTGATACTCGTCGTAGCCAGAACATGGCGTTCGTTACCGGGTCGCTGAGTAACTTGACCAGCTATGGCGATCAGCTCGGGCTGGCGACATTGATTCCACTCGATAGCTCAACGCGGAAATCCTACTTAGGGCTTAACTATCAACAGTTCCTGACCGACGACGGGCTGATGATGCAGCTCAAAGGTAGCTACTACCGCGACAACCCACGGGACTATACGCCATTACAGTACTACTCGGGCGGCTACTTAGATTCCCGACAGGAGACCACGCAATATAACGGCGGCGCGATGTTCAGCTATCCGATTATCTTAACCGGCAAGCAGCAGCTCAATGTCAACGGAGGTGTGGACTATACCGACCGACGTAACGACAACCACGTCCGCCAGGTTGAGAACACGCAAACAGTCGATAGCATCGATCTCAAAAGCCACGTTCGTTACCCGGCATTTGAATTTGGCATCAACGGTCTACAGGCGTTTGACCGCGCCAGCATTAACGGCAAGCTGACGCTGCGCCAGGGCGTGGACATTTCATCCATGGCAGATGCAGCGCCTGCATTTGGCAACGATCTCTCTTTCACGCTGTGGAAAAGCAATATTGATGCGGCCTGGATGATCACCGACAAATGGCGGCTCTCCACCTCGATGGAGGGTGACTGGTCGGATAACGATTTGCCTGAACCCGAACGCGTCAGCTTCGGTGCCCAGCGCTTTGGGCGTGGCTATCAGGACGGAGAAGCCAGCGGTGACTACGGCTACGGCGGGCAGGTTGAGCTTCGCTACATACATCCGATCAAAGAGAACAGCTGGGTTGCCACCGTGCAGCCGTACGTGCTGACCGACACCGCCCAAACCTGGTTCAACACGCCGGGGCTTCCACATCAGCGGCTTGCGTCTGTTGCTGCCGGGGTGATGCTTGCTGATAACAAACACTACAGCGTGACGGTCGAGGCCGCGCGCCCGGTCGGCGATGTGCCCACCGACAGCCACAATCGTGACTGGCGCTACAGCCTGACGTTCAGTTGGAACTTCAACAACCTACATTAACCCCGGTACCGGGCGCTGGCTGACATCAACACAGGCCAGCGCTCCCGTCGGGCAAGCCGCCACGCAGGCAGGGCCATCTTCACGGTGGCGGCATAAATCGCACTTTATCGCCTGAGGTCGTCGCGCCTGCACGCCGACGTTCATCGCCCCAAAAGGACACGCCAGCATACAGCTCTTACAGCCGATGCATCGCGCCTGTTCGACCGCCACCACGCCGTTTTCGCGATGAATAGCGCCGGTAGGGCACACGTTACCGCACGGGGCATCTTCGCACTGATGGCAGGCCACCGCCGTGGAAAACGTCCCGCCCTTCACCACTTGAATGCGGGGAAGAAACGCCTCGCGCGAGACGCTAGCGCACGCCTGCTCATCCTGATGCGCCACCACGCAGGCTACTTCACAGGTTCGACAGCCAATGCACTTTAAGGAATCAGCGACAATAAACGGGTTCATTCCCCACTCCGTTGCGAGAGATAAACCCTAAGAGTGCCAGAGCGGCTGGGCGATATGCTTTGATCCGAGGTGGGGAATGGGCATTTTTTGATAAATGCCCAGGTCAATCTGTCCGGCTGCCAGAAGTCTTAGCTACGTACGCTAAATCCGAGCTCGTTGGAAATAGCCAGCGCGGTTTCACGCAGCGGCTTCAGGAGATTTTGCTCACCCACCTGCTTGAGTCGGGAGGTCGAAAGTGAAATCGAAATGGCGTACGGCACGCGTCCATGAATATCAAAAACGGGTACCGCCACGCACGATACGCCAAGCTCGTTTTCTTCACGATCCATCGCCATTTTGCACTCGCGAATTTGCGCCAGCTCGTCATACATCGCAGGAAGCCCGGTGATGGTATTGCAGGTCAACTGGCGAATCTCATCCTGATGATTTTCCCAATAATGCCGCACATAATCTTCCTGACCAAAAGCCATATAGAGCTTGCCCATTGCAGAACAATACAGCGGCATATGCTGACCGATATAGGCGCGAGTACGCAGCATGCCGGTTGTCGGCTCCAGTTTATAAATCAGGATCGCGTGATCGTCTTCGCGGCTGGAAAAGTTGACCGTTTCTCCGGTCGCGAGATTCAGCGTTTCCAGATGTGGCGCAGCGACATGGATGATATTGAGGGACGACAGCGCCTTTTGCCCCACCGAGATAAACTTGGTGGTCAACCGATAGCTTCCCGCCGCCGGGGCCGGTGTGACATAACCACAGGACTGAAGCCCCTGTAACAATCGGTGCACGGTGCTTTTATTGAGCCCCGCCAATTCAGATAGATGCGCCAACGGACATCCATTGGGATAGTTACTCAGGATTTCTATCAGCATCAACCCCCGGAATAGACTCTGGCTACCCGCAGGCTTCTCCTTATCCGACGCCACATCACTCGCTTTATTGCTCATGCTCCGCTCCTCGTCTCTGTCGCGACCTGATGGTAGCGCAAAGTGTGTTTCAGTTCACGATCTTGGCAGATAATTTGTAATCATTTGATTTTACAACATTTTAGAAATTATGAAACAGATTGCTTTGTTAAAAAACGATCGCTATATTTGAAATCAGATTTCGCAATGTGGAATATTGAGATTAACAAACGATCTTTTTGCTGTTTCTTTAGACCATCAGGAACGCAGAAATGAAGACGCAAAATGGCCTTTAAGCCGCGTTCACCGAATGGCTAAAACGCTTGATTTAACGGAGACGATGTATGTTATTAAGCTTCGCAGACCTTAAAAACGAGTTTACCCGCGTACTCTTAGCCCGCGGCGTTGCCGCTGAAACCGCCGATGCCTGCGCCGAAATGTTCGCCAGCACAACCGAATCCGGTGTCTATTCTCACGGCGTAAACCGTTTTCCTCGCTTCATCCAACAGCTCGAAAATGGCGACATCATTCCGGATGCCCAGCCAAAACGTATCACCACGCTTGGAGCCATTGAGCAGTGGGATGCCCAGCGTTCAATCGGAAACCTGACGGCGAAAAAGATGATGGATCGCGCCATTTCTCTCGCGTCCGATCACGGTATTGGTCTGGTTGCTGTGCGGAATGCCAACCACTGGATGCGCGGCGGCAGCTACGGCTGGCAGGCTGCAGAGAAGGGCTACATTGGCATCTGCTGGACGAACTCCATCGCCGTCATGCCGCCGTGGGGGGCAAAAGAGTGCCGTATCGGCACCAACCCATTGATTGTGGCGGTGCCTTCAAACCCTATCACCATGATTGACATGTCCATGTCGATGTTCTCTTACGGCATGCTGGAAGTGAATCGCCTGGCGGGCCGTCAGTTGCCGGTAGACGGTGGTTTTGATGATGAAGGCCAGCTCACCAAAGAGCCCGGCGTGATTGAGAAAAACCGTCGCATTCTGCCAATGGGTTACTGGAAAGGCTCCGGCTTATCTATCGTGCTGGATATGATTGCCACCCTGCTCTCCGATGGGGCTTCGGTTGCCGAAGTGACCGAAGACAACAGCGATGAGTACGGCATTTCGCAAATCTTCATGGCAATCGAAGTCGATAAGCTCATTGATGGCGCGAGTCGGGACGAAAAACTGCAGCGCATTATGGATTACGTCACCACGGCAGAGCGCGCAGATGAAAAGATGGCCGTCCGCCTTCCAGGCCACGAATTTACCCGACTGCTGGCAGAAAATCGCCGCAACGGTATCACCGTTGACGACAGCGTATGGGCCAAAATTCAGGCGCTGTAGGAGATGAATCATGATATTTGGCCATGTTTCACAACCGAATCCCTGCCCGCTACCGGCAGCGATTGAAAAAGCGCTCAACTTCCTGCGCGCCACTGATTTCCATCAATGCGAACCGGGCGTGATTGAAATAGAAGGACGGAATATTTTTGCTCAGATAATCGATATGACGACCCGGCCCGTAGAGGAAAATTATCCAGAAGTTCACCGCCGCTATCTTGATATTCAATTTTTAGCCTGGGGTGAAGAGAAAATC
>PPYF01269230.1_pt1 | contig 10289 bp, 8 predicted proteins | sample 1559871 | NCBI WGS metagenome assembly PPYF01 (sample SAMN08240021, study PRJNA423297) | Human gut metagenome, whole genome shotgun sequencing project.
AAAAACGACTCGCCAAAGCCCGCCGTCCCGGAACGAACCGCCCGCAAACCGGGAAAACCGCCGAAAGGGATTCGATAGGGTCGAAAGTCTTGGGAAGGGAGGGGGTACCGGGGGAGGGGAACCTTTCTTCAGAAAGGTTCCCCTCCCCCGATTCCTCTTCACTCTCCAACCTGCGCCCGCTCAGGCAGCAAAAAAGCCTTCAGCTCGTCGGGATCGCAGCCGCTGAACAGCAGGGTGAGCGGGAAGCGGTCGAGCACGGCGGCGACGCCTTCGGCGGTGTAGGGAGCGCCGCGCAGGGCGTCCTCAAGATCGGAAAGCTCGCAACCGCCGACCTCGCCCGTCAGACTGCGGCCCGGCCCGGCCATGAAGAAATCGCCGTGAAAACGGCACTCCGCCACGCGGCCCCGCTTCACCTCGAACAGCGCCTCCAGCTTGCCCCACGGGAACCGCCGCGCCTTGCGCTCCGTGAACGGCGGGGAGGCTCCGTACACCCAGTCCCATGTGGCGTACTTCGCGTCGCGCAGGCGGGTGACGGCGGCGAAATCCTCCGCATCCGGGCGGTACTCCTCACCGGAGCGGTGCGCCATGATCGCGTCGCGCACTCGCCGCACCGTCAGCGGCGGCAGATCGGGACGACGCTCGGCCAGATACGCCGCCAGATTCCCCACGCGGCTCCGCACCGAGGCCACGCCCTTCGACCTGTACTTCTCGGGATCGACGTTGAGCGCCTGCGACAGCACGTCGAGATCGCTGTCCACCAGAATGCAGCCGTGATGCAGATACCGCATCCCCTGACGGCAATGGGCCACGCCCGCCACCTTGAGGCCGTCCAGCATCAGATCGTTGCGCCCGGAGAAGGTCACGGGCAGGCCGAGGTTTTGCAGCGCCTCGGCAATGGGCCTGCCCGCCTCGCTGAACGCGGGAAGCGCGCCTTCCCTGTCCAGATGGTGGATGAACGTGTAGTTGAGCGTACCGGCGTCATGATAGACCGCCCCGCCGCCCGTCATCCGGCGCACCACGCTGATGCCCCGCTCGCGCACGAAATCGGCGTTCACTTCCTGACGGGCGTTCTGGAACCGCCCCACCACGATGGTCGGACGATTCTGCCACAAAATGGCGTAACCGGGATGACCGGGTTCGATCTTGCCCAGAAAATGTTCCTCAAGCGCAAGGTTGAACGCCGGGTCAAGAGATTCGTTGACGATCCAGTACATGCGAAACTCCATAAAAAAACTTTCATAACGGGGTGTTCCATTATGAAAGTCCGGGAAAAGGGAGGGGGAATGTCCCCCTCCCGGTGTCCTTTGATCCTACATGTCGCCCGTCAGGATCGGCTTGCGGGCTGCGCCGACTTCATCGACGCGGCCTACCTTCGTCCGAGTCGGGGAAGCGTGCAGCAGATCGGCGTCGGTCCCGGCCAGCTCCGCGATGGAACGCATCGCCGCAATGAACTGGTCGAGGTCTTCGAGGCTCTCCGATTCGGTGGGCTCGATCATGATCGCGCCGTGCACCACCAGCGGGAAATAAATCGTCGGCGGATGGATGCCGCAGTCGATGAGCCGCTTGGCGATGTCCATCGTGCTGACGCCGTACTCTTCCTGCTTCTTGTCCGTGAACACGCATTCGTGCAGGGACGGCTGCGGGAAGGGCAGATCGTACACGTCCTTGAGGCTGAACTTGATGTAGTTGGCGTTGAGCACGGCGAGTTCGCTGGCGCGCTTCAGGTCCGGGCCGAGCGTCTTGAGATACCCCCACGTACGGAGCACCACGCCGAACTGCCCCCAGAAGGGATGCATGCGGCCGATGGACTGCCCGCCCGCGTCGACGGAGTTGTCCGACCACTCCAGCATGCCGTCCTTCTCGACCAGACGAGGACCGGGCAGGAACGGGATCAGCGTGTTGCTCACGCAGATCGCGCCGGAACCGGGGCCGCCGCCGCCGTGAGGCGTGGAGAAGGTCTTGTGCAGGTTCATGTGGAGGACGTCGATCCCGATGCGCCCCATGTGGGCGTAGCCCATGATGGCGTTCAGGTTCGCGCCGTCGCCGTAGACGAGGCCGCCGCGCTCGTGCACCAGAGCGCAGATCGCCTTGATGTTGGACTCGAACAGGCCGAGCGTGTTCGGGTTCGTGATCATGATGCCCGCGCAGTCGTCGTCCATGAGGGCGGCGACGTCCTCGACGGTCAGGATGCCGTCGGGACCGAGGGGCACCTTCACCGTGGAGAAGCCGCACAGGGCCGCGCTGGCGGGGTTGGTGCCGTGCGCGGTGTCGGGGATGAGCATCTTGGTGCGCTTGTTGCCCTTCGCCCGGTGCCACGCCTGAATGAGCATGATGCCGGTCAGTTCGCCGTGTGCGCCCGCGGACGGCTGGAGGCAGCAGGCCTCAAGGCCGGTCACGGCGCAGAGCATCCGTTCGGTTTCATACAGCACGCGCAGCGCGCCCTGCGAATATTCGGAGGGGAACAGCGGATGCGCGCCGGCGAAACCGGGCAGCGCCGCGATCTTTTCGTTGATTTTGGGGTTGTACTTCATGGTGCACGAACCGAGCGGGTACATGCCCGTGTCCACGCCGAAGTTCCACGTGGACAGGCGGGTGTAGTGGCGCACCACGTCCAGTTCGGACAGGTCGGGCAGGTCCAGCTCCGTCCGAACCATGCCTTCGGCCTCATAGGGCGCGGAGGGCACGTCGGCTTCGGGCAGGCTCGCGCCCACGCGGCCGGGACGGCCTTTTTCCCACAGCAGGGGTTCGTTCAGCACGAGACTCGACACCCCGGGCCAAGACTGATTGCTCATCAGGCGATCTCCTTCAGGATGGCGTCGATTTCGGCGCGGCTCCGGGTTTCGGTGGCGCAGAAGAGGTAGCTGTCGGCGAGCGGGTACCACTTGGACAGCTCCATGCCGAACATGATCTTCTTTTCTTCGAGGAGGCGCTTCCACTTGGCGTCGAACCCGGCGGGAGCGGCCATCACGAACTCGTTGAAGGTCTGCCCGGAATACACGGGACGGAAGCCCAGCTTCATGAGTCCGGCCTTGAGGTATTCGGCCTTGTCGCGGTTGAGCTTCGCGACGTGGCCGAGGCCCGTGCCGCCCATGCTCGCGAGGTACGCGCCGCAGGTCATCGCGCACAGCCCGGCGTTGGAGCAGATGTTGGACACGGCCTTTTCGCGGCGGATGTGCTGCTCGCGGGTGGACAGGGTGAGCACGAAGGCGCGCTTGCCCTTGTTGTCCACGGTCTGGCCCACGAGACGGCCCGGCAGGTTGCGGACGAAGCTCTTGCGGGTCGCCATGAGGCCGAGGTAGGGGCCGCCGAAGTTCTGGGACAGGCCGAAGCTCTGCCCTTCGCCGCACACGATGTCCGCGCCCTGACTGCCGGGGCTGGCGAGCAGGCCGTAGGCCATCGCTTCGGTGAAGCCGGTGATCAGCAGGCCCTTGCGGGCGTGAATCCATTCGGCCTGTTCGGCGAGGTGCTCGATGACGCCGAAGACGTTGGGCGACTGCACGATGAGCGCGGCGAGGTCGGCGTCGTCCCTGAGGTGCTCAAGGCTGGTGCCGCCCTCTTCGGTCATGGTGAGGTCGCGGACCTCGATGCCGTTGGCGTTGCAGTAGGTATCCAGCACCGTGCGGTAATGCGGATGCAGGGCGAGGGACACGGCCACGGCGTTGCGTTTGGTCAGGCGGCAGGCCATCAGCGCGCCTTCGGCCAGCGCGGTCGCGCCGTCGTACATGGAGGCGTTGGCCACTTCCATGCCGAGCAGGCGGGCGATGAGCGTCTGGAACTCGAAGATGCCCTGCAACGTGCCCTGACTGATTTCAGGCTGGTACGGCGTATAGGCGGTGTAGAATTCGGAGCGACCCATCAGGGCCGGGACCACGGCGGGGATATGGTGCTGGTAGCTCCCCGCGCCGATCCACGCGGAACCGGCGGCGGGCATGGAGGCGGCCAGCTCTTCGGCCCGTGCCGTGAGTTCCCACTCCGTCATGGCGGTCAGAGGAAGCGGCCCCTCGTGGCGGCAGTCCGACGGGATGGAGGCGAACAGGTCCTCCACCGTATCGGCGCCGACGACTCCGAGCATCCGCGCTTCGTCTTCCGCGGTGTGGGGAAAATAGCGATGCATTACAGGGTCTCCAGATGGGCCTTGTACGCGGCGGCGTCCAGCAGCTGGTCCACGCCTTCGGCGGTCTCGATCTCGATCAGCCAGCCTTCGCCGTAGGGGTCCTGATTCACTTTTTCGGGAGCGTCCACCAGCGCCTCGTTGACGGCCTTGACGGTGCCGGCGACGGGCATGAACAGCGGGCTCACGGATTTGGTGGATTCCAGCGTGCCGAATTCCTGACCCTTTTCAAAGGCGTCGCCCACGGAAGGCAGTTCCACATAGGTCAGGTCGCCAAGGGCGTTCTGGGCGTAGTCGCTCACGCCGATCTTCCACGGGGCGGCGGTGCTGATCCATTCGTGATCTTCGGAGTAACGCAGTTCGGCGGGAATGTTGGACATGGTGTGTTCCTCATCGGGCGGTTGATTTTGACGGTGTGCCCCGGCGGGAGAGGCAAAAGACATGCCTCCGGCGGCCGGGGGGCATGATGCCCCCCGGACCCCCTCGAAGCCGCCGGGAACCCGCCCGGACGAAACGCCGTTTCGTCCGGGCGGGTTCCCGGCGGTCCAAGCGCGTCAGGAGTCCTCTGTGCACTTTTTCAACGGGTTTCGCTCGTCTCCCCCCCCGATTGCAAACGTCGCAGGAGAGAGAGGCGGGGGTTGGGAGAAGAAGAATCCTTCAAGAAGGGCTGTTCCTCCCCAATCGCGACATCGTTTCCTTTGCTACAGGCTGCCCAGCTTTTTGCGGGCGGTGCGGGCGGGGCGAATGTCGGTGACGGTTTCGACCTGAATCTTGCGGCGCGGGTCGGCGAGCGTGAGCTTGGTGCCGTTTTCAAGCGGACGGTTCACGCGGATGAAACCGCAGACAAGGCCCTTGGGCGCAAAACCTTCGGGTTTCTCGGGGCTGGCGATGCTGGTGATCACGCCGTCCACGCGCCCGATGGACACGTCGGCCACGCAGGTGAGCACGTCTCCGATCACTTCGCCGTCCAGCAGTACCTGCGGATGCGCGTCGTGGTCGGGGGAAGTCACCTTGCGGGGGTCGAAGCCGCAATAGGCGTACGTGTACGGAGCCTTGCCGGAGGCGAGGGCTTCCTCAAGGGCGGAGCGACCGAAGAAGTCCTTGGTCCAGTTGCCGTTCTCGTCCTTGGGCAGGGTGAACGGCCACGGGTTGTTCACGAACGGCCACGGCCCGATGTCCTGCTGCGAAAGCGGAAGCACGGCACCGGCGCGCACGGAGTCGCGGGCGGCGAGACCGCAGGGGATGACGCCTTCGTCCTTGCCCGCTTCGAGGATGCGGTTCCAGATGTCCGCGACCTTGTCGTAGGGCACGAAGATTTCAAAGCCCTGCTCGCCGGTATACCCGGTACGGGACAGGAAAACGGGGGTGCCGTCGGCGAGAAGGACGTCGCTCTTGTCCAGCTCGATGTCGCCCTTGAAGGAGAAATAGGGCATCTTCTCGAACACGGCGTCGGGGTCCTTGAGCAGCTTGGTCATCACGCGGACGGTCGCGGGGCCCTGAAGGTCCAGCTTGGCGTAGGTGCCCGCGAGATCGCGCACGTCGGCGTCCTTGCCGTTGGCGGCGATCCACGCGCGGAGCTGCTCCGCGATCTTTTCGCCCTTGCCCACGTTGAGCACCACGAAGTAGCGGCCACCGCTCAGGGGATAGACGATGGCGTCGTCCACCACGCCGCCGGAGGCATCGAGAAACGCGCCGTAGGCCGCACGCGCGCCGGACAGGGACAGGTCCTTGGTGAAGGCCCACTGGAGGGCTTCCAGCGCGTCGGGGCCGGAAACCATGATCCCGGCCATGTGCCCGATGTCGAACAGCCCGGCATGCCGGATGACGGCGAGGTGTTCCTTCACCGCGCCGGTGGGATACCAGAGGGGCATATCCCAACCGCCGAAATCGACCAGCGTGGCGCCGAGGGCCTCATGCGTTGCGTGTAATGCCGTTTGATGCAACATGAATGACTCCGTTTAAAGTAGCGATCCCTGTTCTCCAAAATCCGGCGGCGTGGCCCGCAACACCGGAAGGCCGACGAGACGCCCCGCCGACCCGAACCTTCCGCAACCGCCGCAGCGACTACAGAATGTAGGGCACCTTCAGATTGAATCCCTTGTAGACGATGAAGGTTTCGATGGAGGACACCCTGTCGTGACACTTGGAAAATTCGTTGGTGTAGAAGTCAAGCAGGCCGAATTCCTCGTTGAGCAGCACGGTCAGGATAAGGTCATGCCGCCCCGTCAGCACGGCGACGGACACCACGCCCCGCAGATGGGAAAACACTTCGCCCTCGCCCACAAGGTCCGGGGAGCGCAGCTTGATCGCCACCAGCGCCAGCGTGTGGCCGGGCAGCCTTTCCACATCGACCTGCCCGCAGATGTCCAGCACGCCGTCTTCGATGAGCCGGGCGGCGCGGGTGCGGACCGTCACTTCGGAAAGACCGAGGTCCGAGGCGATGTCACGGAACGAGGCGCGCCCGTTGCGCAACGCCTTGATAATTGCCAGATTGGTTTCGTCGAGCTTGATTTTCATGGTATTCCGATGGTCGGGGGACTTGCGAAAGCCGGGATACATTCCCAGAACCAATACGCTTTTTGCAAGACTTTTCCTTTCGACAAAGGATAGCCCTTTTCATTTTTTTATTCAACAGAAATCCAGTCATTCTCTTTTGGTAACGATATTTTTCACAGGTAACGGGCACAACGACGTTTTTGCCGAAAAAGGCCTTTAAAAGGTTGTTTTTTGCTCTGAAAGGGCTCCAAACGGCGCATCAAAGAGGCTTTTCGCGCAAAACGGACGCAGGCCCCTCCGTTGCTTTTCGGCAAAAAAACCGTATCCGCTCTTTTCGTTTTCCCAAGCCCCGTCAGAGGCCGCGGGCGGCCCGAAAATCCCGGACGGCAGGGCAAGCGGGCGTACCTGCATCCCCCGTTTCTACAGACGGCTTTTCCGCCCGGTAATCATGCAACGGGTCCTCCTTCCTCTTGATATTCCTTTTCCGTTTCGGCATCCTGAGGGAAAAGGAAATCCCAAAGAGACAACCGCAATCGCAAAGGACCCTATGCTGCACAACGTCGATCTTATCCTGACGCTCTCCGGCGGCCTGACCGCAGCCCTTGCGCTCGGCTTCATCACCCAGAAACTCCGCATGTCCCCGCTTGTGGGCTACCTGCTGGCGGGCATCATCGTCGGCCCCTACTCGCCGGGATTCGTCGCCGACGCCGACACGGCGGCCCAGTGCGCGGAAATCGGCATCATCCTGCTCATGTTCGGCGTAGGCCTGCACTTCCATCTCAAGGACCTGCTGGCGGTCCAGCGCATCGTCCTGCCCGGCGCGGCGGTCCAAATCTCGGCGGCGACCCTGCTCGGCATGGTCGTTTCGCACGGATTCGGCTGGTCGTGGACCGCCGGGGCCGTCTTCGGGATGGCCATTTCGGTCGCGAGTACCGTCGTACTGACCCGCGTTCTTTCCGACAACAAGGCCCTGCACACCACCACGGGACACGTCGCTCTCGGCTGGCTGGTGGTTGAGGACCTCTTCACCATCCTCCTGCTCGTGCTCCTGCCCGCCGCCGTGGGCAGCGGCGAACAGGCCGAAAGCGTCTGGCACATCCTCGGCGTCACCACCCTGAAACTGGCGGCGCTCGTCGTCTTCGCGCTGGTGGTGGGACAGCGGATCATTCCGAAGCTGCTGGCCTACGTGGCCCGGACGGGCACCCGGGACCTGTTCACGCTCGCCGTGCTGGTGCTGGCCCTCGGCGTCGCCGTGGGCGCGGCCAACTTCTTCGGGGCGTCCATGGCGCTCGGAGCCTTCCTCGGCGGCATGATCGTGGGACAGTCCGAATTCAGCGCCCGGGCCGCCGCCGAGGCGCTCCCCATGCGCGACGCCTTCGCCGTCCTCTTCTTCGTCTCCGTGGGAATGCTGTTCAACCCCGCCTCGCTCATCAGCGACTGGCCGCTGATCCTCGCCACCCTCGGCATCGTACTGCTCGGCAAGCCGCTGGCGGCCTTCATCGTGGTCAAGCTGTTCCGCAAGCCCCTGCGCATGGCGCTCTCCGTCGCCGTGGCGCTGGCGCAGATCGGTGAATTTTCGTTCATTCTCGCCTCAATGGGCGTCAGCTTCGGCGTACTCCCTCCCGAAGCCTCCAGCGCGATCATCGTAACGGCAATCGTTTCCATCACCCTCAACCCCCTGCTCTACCGACGCATCAACGCCGTGGCGCACTGGCTGGAGTCGAAGGGCATCGGCCTGCCGCGCCTCGACGAGGCCGAACTCACCCATCCCGAAGGCGCGCAGCGCATCATCGTCGTGGGTTACGGCCCCGTGGGCAGGCAGCTCTCCGGCATCCTCCGCGACAACAACCTCGACGTGGTGGTCGTGGAAATGAACATCGACACCGTCCGCCGGGTCAGCGCGCTCGGGGAAAAAATCATCTACGGCGACGCCACCCAGCGGGAAGTGCTCATCCATGCGGGCGCGGAGGAAGCCAAAAGCCTCATCATCTCCTCCTCAAGCGCCCCCTCTCCCGAAATCGTGGAGGTCGCCCGCTCCATCAATCCCGACATGCGCATCCTCGTCCACACCACCTACCTCAGCGTGGCCGAGACCCTCAAATCCGAAGGCGCATCGGCGGTTTTCTCCGGCGAACGCGAAGTCGCCGTCGCCATGACCGAATACCTGATGCGCGATTTCGGAGCCACCGACGAGCAGATCGACAAGGAACGCCGCAAGCTCCGGGAAAGCATGGCCTGATCCAAGGGCAAAACACAATCCGGACAAACTGCGGGGGCGGACTGCCTCCGCAGCTTTTTTTGAACGATGCCGCCTCATTCCGCATGCTGTCCGCCTTCCCTCCTTTTCCTCCCCATCCCGCATTGTGTAAAAGTGTCGCATGTGCGTCAGATTTGTCCACGGCAAGCGTCTAAACTCCGCGCAACGTCATCATTCGCCCGTTCGTTCACAAGCGCGGGCGCTCGGAGGAAAGCTATGGCCGTATCCAAGAACGTGCTGCTGGCACTGCTGATAGCGAGCTACGCCACATGGGGCGGCGGCATGATCGCCATGAAGTACGCGTTCGAATCGTTTACCGCAATGCAGGTCGTCTTCGCGCGCGTAGCCTTCGCGGGCGTGATCTATCTGGTGCTCTACCGGTTGTGGACCCGTATTCCCTATCAAAAAGGGGACTGGAAATACCTGACGGCAATGGTATTGTTCGAACCGTGCCTGTTCTTCCTGTGCGAAACGTTCGCCATGACCTACACCACCGCCTCACAGGGCGGGGTCATCGCGGCCTGCTTCCCCCTCTGCACCGCCGTGGCGGCGTGGCTGTTCCTCGGCGAAAAACTCACCCGCAAAACCATCATCGCCATGCTGTTCGCGGTGGCGGGCGTCGCGGGGGCCTCCCTCGCCGCCGAAAGCTCGGCGCAGGCGGCCAACCCCATCCTCGGCAACCTGCTCATGGTCGGAGCCGTGCTTTCCGCTACGGGCTACGCCGTGTGCGTGCGCTTCATCTCCCGCCGCTATTCCTTCCTGAGCATTTCCGCCATTCAGGCGCTCGGCGGTACGCTGGTGTTCCTGCCGTTCGTCTTCACCACGCCCATGCCTGCCGGCGTCACCATGCCCGCGCTCGGCGGCCTGCTGTACATGGGGCTCGGCGTGGGCTTTCTCGTCTACCTGAGCTTCAACTTCGCGTTGAAAAACCTTGAAGCGGGCGTCGTCGCCCTCTACGGGAACCTGATTCCGGTCTTCACCCTGATTTTCGCCTTCTCCATCCTCGGGGAACGCCTAAACCTCACGCAGGCCCTCTGCGTCGGCCTGACCCTCGTCGGCGTCGTCATCGCCGCCCTGCCGGAACGCCGGTAACAATCAGGGGAGGACGCTCCTGAAGAAGCGCCCTCCCCCAGCTCAGCCCCACCTTCTCCCCCATCTTATCGTTACCAATACAGCCGTCTCCGCCCGCGTCTTCCACCGCCTTCCACCCGACTTTTCGCTTTTCCTCGCTCCCCAAGTACCCTTCCCATCATCCCGTTTTCCCCCTCGCCTTCCCACACCGCATCGAACGCTTTCCCGATCCGCTTCCATGCCCATTCCCCACACTCTCCGGAAACACCATGAAGAGGGATTCAATAAGGTCAAACGTCTTTGGAGAAGGAGGGATGGGGTCTGGGGAAGGGAGGGAGAACCTTTCTTCAGAAA
>PPYF01000572.1_pt1 | contig 10287 bp, 7 predicted proteins | sample 1559871 | NCBI WGS metagenome assembly PPYF01 (sample SAMN08240021, study PRJNA423297) | Human gut metagenome, whole genome shotgun sequencing project.
TCACTCTCAGGAAAACCCGAATGAAATTTGAATTAACGTTCAAGGTTGTTTTGTTATTCAGTTATCAAGGTTTTGTGTTGTTCTTTTTTGTGACACAACTTCTTTATTTTATCATTTTCAGAAGTCTTTGTCAAGAACTTTTTTATTTTGTTTTTGCTGTTTTTTAACAGCCTGTGTATTCTAGCATTTTCTTTTAAAAATGTCAAGAACTTTTTTTGCGATTATATTCGCAACGGAGAAGAAGGGATTTGAACCCTTGCGCCGCTACTAACGACCTACTCACTTTCCAGGCGAGCCCCTTCGGCCTCTTGGGTACTTCTCCATACTATCAATGAAAAAATTTCACTTAAAAAATGTGCAATCCAATGCCTTCCCGATTTAAGTTAAAGAATACGGAGAAGGTGGGATTCGAACCCACGGTACCTTTCAGTATCACTGGTTTTCAAGACCAGCTCCTTAAACCACTCGGACACCTCTCCATATGTTTTCATTTTGTTTCGCTCTCGCAAGCGACTCACTTATATTATCACTTCTATCTGCATATGTCAACAACTTTTTTCAATTTTTTTTATTTTTTTGATTTGCTTTTTCAACAGACGAAAAGTGGGGAAAGAGACTATCTATAAAATGCTTCGTTTCGCTGCGTCCAAGCTACTCAGCCGTAACTTGGACTTGCTCTAAGGCGCATTTTATAGATAGCCGCCTTCCTCACTTTTCTGTTTGTTGTAATCCTCCATAATCAATTAAAGAATATATAAAGAAAAATGAAGATGGGGTTGCTGGATTAAGGGATGCAAAAATAGAAGTGTTGGCAGAAATGCAAGTTTGCTTCCTTCGGGTCGTCTGTTTATCCTCATCCCAAATACTCTTTCATCTTCTGGTTAAGTTTCTCATAAATTGGTTTCATCCACGCTTCTGTTGATGAACGTACCGCTTCATCTGGAGAAAGCCATCCCACCTTGCTGTTTTCCTCCGGACAGATTTTTAATTTTTCTTCTTTTGTGTTATGTAGAAGAAAGGTGTAGTTTAAATGCAGGTGTGCGCTAACATATTTCTGTTTTTTATAATGTGGCTGTACACCAAGAATTTCAATAGATAAAGGCATATCCAATAATGGTTTTAAAGAAAGCAATCCACTTTCTTCTTTTACTTCCTTCATTGCAACAGATAAAAGATCACCTTCTCCGTCTGCATGTCCACCGCTCCAGGACCAGGACTGATAAATATTATGATAAAGCATCAAAACTTTATCTTTTTTCGGATTCAAAACCCATGCAGATGCTGTAAAATGCATTTTTACATTATCACGCAGTAAAAGATTCAGTTCTTCCTCTAAAAACTGTCTTATGTGCTGACAGTCCACTTGTTCCTGCTCATTAAAAGGTGTAAATGTGTTAAGCCACTCTTTTATCTTTTTTAAAGAATTCATTTGCTACCTCACTTTTTACTTCATATACTTTCACAATTTCTATTTTATAGCTCATTAAAAAATATGTTTGAAAAATATTTTCTGATGAGATAAAGCGCGTTTGGAATATACCCGAAAAGTGCACCAGTCTGTTCATTTTAATTTATCAACAGACCGCTGCACTACTTTCTATATGTATGAATTGGAATAGTTATGTACTATTTTCTTCTTTCCCTGATATTATTTAAATGTTTCATCACATCATTTATACCAGTTCCAAAGTAACCATGCAAGGTTTTATATTCTTCATAGAGTTCATTATAGATTTCAACGTTATCCTGATTTGGCTCCCAGACTTTATCTTTTACTTTTCCAAGCTTCTTTGCTGCTTCATTAGCATTTTTAAAACCTGTAATACGCTCCGGAGCCGCTGCTGCACCTAAAATTGCCGCACCAAGGGCACTTGATTGTGTGGAATCAACAACTTTAATTTTTCGATTACATACATCAGAATATACTTGTACAAGCATTTCATTTTTGATTGGAATACCACCACTTAATGTAATGTCTTTTACTTCTAAGCCAGCTTCCTCGAATCCTTCAATTATCATGCGGGTTCCATATGCAGTTGCTTCAATAAGAGACAGATATATTTCTTCTGGTTTTGTCAATAGATTCATTCCCATAATCAAACCATTTAAATTAAAATCCATTAAAGGAGTACGTACACCATTAAACCAATCTAATGCTAACAAACCACTTGCCCCTGCTTTATAAGAAGATAACTTTTCAGAAAGAAGCTGATGAATGGAAATTCCTCTTACACGTGCCTCCTGCTCATAGCTTTCCGGTACACAATTTTCAACAAACCAAGCAAAATGATCTCCTACACAAGACTGTCCTGCTTCATATCCAAAATATCCTGGCATAATTCCATCTTTTACTGTACCTGATGACCCTTTGATCGCTGCTTCTTTATCCCCAAGCATCATATGTACGGAAGAAGTTCCTACGATAATCATCATTTTGCCCGGTTCGCCAATTCCACAGCCTGGTAAAGAAGCATGCGCATCAATAATACAGGTAGCTACCGGAACACCTTCCATAAGCCCCATTTCTCTTGCCATAGAAGCTGTTAAATGTCCCGCTTTTTCTCCAACACCTTTAATCGGAGCGTCAAGCTTCTCCTCTACGATGTTTTCCATTCTTGGGTCTACCGCTTTAAAGAAATCTTTTGATGGATATCCTTTTTCATGATGATAATATGCCTTATATCCTGCGCAGCAGGCACTTCTTGTTTCTTCTCCTGTCATCTGCCAGATAATCCAGTCTCCTGCCTCCATAAAACGATCAGCCGCATCATAAACTTCTGGTGCATGACGCAGTGTTTCATAAATTTTGGGATACATCCATTCACTGGAAATTTTACCACCATATGTCGGAAGCCATTCTTCTCCACGTGCTACAGCAACATCATTCATCAATTTTGCTTCTTCTTCCGCACCATGATGCTTCCATAATTTCACATAAGCATGTGGTTCCTCTTTAAATTCTGGAAGATGACATAGCGGTGTTTTATCTGCTTTCACCGGAATTACCGTAGAAGAGGTAAAATCCACTCCAATACCTACGACTTCTCCCGGAAGAATTTTATTTCTTGAAACAACATCTCTTACTGTAACAAGTAATCCTTCCAAATAATCTTGTGGATCCTGTAACGCCCATCCTACCGGAAGCTTTTTTCCTGACGGAATATGTTCTTCCATAACCCCATGTGGATATTCATAAATACTTGCAGCTACTTCCTTCCCTGTTTCTATATCTACAAGAAGTGCACGTACAGATAATGTACCATAATCAATCCCAATCGCATATTTGCTCATAAGTATTCTCCTTCTCTTTCCTAACCGTATTATCCTGATACCGTATTATTCTGCTAATGAAAAGTCATTCCATGTAAAGTCTTTCCATGGGATATCTACTTCTGCTCCCTGATTGATAATTGCATCTACCTGCATCAATAATGGGAAATCTTCTAAAGAAACTATTCCTCTTTCTGCAAGCTTTCTTACCGCTCTCGCTGTTCTTGTGGAAATAACGATGGACTCTAATGTCACTCCCTGTAACTCTGCCATTGCTTCCTCGAAAGAAAGACCTCTTCCTAATAAAGTTCCAATTTTACGAGTTCTTCCACCAAAGATTGTTACATATAAATCGCCTGCACCATGAATAATATTTTCCGGTTTGCCACCAATAAGCTCAAGCAATCTCGTCATTTCTTTTACACTCTGTCCAAATAATGCTGCCTGAGAATTGTAATGCTGACTTCCAATCTTTCCATCTCTCTTTTCTGCAAGACCTACCGCAAGACTTACACCTAAAGCATAGGCATTTTTCATTGCAACTGCACACTCTACACCAACAACATCTGTAGAAAGAGAAATATGATAATAATCTGTCTCTAAAAGAGATTTGATATATTTTAATGTCTTTACGTCTTTTCCACAGAAAGCAACGTGGCTATCATCATGGTCTGCCAACTCATAACTTGTACATGGTCCACCGATTGCATTTAAGTTAAGATGTTTGCCTTCCGGCTGTCTCTGTGCAAAAATATGTGGATACGGAACTAAAGTTCCATCTTCTAAATCAACCATTCCTTTTGTTACCGTAAGTACTGGAACATCCTCTGGTAATACTGGAAGAATTTCATCGCAGAACCAGTCAAGTCCAAAACTGCTTACACCGCCAAGAACTAAATCTGCACCTTTTAAAGCCTCTTCTAGCTCTTCAATCTGATAATATTTGATGCCATCATGAAGCGTTCTCTTTAATGTAATATGAAAATTATCTTTCTTTAATCCATCTATAATGTCTCTATCAAGAGGGGAACCAACTAATCTTACCTCATGACCATTTTCAAAAGCTGGGAAAGTAATTGCTGAATTCATCTGACCTGCACAAACAAAAGTAATAACACTCATTTTAAATCCTCCTGTGAAAAATCTTAAATAAAATCTTTGTTTTGGTTGTTTTTGTTTCGTTATCTGATGGCTATATATAACCATATTTCTTTAACAAAGTCAAACGCTAAAAACCGCTTATTTACTAGATATTTTCGTGATTTTTATTAATCATTTTATTTGATTAATTCTCTGTTTTTTCGCTCCATTTTTCTTCCTGTCAAAAAAGGAAAATGCAAACATAAGGAAATACCTTGTAAAATGAATTAATCAATACTATAATATTATTAATCAAAAATGTACTAAGATTAATACGTAATCATTAATTAAAATAAATCAAAAAAGGAGTATTTTTTATGGGAAAAAGGAATCGAGTCACCACCAGAGACATCGCTGAAGAACTTGGTATCTCCCAATCCACCGTCTCTATGATCCTCAGCAATAAACCAAATGTATCCTTTACCGACGAGACCATATTAAAAGTAAAGGCAAAAGCAAAAGAACTCGGATACAAAAAACCTATGCCAAAAGAACTGATACAGGAAAAGTCTCTCGCAAATACAATTGTCGTACTATGCCCGATGGTCACAAACGGCTACTACTCGATGATGATGCAGTCTATCACTGATCATGCAAAGAAATATAACTACACTGTTATGACAATTTCTACCGGAAGAGATGCTGCAACAGAAGAAATCTACCTCGATTTATTTTCCCGCGTACAACTTGCCGGCATCATCAGTCTTTATCCATTGTCAAAGATCCAGAAAATCAACGCTCTTGCAAAGCATTTCCCAGTTATTTCTGTAGGAGACAAACCGCTCTCCTGCCACTTTGATTCTGTTGAACTTGACAGCCGTAAACAAGGACATATTATGGCTAATTATCTACTTTCTTTAGGTCATACAGACATCACTTACATTTCTACTCCGATTCGCGGAAAAGAAATTGGAAGAATCCACCGTCTTGATGGTATCAAATCTAGTTTTCGTGAGCATGGTATCCCCTTAGAGCACCTTACTGTTCTCTACCAAAACCAGCCTGCTTTTGATCGCTATCCTCTTGAAAATGCAGAATATCAAAACGGTTATGACCTTGCAACCCACGCTTTAGAAGAAGAAACTTCCTCTACCGCCTTTATAGGAAATAATGACATGGCAGCCTTTGGAATCATGGCAGCAATTTCCGACCATGGTTATCGCATTCCGTCTGACTTTTCTGTCTGTGGCTTTGATAACATTACCTTATCTGCCATGCCACAGATTTCACTCACTACGATCGACCATGCTTCCGTGCGAAAAGGAGAAGAAGCGGTGGATATGATTCATCGAAAAAATACACAGAAAAAAGAAGAATCCTCCCGTTCTTATATTATGAGGCTGGAATATGAACCACAGTTAATCGTACGCAAATCCACAGGAAGAAAATGCTGATCTGTAGATTTTGTACAGACGAAAAAAGAAAAATTACCCTATCCCATCTGCTCTGTAGTCGCTGTATTTAAGATGCTCACCCGCATCTTAAATACGCTCCCAAGCCGCATCTGGGATAGGGTAATTTTTCTTTTTTCTGACTACTCCAACTCCACAGTTGGTGAGAATGGGGATTCTTCAAAAATTTGTGACTTTCTTTTTGTATTCAAGTCGAGCAGCCGCGAGACTTGGCGCGTGATTCTGGTCAGCGTAAGCTGACATATTCTTTACAGAATCACTGCACATCATACAATGCAGGACAGGCTGGTTAATGGTTACCACATGATTATCAAATACATAATTTAACATAAAAGTCAGTAAGCATTTGAGACAACATACACCAATTTAAATGTCAATCCTTTAGAATTTATTTTTCCGGGAATCCATATTTTTCTGGAGAATTCCCAGTTTCTCTAACTGTGGATTTAGTATAATCAGAAAAAAGAAAAAATGCCCTATCCCAGATGCGGCTTCGGAGCGTGTTTAAGATGCGGAGAGCATCTTAAATACAGCGACTACAGAGCAGATGGGATAGGGCATTTTTTCTTTTTTCGTCTGTACCAAATCTACAAATCAGTATTGATTCAAAGGTATGTCTTCGTTAAAGGGTTCGATTTCTTTAATTTCAACATAGTATCCATACTGTGGATTTACAGGTATATAAACTCTTTCTCCTTTTTTGTGTCCCAGAAGAGCTTTTCCTAAAGGGGATTCAATGCTGACGCGATTTTGCATCGTATCTACAAGTACGGTAGTTACGAAGGAGAATTTATCGGTTTCGTCATCTTCTTCAAAGTAGAGTGTTACTGTTTTGTTTAAACCTACCTGATCGGCATCAGAGTGATCTTCTACTATTTCGCAGGTTCGAATCATTCTTTCAAGGTAACGGATTCGGCTTTCATTTCTGTTTTTTTCTTTTTTGGCAGCATGGTATTCAAAGTTTTCGCTTAAATCGCCATGTGCTCTGGCTTCTTTTACATGTTCGAGCAGTTCCGGTCTTACTTCGACTTTGCGGTGCTCGATTTCTGCCTTCATTTTGTCTACATCTTGCTGGGTTAATTTATGTTTCATAAGAATTCCCCTTTCTGATATATTTTTTAATTAATATGATTTTAATTCCTTCCACAGCCGATTATAATACTGGTCGGTCTTTTCACCAAGATATTTATATACTTCACATTTATTTAAAGTCGCTTCTTCCGGAAAAATCGTGTAATCTTCTTTGGTTTCATCATCTAAGGCATCGTATACGGCTTTATTTGGTGTTCCATAATAAATATAATCAAAGTTTTTCTGGGCAATGTCCTGACGGCTCATGTAGTCGATAAACTTTTCGGCGGCTTCTTTATGTTCGGCTGTTTTAGGAATTAGAAAGCAGTCAAACCATACGTTGGAACCTTCTTTAGGCACAACATAATCAAGATCTTCATTTTCTTCCATGGCAACGGTGGCATCTCCGGAATAAATAACTGCCATGGAAGCATCTCCGGAAACCATCGCATCTCTTGCCTCATCAACAAGATATGCTTCCACAATTGGTTTTTGTTTTAATAAAAGACTTTGTGCCTGTACTAATTCTTTTGGATTCGTGGTATTTAAAGAAAGCCCTTTCCATTTAAGCGGAACCATAAATGCATCTCTCATACTATTTTGCATAATGATCTGATCATCATACTTTTTATTCCATAGAATGCTCCAGCTATCTACTTTTTCTTTTACTACTTTTGTATTATACAGGATTCCTACTGTTCCCCACAAATACGGAACGGCATATTCATTGGTTGGATCAAATACTTTACAAAAATCAAGATACTTCTTGTCAATGTTTTTATAATATTCCATAGAAGATGTATCAATTTTCTGTACTTCTCCTTCCTGCATCATTTTTTCCACCATATAGTCTGAAGTACAAATCACATCGTAATTGATCACTCCTGATTTATATTTGGTGTACATATCTTCCGGCGTAACGTATTCTTCATATTTCACCTGAATTCCAGTTTCTTTCTCAAATGTTTTTAAGACATTTACATCAATATAATCGCCATAATTAAATACAGTAACTGTATTTTCATTGTCATTTTTTTGATTCGAAGAGAAGCAGCCGGTAAACATTACCGTCGAAATAATGAAAAGAACGATCAATGCAAAAGTTCCAAGTATAATCTTGCTTTTTCCCTGCAGATAATATTTTTCCAGTATATTCATCGTTCTTCCCTCCTGTCTGCTTTTTTTTGTTTTGTTGCGGACATATGGTTAATGAGTCCGAGTAAAATAAGAATCGTCAAAAATAAAAGGGTAGATAATGCGTACATCTGTGGATTGATTCCTCTTCGAAGCTGTTGATAAAGCATTGTAGAAATTGTATTGATTCCTGCCCCTTTTGTAAAATAAGTTACAACAAAGTCATCCATTGATACGGTAAATGCAAAGAAAAATCCTGAGACAATTCCCGGGATAATTTCCGGCAGGACCACTTTGACAAAGGCATATACTGCAGATGCCCCTAAATCCTGCGCCGCCTCGTATACATTTTTATCAAGCTGCTGAAATCTCGGCATAACATTCAAAATAACATAGGGCAGACCCAATGTTACATGAGCTATCAACATGGAGGTAAATCCTAATGACATAAAATGCACAAACAAAAGCATGATAGCCACACCGGTTACAATATCTGCATTTAATAACGGAATGTTCGCAAGTCCTTCCATTACCTTTTGAAATCGTAACTTCATTGCTGTCATTCCGATACAGGCAAGTGTCCCAATTAATGTTGCGATAAGTGCTGCAAGGGTTGTAAGCAGCAAAGATGTTCTTACTGCCGAAAGTACCTCCTCATTCTGAAATAAATCTGTGTACCAGTGGAAAGTAAATCCTCCCCATATAGTTCTTGCTTTTGAATCATTAAAAGAACATACAAAAAGTACTAGCAGTGGCGCATAGAGAAGGAAACCGATGAATGCCACATAGAACTTTTCAATAAAACTTTTTACTTTTACCATAGCATGTTGTCTCCTTCCTCTGATGCGTGGCGGTTCATAATTGCCATGCTGATGAAAATAAATATCATAAGCACGATAGACAGACCCGATCCTAAATTCCAGTTATTTGCCACATTAAATTCCTGATCAATGACATTTCCAAAAAGAAGTACTTTTGAGCCTCCTAAAATATCTGCCACAACAAATTCGGAAATACTTGGGATAAATACCATAATAATTCCGCTAATGACTCCCGGCATGGACAATGGGATTATTATTTTCTGAAATGTTACTCTGGCGCTGGCTCCTAAATCATGCGCTGCCTCAATAACATCTTTATCAATTTTACAAAGCGCATTATAGATTGGCAAAATCATAAATGGAATATAATCATAAACCATTCCAATCAGTACGGCTCCTTTCGTATACATTAACTTCTGCAAAGGTAGTCCGAAAAAGCCAAGGATTGCATTTAAAATTCCTGTTTTTGATAAAATAACCTGTAATGCCAGAACACGAAGAAGAAAGTTGATCCACATCGGCAAAACAAAAAGCATAATAACAACACCAGAGCCTCTGTGCTTTCCTTTACTTAAAATATATGCTAACGGATAAGATATCACCAGACAGATCATTGTACTTGCCATCGCAATCCAGACAGAATTCCAGAATGCTTTGTAATGGACCGGATCTGCCATTGCTGTAATATTAGATAGCGTAAAATTTCCGTCACTTCCTGTACACCCATAATATATCACCATAAATAATGGCAAAATAATAAATGCGGCTCCCCAGATAATATACGGAGATGTAAGAACCTTTCTACTCATCCACTACCACCGCCTTTTCATCTTCTGATTCCGGCTTATGCATGATCTGAATATTAAACGGAATTACAGAAATACTGACTCTAGAACCTACCGGATAACAATTTGTACTGTGAACAAGCCATTCATATCCGTTCGCCTCTACTTCCATCTCATAATGCACACCTTTGAAAATAAGAGAAGTTACAATTCCATCAATGATCCCTTCCCCTTCTCCTTTAAGAACAACATCCTCTGGACGAATTACGACATCGACAGGACGATTTTTTCCAAATCCTTCATCCACGCATGGAAACTTCGTTCCAAGAATCTCCACGAGACGATCTTCTAACATAATTCCATCAATAATGTTGCTGTCACCGATAAAATCTGCTACAAAGGCATTTTCCGGCTCATTATAAATATCTTCTGGTGTTCCCATCTGCTGGATATATCCCTTATTCATAACGATGATCTTATCTGACATCGTAAGCGCTTCTTCCTGATCATGTGTAATATAAATAAATGTAATTCCCAGCTCTTCTTTTAAACGCATCAACTCATACTGCATATCCTGACGCAGTTTTAAATCAAGTGCACCTAACGGTTCATCTAATAAAAGAACTTTCGGTTCATTTACAATCGCTCTTGCAA
>PPYF01066639.1_pt1 | contig 10287 bp, 7 predicted proteins | sample 1559871 | NCBI WGS metagenome assembly PPYF01 (sample SAMN08240021, study PRJNA423297) | Human gut metagenome, whole genome shotgun sequencing project.
GAAGAAGTTCCTTTCTCTGGTGCTCGCTCTGGTGATGACCATGTCTCTGGTCACTGTCAGCGCGGGTGCCAAGGACTTCACCGATGACAGCAGCATCAACTACAAAGAAGCTGTGGATGTCATCTCCGCGATCGGTATTGTCGACGGCTATGCCGACGGCAGCTTCGGTCCGGATGGAGCCCTGACCCGTGGCGCGGCAGCCAAGATTATCTGCAATCTGATCCTGGGGCCCACCACCGCATCTCTCCTGAGCGCCAGCACCGCTCCCTTTAAGGATGTGCCCACCACCAACGTGTTCGCGGGCTACATCACCTACTGCGCACAGCAGGGCATCATCAACGGCTATGGCGACGGCACCTTCCGGCCCTCCGGCACCCTGACCGGCAATGCCTTCATGAAGATGCTGCTGGGCTCCCTGGGCTATGACAGCTCCATCGAGGGCTACACCGGCTCCAACTGGACCGTCAATGTCATCAAGCAGGCCGCTGGTATCGGCCTGGACGACGGCAACGACGAGTTCGTGGGCTCCAAGGCCGTGACTCGCCAGGAGGCCGCTCTGTACGCCTGCAATATGCTGAAGGCTGTTATGGTGGAGTATGACGCCAAGACCACCGTCAACGTGAACGGTGCCACCGTCACCATCGCCGGCGACAAGGCATCTCCCGTCCGTTGGCAGACTGGCGTGAACAACGACGGTATTCCGGGTCCAACTGGCAGGTCAATGTCATCAAGCAGGCCGCAGGTATTGGCCTGGATGACGGCAACGATGATTTCGTTGGTTCTCAGGCTGTGACCCGCCAGGAGGCTGCCCTGTATGCCTTCAATATGCTGCAGGCCACCATGGTGGAGTATGACACCACCAGCACCATCGTTGTTGGCGACATCACCATCAACACCGCTTCCAGCCGGAAGGATGTTGAGAACAACGCTTCCAGCGAGGGCATCAAAGACGACGACAAGATGCAGTTCGCCGAGATGTACTTCAACCGGCTGACCCTGACCACGGACACCACCGACGACTTCGGCCGTCCCGCCAACACCTGGAGATATCGCGGCTCTGAGGTCGGCACCTATGCCAAGACCGCTGATGCTACCTACACTGCCGACGTCCGTCTGGGCCAGATCTACTCTGACCTGGGTATGTCTGACTCTGACGACCGCGCCGAGGTCTATGTGGATGGCATTGAGGCTGATGACGCCGCTAAGGTCTCTCGCGGCAACGACCTGAAGGTCAGCGAACTGGACTTTGACGGCACCAATGACTGCGCTGTGGGCAACGGCACTCTGGTGGAGGCATTCCTGGATGAGGACACCAATGATGTGACCATCGTGGCCATCAACACCTATGTGGCCGAGGTCAACCGCGTTGTGGCCGCCACTTCTTCCAAGGACGCCTATATTACCCTGAGCGCTACTAGCGCTGCGCCCATGCCCACTCAGTGGCAGGCTAACGACGAGTTCGAGACCGAGGGCTTTGACAACGACCAGATCGTTCTGTTCACCTACTCCAACAGCGAGGAGAAGATCGAGAGCGTAGTCGCCGCCGAGTCCGTGGAAGGCGCTCTGAACCGCAAGGTCGCTACCAAGTCTCTGACCCTGGGTGACACCGCTTATGATTATTCCGAGATGTACGGTGTCGATGGTGGCGAGACCACTGGCCTGAACGTTGGCAGCGAGTACACCGCCTATACGGATACGTATGGCTATGTCATCTATGTGGAGGAGAGCGAGTACAACATCGCAGACTATGCATTCCTGCGTGCTCTGGATAGCTCCGCTGGCTCCAGCTCCGCTTTTGGTTCTGACCGCGCCTCTGTTCTGACCTATGATGGCAAGATTCAGACGCTGGCCACGAGCGAAGACTACACTGATGACGCTACGTTCTCTGCTTATAGCACTACGCCTCTGACGATTGGTGCTAACAATTCCAAGATCGTAGTGACCCGTCAGACCTCTTCTGGCGACTATCGTCTGAGAGCTGTTGACACTAAGAACTACGCAGCTGCTGCGGCTGCGGGCAGCTTTGAAATGATGAACGGTGTGGCTCGGATTGATCTGACCGCTACTGGTGTCGCTAACGGCGGCACCCTGGGCACTGATTACATCTATGCTGATAGCCGGACCGTCTTCGTTGTCGGCACCTACACTGGCACTCATAACTCTCCTGTCGGCCTGACTTATCGCTCCTACACTGGTATCAGCAATGCACCCACGATCCGCGATGATGGCAGCACCGCTGGTGATCCTCTGAACATGAGCTATTACTGCCGTAGCGGCAATGTGGCCACTATTGTGTTCCTCTATGTGAACACCAATGACTACAATGTTACTTCCGGCAATAGCGAAGTGATCTACCTGGCCCTCGAGTCCGCAAGTGGCCGCGTGGAGGACATCGATAACGACTACTACGAGCTGAACGCCGTTGTGGACGGTGAGATCGTTGAGGGCCTCAAGGTCTCTGCTACCGAGTTTGCAACTCTGACACAGTTCAACTCCGGCGTGTTTGCTTCCGCTTTCACTAACGCGACTTACGACGATGACGTCATCACTGGCTTGACTGCTGTTGGCAACACCGTTCAGGGCGTGAACAAGCTGAGCAACGAGAACCTGGTCCTTGGCTGGACTGGTGTCTCTGGTAGCGGCAGCACCTATGTGGTGGCCGATGACGTCGAGGTTTACTTCATCGATGATGACGGTGACATCACCGAGGGCACCATCAACAATGTCCGTCGGTCCACTGACGACATCGTGACCTATGTCATCGACAGCAACAGCCAGATCAGCCACCTGTTCATCCAGCAGTACTTTGAGAACAACGATCAGCCTGCTGGCGGCAACAACAACTACAACATTACTGGTATCACTTATAGTGGTACGACCCTGACCGTGAACATTGCTGCCGCTCTGAGCTCTAATGTGACTATTCCGGTCTCTATCTATGAGATCAACGGCGGCAACCAGGTCCTGCTGTATACTGTCAATGTGACGGTTACTGCCGGCAACACTACCGGTACTGCAAGCATCGGAACCCTGAATGCTGGTTATACACACCTGGCTGTTTCTGGCAGCTTTACGGCTGGTATCTAATCTAAAGCCCTTGTAAGAATCGCATTCTGACAAGGCGATTGAAGAACACCCCCGGGCCTCGGCCCGGGGGTGTTCTTTTGCCCCGTATATCAAATAAGCTTGTCCTGCGCCAGTTTTGCCTTGATCTGCCCCAGAAAAGGAGCCATCCTCTTATACGCGATTTTTGACAGCTGGAGTTGATACGCAATCTCTTTTTTGAGTTCGGCCTGTAAATGGATCGCATTCCGCACTTCGTAGATCCGCACCAGCTCAGAATAAAAGATGGGCATACCATTCTCCTTCCTGATGTCGGGAAGGAGATCCGCATTGGGATCCAGCTGCTCCGGAATTTCCGCCAGGATGCCCAGCTGAAACGCAGCACGGCACTTTTCGTCAAAGCGGATCTTCGTGACGTCCCGCTTCTCCGCTGTTTCGTAGGATGTGATGATGTCTTTCCCGTCGTGGCACAGGCACTTGCTCAGCATCGCCCGCTTGTTCTGCGGAATATCGATCCTTTTGGTGACTTTGTGAATCAGGAGATCCTTTACTTCCTGGGTGTTCTGATAATACTCATCAAAGAGGACATAGTGGATCACCGCCTCGTAAATGGAGGCATACATCAAAATCTGCATCCGGACCTCAGCCAGAAGAAGCTCGTCTTTTGCGGAGAGACCTTCAAATACTTTGTAAATAAAGCGCACGTTCTTGAACTCTGCTATCAGGCGATTTTTCAGCTTCTCATCTTTTATAAATGAGAAGGCGCTTTTGTACCAATCGTCATCTGGCAGATCGTGGGTGCAGTATGATAGGATCGAGTCTTTGAGGGCTTTTTCAAAGGGCATCGCGGTTTTCCTCCTTTTCGCAGCCGCTTAGGGCTTACGGCAATTAGGAACTTCTTTGCCAAAGCGGGGACTTTACCATTTGATTTTACGATTTGTCCTGTAAGATGTCAATTCCTGGATGCGGATAAGCAATCTGTGAAAAATGCGTGCTTGTTGCACGATGGTGTGCATCTATCCTTTCCGAATTCCCTTTAAGCATGGGGACTTTCCATCGTCCAGATTACCTACACAGAAAGGATGCGCACATATGCAGCATACGACAAACTACGCTTTGAGTCAGTGGGAACCAACGGACCGTATTTTGATGCAGGATTTCAACAACGACAACGCTAAGCTGGAGACGGCACTGTCCGCTCTCGCCGGAGCGACCAACATCGAACAGCAGAACAGGACGGCCCAGGACGCAGCCATCCGGCAGGAGTTTGCCGCGGCCGATGCCAGCCTGCTCCAGCAGTTGAACCAGCTGAAGGCAGAAATGCCCATTGTGAAACTGCTGGACATTTCCGTTCCCGCCGCCGTCATGCGGGTGGATGTGGACCTGTCCCAAATCGACTTTACCCAATATGCGGAGGTCCGGGTCCTGCCGATGCTGTGCACGGGCAGCAGCTACATCCACGTGAGCTGCAATGACCCCTCGCCAGTGATCGAGCTGTTCTCCTCAGATTACTACCTCTGCCGCTTGTACAGCAACTCAACCGCTGGGCGGTATAAGAGTCTTATTCGGCTGATGGCGTATGCGGGGTATCTGCACAGCGTTGCGGAGACATTCGATGCTGACTACCGGGATCCGCAGTACGCCATGGCACCGGTGGCGCCCGATCAGATTCAGACGCTGTATTTCCAGCCGGACTCCGGCACGATCCTGGGCGGCGGCAGAGTTCTTCTATGGGGTGTGCGGCTGTAAGAAACAATGATATGCACGAGCGGGCTGCTGGACTTGATCCGGCAGCCCGCTTCTGGCCGTATCCAGGCACCTGCCAAGCTCTTATATATTGCACAATATTGAAAGAGGTGCTATACTGGTACCATCATTGGAGGGGAGGCGCGTCTAAAGCACCCTCTCCCGGAAAGGAGCAGTATGGTCGGAAAATCGGCATATCGCAACGAATGGATCGCTGAAAAGCTGGACCGAATCAACCTGACCGTTCCAAAGGGCAGAAAAGAGATCATCAAGGCCCACGCGGCGGCTCATGGCGAGAGCGTCAACGGTTTTATCAACCGGGCCATCAATGAGGCAATGGAGCGGGAACAGTGACCCGCTAGAGGAAGGAGGCGGCCCCTTGCTGAAAATCTTGATCGTAGATGATGAGCCTGACATCTGCGAACTGATCCACAAATTGATCGACTGGAAGGGACTGGGCTTATTGAGCCTTGGCTCCTGCCAAAATGGGATCGACGCAATGGAAATCATTCTCCGGCAGAAGCCGGATGTGGTCATTACAGATATTCAAATGCCGGGAATGACAGGGCTGAGCTTGATTGAAAAGGCGTACAAGCAGAATCTTCTGACGAAATTCATTGTCATCAGCGGATACCGCGAATTCGAGTATGCACAGCAGGCGATCCGCTATGGCGTGGAAGATTACTTGTTAAAGCCCATCAGCAAAACGGATCTGAATCTAGTCCTGAAGCGCTTGATCCAGGAGAGCGGCGTCACGCTGGAGAAGGAAGCCCACGAAAACAATATGCGCAGTGAAATCCAGCAAAAGACTGCCATCCTGCGGGGAAATGAGCTTCGACAGACTGTCACCGACTTCAACCGGGCATTTCATGACGAATACTTTTCCTTTCAGCCTGGCACCTTCTTGGTGGTCTGCGTCCACGTAAGCTATCGGAATAAGGCAGAGATCGACCGGGGGATCATCGCAAAGGTGTTGGAGAACGTTTCTTTGAGAATCCAGGAGCTATTCAAAAACGATGTATTTGATTGCGAGTATGTTCTGAACGACTGCAACTCCTACTTCCTGATGAATTACTCTGAGACGGTCCACCTCTCCTACAGGCAGCGCCGGGACTGCCTGCAGAATCTCCTGCGGGATGTTTCAACGCAGTATCAAAATCTGCGGATTACCTTCGCTATGGGAGATCCCTGCTACAGCGTTGGAGAGATCTGGCGGGCGGTAGAGAGTGCGGAATACGCCAATATGCTTCGCCTATACGCAGGGACCGAGAAGGTGGTGGAGCACTGCAAGCTCCGGGAGAGACTCCCCGACACGCCGGAGTGTAAGTTTGCGGCGGAGGATATTCAAAACCTGTTGCGGAGAATCGAGACCCTGCAAAAAGAGCCGGCACTGGAGCAGATCCGGGCCGTCTACAAGCGGTTCCAGGGTGTGGAGAGCTACAGCGTTGCGAATCTCTTCCAGGTGACGCGCACCACGGTCCTGCAGATCCGATATGAGGTCGTGGCAATGGGACTGCGAGAGGAGCTTTCCGCTTCGGAGGAAAAGGAATTCGGGATTCCCACTGAAAATGTGCTGCATAAGCGGCTCGCGAACTGTGATACCATTGAGGAACTGGCCGATTTTATGTGCGAGTATGTCGCTGCAGAGATTGACTACTGCTCTCAACTGCAGGCAAAAAAGGTCGGGGAGCCGATTCGCATCGCGCAGGAGTATATTCGGTCCCACATCGACCGACAGATCAGCTTGGAAGAGGTCTCTGAAAAAGCCTTTGTCAGCCCAGGTTATTTGAGTACATTGTTTAAGGAGCGGACAGGAAAGAACTTTTCTGACTATGTGATCGAAATGCGGATAGATGAGGCCAAGCGTCTGCTGCGGTCCGCCACATACAGCATCGCTGAGGTGGCGGAGCGGGTCGGGTATGCGGATGCCAGGCACTTCAGCAAAGTATTTCAAAAAATCGTCGGAATAAAACCCACATCCTACCGGAAGTTCTATGTTTGATATGAGATATTCTTCCAAACATCCGTCCCCATACAAGCATTTCTTTATATGTGTGATGGCGGCCTGTGTGATCCTTGCGTTGATACTATTGGTCGCGGCCACGCAAACAGAGACGGAGCACGTGCAAGCAGCCACAGCCATGATCCTTGCCGTAGCGGTCATTCTGCTGCTCTTTGCCCTGCTCCTTCTGCTGGCATTGCTTCTGGCCAAGAGGCCGCCAGCAAAGAGCCACGGCAAGAAACAGGGAATGTTTTTAGTCGATTTGCTGAATGAGGAGAACTATCTGAACCACTCCCAGTTGGAATTGACTGCTGAGGTTCTGAAAACGCAGGCCCAGATGAGTTCCCTGCAAAGTCAAATCAATCCCCATTTTCTCTATAATACCTTGGAGAGCATCCGCAGCAAAGCGCTGCTGCATGATGCGGAGGAGGTCGCTGCGATGATCGAGACCTTGGCACGCTTGCTGCGCTATAACATCAGCCGCAGCGACAAGGAGTCTACGATCGCAGATGAGCTGGAGAACGTAAAGAACTACATTCAGATCCAGAACTATCGCTTTCGGGGGAAGTTTACGCTCAAGCTTGAGCTAGACGCCTTGGGGGATCTGCCCGAAAACTATATGCTGCCGACTCTGACCCTACAGCCAATCGTGGAGAATGCTATCCACCATGGGCTTGAGCCACAGATCGGACCAGGGACCATTACCATTCGCGGATTCCAAACGGAGGATAAAGTGATCCTGCAAATCCAGGACGATGGCGTCGGGATGTCGCCGGAACGCCTGGCAGAGCTCCGAGACAAGCTGTTCCGCCCCGATCTGAACCAGCCTCTCCCCCATGCCGGAGAGTCCGGGGCCAGGCGCGGAGCCGGAATTGCGCTGAAAAATGTCCATCAGCGGTTGCAGCTGTTTTTCGGCGCAGAATATGGCCTTGAAATCGTCAGTGCCACCGGCGTGGGCACACAGGTTGAACTGTGTGTGCCAGCGCCGACAAAAACGGAGAAAAGTCATCATGCGGAAAGAGTTGTTTGAGTTTCGGCACGTCTCAAAATATATCGGTGGACATGAGGCCTGTCGGAATCTGTCCGTACGCCTTTATCAGAATGAAATCACTTTTTTGATCGGGCGGAGCAGCAGTGCGCGGTCCGTAGTTACGCGGCTGATAATGGGAGAATTCACTCCAGAAGAGGGTGAGATGACCTTACACGGAAGGCCCTATCAGCCGCTCTCTCAGGAGGGCGCACACAAGCAGGGCATTTTTTGCATCTCACAGGATACAAAGCTGCTCCAAAATCTCTCGATGAGTGAAAACATCTATATTGCAAAGCCTCTCTCCTGGGGTTGGAGACGCCGCAGCGCGGACGCGTTTGCACAGATGGTCTGTCAGGAATTCGATGTGCCCTTGGATTTGGGGCAGAAATCCTCACATGCGCAACTGATCGACATTTTGATGGTCTATTTCCTGCGAGCGCTTCTTATGCGGGCGAAGATCCTGATTCTGGATAATCTGCTCTATATGTTGTCGGACAGAGAATTAGACCTGCTTTTTCAAAAGCTGCAAATTCTAAAAGAACGAGGTGTTGGGATCCTTGTTGTGGATCCAATCTGGCGATACGCGATCCAATACGGCGATCGAACGCTGTTTTTCTCCAATGGCTGCATTTCTGCTGACTTCACAAAGCGGGCGCATTCCGCAGAAATAGCGGGCGCCCTGCTCAGCCAGGAGCCCCCACTTCTCACTGTTGAGCAGAGAGGGACGAATACCGACCTTCCCCAACACACACTGTTTTTTCCGACTGAAAATGGAATCGGAAAAATTCCGTTTGCTCCTGGGGAGGTCGTGCGTGCCAGCTGCCGCAACCCCGAGTACTATCAGGGATATTTGCGCTTTTTTTCAAATATGGATTGGGTGCGAGAATTGAACTCTGGGATGGGTTCTGCCATCAAATCCAGAATTGCGGTCCTGACATCCAAGCGGCTCCAGACGGACCACTTTCTCAGTATGTCGTTTGCGGAAAATGTTGCGCTGCCCGCCTACCCAAGGCTGTCATCTAACGGACGTCTCTCTGCCGGTGCGGTCAAAAAGTTTCTAAAAAACGAGATGGCCGACCTGCTCCCTGTTCCCTACGAGCAATGGGGATACCATTTGAGCCGTTTTGGCGATGTAGAGCGGGAGCAGGCGGTTATTTACCGGATGCTGATGGAGAATGCGGATATTTTGGTAATCGTTGGGATTCTAGATCAGCCCAATATGACCATTAAGGAGGATATCTGGAAAGTCATTTTCCGAGCACTGGAGTGCAGGAAGAGCGTGCTGCTCTTTCACCGAGATTACACCTGGCCGCTTCAGCGACAGGACCGGTTGGTTTTTTTGGACGATTCCGGTCCACCGCGTCAGTAGTGCGCGTGGATATTTTGATAAAATTCCAAACGAGAGATTGTGCAAATAGCACAGTCTCTCGTCTTTCTTTCACAGAAAATCTGTGAATTACACACTTTTTCGAAAGGTTACCGCATTGTTGTCCCCCGGCGTAACCAGTATACTAAAAGCAACAGACCGGAACAATTGCGAAGGGGGGATTTGATGAACGAGATCCTTGCAATGAAGCACATCACAAAGACCTACCCCGGCGTAAAGGCCTTGGATGATGTTTCAGTTTCCTTTATTCAGGGTGAGGTCCACGCTGTGATGGGAGAAAACGGCGCGGGAAAGTCAACGCTGATGAAGGTCTTGAATGGAATGATCTCATCGGACAACGGAGAAATCTGGTTCGAGGGCAAACCGGTTGCAATTCGAAACCCCAGAGATGCGCGGGCACTTGGAATCGCTATGATCCACCAGGAGCTCAACCCTATTAAGGACCTGACTGTGGCAGAAAATATGTTCGTTGGCCGGTACCCGCAGGTCGGATGCTTTGTGGACTGGAAAACGGTATATGACCGCTGCAGGGCTCTGTTTCAGCACTGGAATGTGGACTTTGATCCGAAAATGAAGGTTCGATTTTTATCCACTGCGGAGACACAGATGCTGGAGATCCTGAAAGCGATTTCCTATGACGCCAAGCTTATCATTATGGATGAGCCTACATCAGCACTTACAGAACGGGAAGTACAAAAGCTTTTCTCCTTTATTGAAGAGCTGAAAAGTAGGCAGATCACGATCATCATGATCACGCACAAGATCGACGAGGTTTTTCAAATCGCAGACCGTGTCTCTGTCCTGCGGGATGGAAAGTACATCGATACCAAGGACATTCAGGATTTAGACCACGATAAGCTGATTTCCATGATGGTGGGCAGAGAGATCTCCAACGTCCATCCGCCCCGGAACTACCAGGGTGGCGAAGCCGTCCTTCAAGTCCAGCACCTGAAATGCGGAAAGAAGGTGAAGGACGTCTCCTTTGAGGTGCATAAGGGCGAGATTCTGGGCTTTGCCGGGATCGTCGGCGCGGGACGGACCGAATCCCTGCGCTGCGTG
>PPYF01411810.1_pt1 | contig 10285 bp, 10 predicted proteins | sample 1559871 | NCBI WGS metagenome assembly PPYF01 (sample SAMN08240021, study PRJNA423297) | Human gut metagenome, whole genome shotgun sequencing project.
TGATTATACCATGAATGGAGGTCGAGTATAGTATCTAAACATTTAAAATATCTTTCTCTAATTTTTGATATATTTATTATGACAATTTTTCTTTTTGTGCTATACTATAGGCATCAATACATGAGCAAAGGAGGGCGCTCTTATGGAAGACAAAGCTCTTTTAGCTGAAGCCTATCAACTCGTTTCAGAATTAAATCAAACAATACAAAGTTGTAAACAAGGCTTACCTGATGACCTACGCTTACAGCAAAATATTGACGAGATTCTCAGAGCACTCAAAAAAACTGAGAAATTGAACAATGCTATTTTAATTGAACTGGAAAGCTTTTACCAACAGACTAGTCTTTTGATTGGACTTGGCTCACTAAAACTAAACGATCAAGCTCGCACTGCTTGGCGAAGCTATGACAAGTTCCACTATGAGCACGTTAAACACGCATTAACACTTTATGGACCTGTATTTGGTTTTTAGAATGTAATAACCAAATTCAATTGTAAATACAAACTTTACAAAAAGAAACATCCAGAAGATTCTCTGGATGTTTCTTTTTTATATTTCTTAGTCACCTAAACCACTAAAATCAACTCTAGGCACAGCCTTTTCTTCTTCTGGAGTTTGAAGGAAATCCGCTGCCTTGAAGCCAAATATAGCCGCAACCAGATTACTTGGGAAAGTTTCTAATTTAACATTATAGTTGCTAACAACACTATTGTAGAGTTGGCGAGAGTAAGAAATTTTATTTTCTGTGTTGGTCAACTCTTCTTGTAATTGAGCAAAGGTACCACTAGCTTTCAATTCTGGATAGTTTTCCGCAACAGCAAAGATACCTGAAATTTTACGAGATAGGGCATCACTGGCTTTCATAGCTTCGGCTGGTGAAGATGCTGTCGCAACTTGACTACGAAGTTCAGCAACTTTTTCTAGTGTTGCACCTTCATACTTTGCATATCCTTTCACAGTTTCAATCAAGTTCGGTAAGAGATCATTTCGACGCTTCAACTGAACATCAATCTGACTCCAAGCTTCCTTGGTTTGCATACGATTTTTAACTAATCTATTGTAGCAATCGATAACCAAAAAAATAATTAGAGCAAGAATTCCATAAAAAATCCAATTCATCATAAAGCTCCTTTCTGCCTTTTGATTAGTACAAGTATATCAAATTTCCATATTTTTTGGTAAAATAAGATGACATCAAAGAAGGATACAACTATGAAACCAGAAACATTTTACACATTACTCGCTGAACAAAATATTAATCTTAACGACCTACAAAAGAAACAATTTGAGCGTTATTTTGAACTCTTAGTCGAGTGGAATGAAAAAATCAACTTGACTGCAATTACTGAAAAGGAAGAAGTCTATCTCAAGCATTTTTATGATTCGATTGCACCTATCCTGCAAGGGTTGATTGAAAATCAGGAAATAAAGTTATTAGATATTGGAGCTGGTGCTGGATTTCCAAGTCTTCCTATGAAAATTCTTTACCCTCAGTTAGATGTAACTATTATTGACTCCCTAAATAAGCGAATCAACTTCCTTACGCTACTAGCTCAGGAATTAGAATTAGAAAATGTTCACTTCTACCATGGACGTGCAGAAGATTTCGGTCAAGATAAGAATTTTCGTGCCCAGTTTGATATAGTGACAGCTCGAGCAGTTGCCCGTATGCAGGTTCTCTCTGAGTTAACGATTCCTTACCTTAAAATTGGTGGAAAACTTTTGGCGCTTAAGGCCAGCAATGCACCCGAGGAATTGACAGAGGCAAAAAATGCTCTTAACCTTCTCTTTAGCAAAGTTGAGGACAACATCAGCTATACTCTTCCCAATGGAGACCCTCGCTATATTACTGTGGTAGAAAAGAAAAAAGAAACTCCAAATAAATACCCAAGAAAAGCTGGTATGCCAAATAAACGCCCGCTTTAAAGGAATTATACATAAATCTGTAGAATCAACCTCACTTTCCTATTTCCAGGCTCGGAAAAAATGATTTACAAAATCATACCTCGCTTTCCTATTTCTAGGCTCGGGAAAAATTCGTTTACAAAATCATTTTTTTCTGCTATACTATCCTAAGCAAAGGTTTTTAATGTCATCCCGTGAGGTGACGAAGACGCAGATATACATAACATTCATTAAAATGTGGTCAATTATTTTTTAATGAAGTCTTACTCTGAGAGCCTATTGCTGTAAAATAATGGGCTCTTTTTTGATGCCCAAAAGTGAGGTATTTATGAAACAAGAATCAACTGTTGATTTGTTATTAGACGTCGACCAACGTCCTTCTGCTGGTAAGGGAATTCTTCTCAGCTTCCAGCACGTTTTTGCTATGTTTGGTGCAACAATTTTGGTCCCACTGATTTTGGGAATGCCTGTATCCGTTGCCCTCTTTGCTTCAGGGGTTGGTACCCTCATCTATATGATTGCAACAGGTTTTAGAGTTCCTGTTTATCTCGGTTCTTCTTTCGCCTTTATTACAGCCATGTCACTTGCCATGAAAGAAATGGGGGGTGATGTATCTGCTGCTCAGACAGGGGTTATCCTAACTGGTTTTGTTTATGTCCTTGTTGCTGCAAGCGTTCGCTTCGCAGGTACAAAATGGATTGATAAACTCTTGCCACCAATCATTATCGGGCCAATGATTATTGTTATCGGTCTCGGTCTTGCAGGATCTGCCGTAACCAATGCTGGTCTTGTAGCTGACGGAAACTGGAAAAACGCTCTTGTAGCCGTTGTTACTTTCTTGATTGCTGCCTTTATCAATACAAAAGGAAAAGGTTTCCTTCGTATCATTCCTTTCCTCTTTGCCATTATTGGTGGATATCTCTTTGCCCTAGCGCTCGGCTTGGTTGACTTCACTCCTGTTCTTCAAGCTAACTGGATTGAAATTCCTGGTTTCTACCTACCATTCAATACAGGTGGTGCCTTCAAACAATACGACCTTTACTTTGGTCCTGAAACAATCGCCATCTTACCAATCGCTATTGTAACCATTTCTGAACATATCGGTGACCACACCGTTCTAAGTCAAATCTGTGGACGCCAATTCTTGAAAGATCCGGGTCTTCACCGCACCCTTCTCGGTGATGGTATCGCAACTTCTGTTTCTGCCTTCCTTGGTGGACCAGCAAATACAACTTACGGTGAAAATACAGGGGTTATTGGTATGACTCGCATCGCTTCTGTCTCTGTTATCCGTAACGCTGCTTTTATCGCTATTGCCCTTAGCTTCCTTGGTAAATTTACTGCCTTGATTTCTACAATTCCAAACGCTGTACTTGGTGGTATGTCCATCCTACTTTACGGGGTTATCGCAAGCAACGGTTTGAAAGTCTTAATCAAGGAACGTGTTGATTTTGGTCAAATGCGTAACCTTATCATCGCAAGTGCGATGTTGGTACTTGGACTTGGTGGAGCAATCCTCAAACTTGGTCCAGTTACCCTTTCTGGGACTGCTCTTTCAGCCATGACAGGTATCATCCTAAACTTGATCTTGCCATACGAAAACAAAGATTAAACCAAAAAGCCACTCTATTCGAGTGGCTTTTTTTGATACTTAAGATGCCCAAGTAATCAAGAGATACATGAGACTTGATCCAAACATATCTGCCAAGGCATGCATGAGGAAGAATGGGAGGAGATTTTTGACCACATACTTGTACAAGAAGTAATAAAGGAGACCATAAACAAGACCAATAACCAATGCCCAGAGTAATCCTTGATAGGTATGGAAAGAAATCCTGATAATTACGGAGTAAACTAGGACTAACCACTTATGTTTTTCTTTGACTGAAGTCAGTAAGCCCAAGAAGAAAAATTCTTCGTAAAAACCATTTAATAATGCATAACCAATCGCCATTGGTGTTAAAGCCATGAATTTTCTAATAATCTCCATGGGATCTATAAAAGGAATCAGTTGGGGATTGAAGTAATTATACTCACCACTAAGAGTTGTAATAATATCACCAAAAATACCAACAACAGCAAAGATAAGTGGAACCCAAATCAAAACTGACCAAGTAAAGCGAATTGGAAGCTGTTTAAAATCATAGTTTCGAATCAGGAGGTAGAGGAAAGTAATCCCTAGCATGATCAACTGGAAATTGAAATTACTAGAATAGGCGGCCCCATCACTTGCTACATTTGACGTAGTCTCCACAACACTGGTAACAGTTGAGGGTGATAAACTCTCCATAAATTGTTGTGTGGAACGAATGATAAACTCTCCAAACATTAAAATAGTGATAATTAAGATATCAAACCATTTTAAATATTTTATGGGTTTAGTTGGATGTATACTTTGGATAAAATTCATACTGCCTCCATAAATCTTTGTGTTTTGTTAGTTCATTATAAACTTTCAATCTTAAAATTATATAAATTGATATTAGGGAATAAAAAAACAACCTCCTAGGAAGGTTGTCACATCCTTAACTAGACTTATGTTTCTTTTCTAGCATCAAATCCTTCAAAGAAATAATAGTCACAGCTAGTAAAATCATTGCCATACCTAGAAAATCTACTGGATAAAAGATATCCCCCATAATCATAAAGGCAAAAAATACTGCAGAGATGGGCTCAATAGAAGCTAGAAGGCTAGACTTGACTGGTCCAATCATACTGGCACCCTTAAGAAAGGCAGTATCGGCAAAGACCGTTCCTATCAGAATGATTCCTGCAAAAGCTAGAAAGATATCAAAAGATAAGGGAATACTAGCCCCGATAATCCCTGTAAAAGGCACTGCTAGAAAACCTGAGATCATCATTCCCACACCAATAACCAGAATGCTCCCCCACTTTTGAATTAGTTTAATTGGTAAAATGATATAAAGAGCATAAGTCAGAGCAGAAAACAAACCCCAAAATAGACCAGCAGGAGTCATGGAGAGCTGATCCAACTGCCCATGGGTTGCAATGAGAAAAGTTCCACCTATAGCCAAAATCATAGACAGGATTTCTGAAAGTGTAGGGGCTACCTTATCTTTTATACAAGTATAAGCTAAGATTCCAACTGGACAGACATACTGTAAGACCGTCGCTGTACCAGCATTTGTTTCCTGAATAGCTGATAAATAGGCCAATTGATTTAAAAAGAGCCCAAACAAAGAAAATAACAAGAGAGAAAACAGACTTGATTTATCTTTTAGAAAAGTTATGAATTGCTCCTTAGACTTGATATAGGACAAAAGAACTAATAGGAGACCTGCTATAATTAAACGGATATTGGTTAAAACAAGAGCAGAAATTCCATGAGCCATCAAGTATTGACCGCTAGTCCCTGATAGACCCCATGCGATACCTGCAATCACTGTAAAAAGAGTTCCTTTTAACGCTTTAGACATGATCCCTCCCTAGTCTGCTTCACGAATCAAGTCCATGACCTGATTACGATCCAATATCCACTGAGCACGCTCATCTTTCTCATAGGTTCGGTTAGATAAAAAGATTGCCGCCTCTTGTTTCTGTCGATTCCACATGATAAAAGTTCCAGTATAGCCTGTGTGATCCAGCCAATCACCTTCTATATTCCAAGCCAATGAACGTTCCTTGTCATCCAAGTCTGAAAAATTTTGACTTAAGTCTTCAGCAAAGGAATCCTTTAAATAATGCTCTAAGAAGATTTTTAAATCATGAACAGTTGAAAATAAACCTGCACTCCCAGCGTGTCTACCTAATAAACGCGCCTTGGGATCATGTACCACTCCTGCTTTCTGTCCACGAACCGTTGGAACAGCACTGTTAACTGGACCAAACCGAGTTTCCTTCATTCCCCAAGGATTCAACACTTGCTCTTGTAAAATCTGATCTAGGTCCTTTTCAAAAAAGGATTCTAAGAGAAAACCAAGCAAGAGAAAGTGCACATCCGAGTATAGAAAAGCTCGTTTCTCTCGGCGATTAAGATGAAACATAGCTTCTCTTAACTGGTCTGCTGAAAGCTGATCCCTATTAGGAATAAAAGGATCCAAATCCGTCGCATGCGTTAATAATTGTCGAACGGTGATGTCTGGATAATCCGCCTCTGGCAGATACGCTTTTATGGATTGATCGAGCTCAATCTTACCTTCCTTCCACAAGAAGGTTAAGACTGTTCCTACTCCGACGACCTTGCTCACACTTGCTAAATCATAGACTAACCCTTCACGCGTCTTCTCACCAATTTCAAGATTTGCTTCACCTAGATACCAGTCAGACCAAACGTCATCCTGATAATACGCAAAAGAGGCACCAGGATAAATCCCTGCCTCAATTTGTTGCTCTATTTTTTGAATGATTTTTTGTTTCATACAGTTTCAAACCACAATTCAATATTGTTGGTATCCTTGGTTAGGAAAAACTTCTCAGACTTAGGAATAAAGTAACCTGCAGTTTCAAAACGTTGACGCAGACTAGCTAGGTCAAGTTCTTTTACTTGGAATTTCAACATAGACAAGTCCCAAGTTACATTGTTTTCAACAAGTAAATCACCGCCTTGAGCTTCTCTAAAAGCAATTCGATTTTCGATTTCTTCTTTTTCAAGTAGGCTGCTTGTATCTTCTGGCAAGTTAATTTCCACTGAGATTTCAAACGCCGTCAAATATTGCATGATCTCGTCTTTTGAAAAAGTGACTTCTTCTTCAACCTTTTCCAAATCTCTAATATCATCTTCCGCATGAACAAGGACACAATCGCCTTCTGGAGAAAGAACCTCAAAAGCATATCCCTTGTTTCCTTTATAGAGTTGAGGAAGCTTTTCCATTCTAGCTAGTAGCGCTTCAATCTCAGATGGATTTTCTACTTTTACAATCAATCTAGCTAATTTTTTTACCCCTTCAACCTTACGGCTTCTCATACTTGGTGATTCTTCTAAAACTAACTTTTCAATACCTGATTTGTCTCCTAATGATAAGAAGGCTGACTCTTCAAGTAAGGGTTTCATACCCAAAGTCTCAATATAAAATGATTCATTTAAATTTCTATTATTTACCTTTAGCGTCGGGATCATACGCACAATTTGATTTACAATCATAAATTCCTCCAACATTTTTATTTTAAAGGATTTTATGATATTTTACAAGTTATTCAACTAAAAACTTTAACTATATTAACTCTTTAAATAAATCAACCCCTTCTGTCAGTAGAAGGGGAACTTATTTATTTTTACTAAAAACTCTTATTTAATCTTTCCAAGAGAGTTCTGCCTGAAGACCATAGTGATCACTAACTTGAGCACTTTGTTTGCCATCGAAAACTACTTGCAGACGCTCTACCTGAATATCTTTACTTGTAAAGACATAATCAATTCGTAGAGGCTCAGTATTTCCTTTCCAACCATCAATTTCAGGCGGAACAGTATAACTACCACTTCTTTCTTTTGCAACTTCAAATGCATCTTGTAAGTCTAGTGGACTAGCTAGAATTGCTTGGTAACCCTCTTGACCTGCAGGATTATTGAAATCACCTGCTAGTAAGAGAGGCTTATTTAATTCTTTCAAAACTGCTTCAAAACGCGCCCATTCCTCTTGGAAGCCTTTATCCCACCAAGAGAGATGCACACTCGCAACAGCAAGTTCTTTGCCTTCCACTACTGTTTCTGCTAAAGCAACTCGGCGTGTGTGGTAATCTGTCGGGTCATCCACATCTGAAACCAAAATCTCACGCGCTTCAATCGGTGTTTTAGATAGGATTGCAACACCCTCATGATAGCGGTCATAACCGATATGGTTATAAGCCCATGTCCAATAGTATTTGAGTCCTTTTTCAGCCAATTTCTCTACCATAAGGCGGACATAATGGTCTTGGTGAATCGGTTCTGCTGAAGGTAACGGATGATATAATGGACCAGCCTCTACTTGCTCTGAGGTGATTTCTTGGTTAATTTCCTGAAAACAAATTAAATCATAATTGTTTTCAAGGATATCTTGTAACAAGAGCTGAAATTTTTCTTCAGGATCTTTTTCCATCCAACTATGAGTATTAAGGGTTAAAAATTTCATACTTTTTCTCCTATAAACAAGAGGTTGGAAAAAACTTCCAACCCCTAAACGATTACAATTCTACTTTGGCAACTGGTGTATTAGCTGCAAGAGAACCTGTTTGTTCTAATTTAACTGACTTGATCACGTCTCCATTTGTAAAGACAACTACAGTTGTAGTTTCACGACCTGCTGCTTGAATAGCACCAAGGTCAGCTTTGACTAAGAGATCACCAGCAGCTACTGCTTGGCCTTCAGAAACCTTCACATCAAATGGTTTTCCTTCAAGGCTTACAGTATCAAGACCGATGTGAACAAGAACTTCAAGACCTTCTGCAGTCACAAGACCAAGAGCATGTTTAGTTGGGAAGATACTTGATACAGTACCTGAAACTGGAGATACAATGTTTCCATTTGCTGGTTCCACTGCAAATCCATCACCCATCATTTTTTGTGAGAAGACTGGGTCTTTCACTTGTTCCAATTCAATCACTTGACCATCAGCAACTGAGTAAACTTCTTCAGTCACACCTTTGTATACAACAGCATCTTTTTGAGAAGCTGCCATTTGACTTGGAAGAGTTTCAGGAATCACTTCACCTGAGTCAAGGATATCTTGGATATCTGATTTCAAAACGTCAGCTTTAGGTCCGTAGATAGCTTGGACACCTTGTCCTTTCATGACAAGTCCCATAGCTCCTTCAGCTTTCCATTGTTCTTCTGTTCCAACTTTATCAGCCTCTTTGACAGTTACACGAAGACGAGTCATACATGCGTCTACATCGACAATGTTGGCACGTCCACCAAGAAGGTTGATAATGTTAACAGCTTGAGAAGCTTCTGCAACTTTAGTTTCACCAGCAGCTGAAGATTCAGAAGAACCATCTGCATTTTCATAGTTACCGTTACGTCCTGGGGTAGCATAGTTGAATTTCTTAATCATGAAGTTAGCGATGAAGTACATGATAAATCCAAAGAGTACTGTTACCCAAATAAAGTTAACAATATCCATACCAAGACCAGCATTGATAGCTAGTGGAGTACGAGTCAAGAATTCGATTGAACCGAATGAGTGAACGCGTAAGTGAACAATATCAGCCATTGCAAAGGCAGCACCTTGTACAAGTGCGTAAACAAGGTAAAGAGGTGTTGCGATGAACATGAACATATACTCGATTGGTTCAGTAACCCCTGTCAAGAAAGTTGCAAGAGCTGTCGCAATCATCATACCTTTGTATTGGTGTTTCTTATCTGGATCAACGTTACGGTAAATAGCAACGATGATACCCATCAAGATACCGAATGAACCGATCATTTGTCCAACTTTGAAACGAGCTGGAGTTACAGTTGTAAGTAAGTGTTGGTATTGATCTGGATCTGTTCCTTTAAGGTTTACAAGGTCTGTTACCCATGCAAGCCAAAGTGGATCTTGACCAAATACTTGAGTTCCTTTTGCTGCACCAGTCAAGACATCATATGTTCCACCAAGAGCTGTATAGTTCATTGGGATTGTCAACATGTGGTGAAGTCCAAATGGCAAGAGCAAACGTTCCAAAGTACCATACAAGAATGGTGCTAGAACTGGAGCTGTTTCTTGTGAGTTCGCAATCCAAATACCAAAGTTGTTGATTCCTGTTTGAACAACTGGCCAAGCAACTGAAAGAACAATCGCTGCAATCGCTGAACGAAGGATAACAACAAACGGTACGAAACGTTTTCCGTTAAAGAATGAAAGTGCATCTGGCAATTTACGGAAGTTGTAGTATTTGTTAAAGGCAGTTGCCCCTACAAAACCAGAAATAATCCCTACAAAAACACCCATGTTAAGGGCTGGAGCTTCAAACACACTAATAAAGTAATCAGAAACTTTGATTGAGTTACCAAAGATTGTTGAAACCATAGCGTTAGGATCTTTCAACATATCACTGCTTACACTAAAGATAGCACCAGTGATACGGTTGATTAAGATAAAGGCAAGTCCTGCTGCAAATGCACCACCTGCACGTTCTTTAGCCCAGCTACCACCGATAGCAAGAGCAAACAAGATATGTAGGTTACCGATAACTCCCCAACCGATTTGCTCAAGAATTCCACCTGTAATCACGAGTGGTGCAAAGTTAGGGTTAATCATTGCAAGTGACTTACCGATTGAAATCATCAATCCAGCAGCCGGCATAACAGCGATAACCACCATTAGAGCCTTACCGAATTTTTGCCAAAACTCGAAAGACAAAACATTTTTGAATGTAGCTTTCATCATTCAAATCTCCTTATTTTATTCTAATGCAAACGATTTACGAAAACGTTTGCATCAATCACACCTCTATTATAC
>PPYF01306468.1_pt1 | contig 10284 bp, 4 predicted proteins | sample 1559871 | NCBI WGS metagenome assembly PPYF01 (sample SAMN08240021, study PRJNA423297) | Human gut metagenome, whole genome shotgun sequencing project.
TACCGAAACAGGATAGCCTTGTTCTTGTCTTTTCGTTCATTGGTTATAAACAACTAGAAGTAAGGGTAAACAACGAGAACACGAAACCTTTGTCAATTGTCATGAAAGAGGACGTGACTGAAGTGGATGAAGTTGTGGTTACCGGTATTTATCAGAGAAAAAAAGAAAGTTTCACGGGATCAACGGCAACATTTAAAAAAGAGGAATTGAAGATGGTGGGTTCGCAAAACTTGATCCAGAGTTTGAAAACCTTAGACCCATCCTTTGCTATCATGGAAAACAATCAATTCGGATCGGACCCGAATAGGTTACCGGATATTGAGATTCGCGGTAAAACAAGTGTGATTGGGCTAAAGGAACAATTCGGAACGGATCCTAATCAGCCGTTGTTTATTTTGGACGGTTTCGAAACGACGTTACAGGTCGTAACCGACTTGAACATGGAGCGGGTGGAATCCGTGACGATCTTGAAAGATGCAGCTTCTACTGCTATTTATGGATCAAAAGCTGCTAATGGTGTCGTTGTCATAGAAACAAAAAGGCCGGAACAGGGTAAATTTAAAATTTCGTATGTTGGTGATTTTAGTATTTCTATGCCGGACCTTTCTGATTATAATTTGATGAATGCGGCTGAGAAATTGGAGTTTGAGAAATTGGCCGGATATTACACGGCTTCTTCTTCGGGAAGTACCGGATCAAGAATGACACAACAAGTTTTGGATAGTTTATATAACAGTCGACGTGCAGAAGTCTCTCGCGGAGTTAATACGTATTGGTTACATGAACCGTTAAGGGTTGGATTCAGTCACAAGCACAATCTGTATGCGGAAGGGGGAGATGAGGCCGTTCGTTACGGTTTGGGAATAAACTATAATAATATTTCCGGGGTGATGAAACAGTCTAGTCGAAATATTATTGGTGGTAACTTTGATTTGAGTTATCGAAAAGGTAAAATTTCTTTTGCCAATAAGTTTTCATTAGATTATAATAAAGCAGAGAATCCCATTGTACCATTTTCCGAGTTTTCAAGAGCAAACCCTTATTATCGGAAAACGGATGAGAATGGAAAGATCGAACGTTATCTGGATCATTTTGTTATTCCGAATACAAACACAACTTATTCGGTTGGTAACCCACTTTGGAATGCTAGTTTGAATAATTTGGATGAAGAGGATCAATTCAGTTTTAGAAATAATTTAAATCTGGAATGGAGAATCATGTCATCCTTGTATCTTAGAGGGCGTTTAGGAATCGGTAAAGGGGTGAAGAAAACGGAAAAATTTGTTTCTCCCCAACATTCATCGTTTGATAATTATACACAGGATAAAAAAGGACGTTATACATCGACAACGGTTAGCGAATTTTATTATGATGGAGATTTGACCTTGACTTATGGCGCATTATTGCGGGAAGTTCATCAGGTGAATGCTGTTTTGGGAACCAATCTTCGTTCTAGCTTGTCAACAAGTGAAGGATATACCGTTACTGGTTTCCCTAACGGAAATTTTACAAAGCCGCCTTTTTCGAATGGTTTTACGGAAGGGAGTAAACCGACGTATTCCGAAAGTGAAAGTCGTTCACATAGTATCTATTTTAATGGGGGGTATGCTTATGACAATCGTTATTTGTTAGATGTGAATTTCCGTTTAGATGGTTCTTCTGCTTTTGGTAGTAATAAACGTTACACGGAAACCTGGGCAGTTGGTTTAGCCTGGAACTTACACAATGAACTATTCTTGCGTGACGTGAATTGGATCTCTTTGTTTAAGATCAGGGCTTCCATCGGAAATCCTGGAAACCAGAATTTCAGTTCATATCAGTCCGAGACAAGTTATTCATTTAACACGTGGATGCAAAGTTCTTTTGGAACGAGTGTTCTGATCGATGCGATTGGTAATCCTAATTTGAAATGGCAAAAAACCTTAGATAAGAATATAGGTGTAGACGTTTCTTTGTTGAGTAATCGTTTGAACTTGAATATGGATTATTTTATCAAGGATACGGATCCCTTATTAGTTTACATTACGGTTCCTTCTTCCGTGGGAATTACTTCTGTAGGTACAAATATGGGAAGTCAGCTTACTAAAGGAATAAATGGGACATTGAAATATTCACCCATCTATCGCCCGTCAGAGAGAATAAACTGGACGTTAAGTGTCAATTTCAGATGGCAAAAAGCCCGTTATGAAAATATAGGTAATAGCTTGGAAAAATTAAACGAAGCAAACCGAGAGGAAGGAGATGTAAGTGGAGACGGTTCTTACCGGGATAAAAATACCAGTTTGACACGTTATTATGATGGAGGAGACCCGAATTCTTTGTGGGCCGTTCGTTCCTTGGGTATTGATCCGTCCACGGGGCGAGAGGTATTTGTAAAGAAAGACGGAACCTACACTTTTGAGTATGATGTGAAGGATGAAGTTATCGTGGGAAATAGCCAACCGAAACTGGAAGGAGTATTAGGAAGTACCCTGTATTACAAAGGTTTTTCTTTCTCTTTTTATTTCCGCTATAAATTAGGTGCTGATGTGTTTAATAATGCTATGTACACAAAAGTGGAGAACATTTCGGAGAGTTCATTAAAATATAACCAAGATAAACGGGCATTATATGATCGCTGGCAAAAAGCTGGAGATCGTGCTCAATTCAAAGGAATCTCGTTAACAGAAACCACGAAAATTTCTTCTCGTTTTGTCCAGCGTGAAAACGTGTTAAGTGGAGAGTCTATTTCAGCCGGGTATGATTTCAATCCGAAAAAACTGGCGAAGTTAGGAGTGTCTGCCGTTCGTGTACAAGCGAATATGAATGATATTTTCCGGATTTCCAGCGTGAAAGAAGAACGTGGTATTGATTATCCGTTTGCTCGCACGATGTCGATGTCTCTTTCTGTAACTTTTTAAATGATGTGATATGAAAGTATTAAAATCTATAAAAACGATATGTGTTGCGTTACTCGTGATCATGATAAGTGGCTGTGATAGTTGGTTGGATCTGAAGCCGATAGATAAAGTGTTGGAAGATCAATTGTACGAAACCGAAGAGGGATTTAAACAATCTTTGACAGGGGTATACGTGGAGTTGAATCAAAGAAATTTATATGGTGGGGATTTAATGTTCAGGATGGTTGAAATACTGGCTCAGCGTTATAATCTTTCGTCTATTGGTACTTATAAGGAATGGGTCGCTTATAATTATAGTGATGATGACGTGAAATCAAGCATAGATGGTTTATGGCAGAAGATGTACGCTTTGATTATGAATTGTAATAAATTGATGGAGAATGCAGATCTGCGTAAGGATGTATTTACAGGTGATAATTATAATCTTATTTACGGGGAAGCGTTGGCTTTGCGGGCAATGTTGCATTTTGATCTATTGCGCTTGTTTGGGCCTGTTTACAAGACAAATCCGGAAGGGCTCTCGATCTGTTATAACAAAAAATTTTCTTATGAGGGATCAAACATTCTTCCGGCATCGGAAGTAATTGCTAATGTATTGACGGATTTGAAGAAAGCGGAAGAATTGTTGGCTAATGATCCGGTGATTACGGAAGGCCCGAGAAATACCACGGCCGCTGATGGGAATAATGATCTGCGTTTACGTACTTATCGGTTAAATTACTATGCTGTGCAAGCCTTGATGGCGCGCGTGTATCTGTATGCAGGGCAAAATGAGAATGCGTTAACTATGGCTCGGAAATTAGTCGAGATACAGCCTGTATGGTATCCTTTTGTGAAATACAATGCAATAATGGAAAGTAGTAATAAGAAGAAAGATAGAGTATTTTCAACAGAGGTTTTGTTTGGTTTGGAAAACAAACAGCGGGGGGATATATTCACGGATTACTTTACTCCGGAATTGGATAATGGGATATTGGCTCCGACAAATACAAGTTTGTTAAATATATTCTTATCGGAAAACTCTAGTGATTGGCGTTTTACACCGTTTTGGATCAAGCCGGATAATGGAAAATATACTTTCCGTTGTTTCCATAAATATGAGGCAACGGAGGAGTCTGATCCTTTCTACTCTTATTTGGTTCCGATGATTCGTATCAGTGAGATGTTTTATATCGTGGCCGAAACGACGGATGATGAATCAGAGGCACGGGCTTGTTTGAATCAAATTCGGAGAAATCGAGGCCTGATCGCTTTTGAGGATACGGAAGTGATAGATATACAGCAAGTTTTAAAAGAAGAGTATATGAAGGAGTTTTTTGGTGAGGGACAATTATTTTATTATTACAAACGATTGAATGTATCCTCTATTCCGGCTGGTGATGATAGTGGTGATGTTGTCATGGACGAGACAAAATATAAATTCCCGTTACCTGATAGCGAAACTGATTATAGAAATTAAAATATGAATGACATGATAAAAAATATATTTGTACTTGCAACTTTACTGACGGTTGGGTGGAGTTGCCAGAAAGATCTGGATCTTTATTCTGGGCGTGATTTTGTCTATTTTAATCCATCTGCAGGATTAGATTCCACCTATTTTTCATTCGCTTATGTCGATGTAAATAAGTCTGTAGATTCTCTTTATATTCAAGTAAGAACCGGGGGAGAAGTAAAAAATTATGATCGACAGGTGAAAGTGAAAATAGCAGAAACGAATGCCACAGCTGAGGTTGATTTCAAAACCTTACCGGATTCATATACCATTTCGGCCGGTAATACGTTTGGAACAATTCTAGTAGAGTTATTGAGACCCGAAATATTAAAAAAAGAGGAGCGTTATCTTATATTGGAGTTGGAAGAGAACGAGTATTTTACATTGAATTATCCAACAAAAGTGACTTCTTCAAAAGATAAAGAGTATAGTGCGATTCGTTACAAGATCTTTTTCTCCGAGATCATGGCACCACCCACGAAATGGAGTACGTACGAGTTTGGTGAATTTTCGGTAAAAAAACTAGATATGATCTGTGAAGAGTTGAATTTAACGCGAGATATGTTTAACGATGCAAGCTACATGATAAGTTCTCGGCAAAAATATATTGCGGCAAAAATGGTGCAGATATTGAATGATTACAGTACAAATGGTCACCCCGTTTATGAAGATGATAATGTGACATTGATGAAAATGGGTGATGTTTATTACAAATAAAAACCTAAAAGAGTATATATGATGAAAAATATATTGTTTTTATTGACGATATTTATGATGGTCGTGGTCCTCGGTTGCTTTGATGACAAAGGAAATTATGATTACCATGAAATAAACGAATTGCAGATAACAGGATTACCTACTGAAATGCAAATGAAATATCGGAATGCTGATACTTTACGAGTGACTCCTGTTATAGAGGCTACGGCTGATGATGGTAGTATGCCGGATCGGTATTCTTTTAAATGGGAAGCGGTGTCTCAGTTAAAGGTCGGGGAAACTCAAACGACATCGTATGTGATAGGAGAAGAGAGAGAATTGAATTATTTTGTAGAAATCCCTGATGGAGAATATGATGTGAATTGCTTGGTTAAGGATACAATTACCCGGGTAACTTGGAAAGGATCGTTCAAATTGAAAGTAACCACGCAGTTGAATGAAGGGTGGTTAGTCCTTTCGGATGTTGAGGGGTACGCTCGTTTGGATTTGATTTCGATGTCATCCAAAGAAGATGTGGTAGTACGTGATTTACTTCGGGAAGCCCCGCGATTGAAAGGTCCCAAAGGATTAAATGTCGTATTTGATATGTATTATGTTCAATTTGGGACGGATCCGAGATTCTATCTTATGACAGAGACAACGACGGCCACTCTTGATGTTGCTACCTATGAATGGGATGAGGGAAATGATATTCGTTATGAAATGTTAGAATATCCGGCGGATTTTGTTGCTTCGAACAGAACAGCCGGAATGGGTTGGGAATTGCTTGTTTCGGATAAGTATGTTTTCGGGGGAACAACATTTGGTCAACAAGTGCTTTTTGGGGTACCGATTAACTTTATTGCGGGTGATAATGAGAATTATTTCAATGTAGCTCCGGCTGTAGGGGTGAATACGTCTTATAGTGCTTACAATCCTAATCGGATATTATACGATACTTCAAACAAGCGTTTTGTAATGATTGCGAACAGTATGAAGAATTGTGAGTTAATGTCTGCGAAAGAGGCTGAATTCCCATGGAAAACGGGGAAGGAATTTGTTTACATGGCAAATTCTCGATATGATGCTGGTACCGTGTATGCGATATTGCAAGATACTGAAGCTCCTTATTCTCGTTATTTGTATGCAATGAAAGTAGGTGCTTATGGAGGAGTTACTCAAACTAAATTTATGAAACTGGACTATCCGGAAATTGAAAAAGCAACTTGTTTTGCGGTACATCCCAGTCTGCCCTGGCTATTCTATGCTGTTGGAAATACGGTTTATCATTTTGACTTGGAAGGTCACCAGATAGATCCGATTCATTTAGCAGGAGAAACGATAACAATGTTGAAATTCAATTTATTTATGGGAATGTACCCGAATTCAACCATGCAAAATAAATTAATCGTCGGATCCGTGAAGTCCGGTGCCGGGTTAAACGGAGTGGTTCGTACCTATGATGTTCCGACCGTGTTCGGGGATGAGTTCGGAACACCCACGATACATGACGGATTCGGGAAACCGGTAGATGTAACTTATAGAGAAAAATAAAATGAGGAAGATATTGTTTTGTGTGGTGTTTGTGCTTGCATGTTGCGTGGTTCATGCGCAACATGCGGGCCAATACAAAATTGCAGGGAAAATTGCAGGGATGGAATCTGGGCGGGTGGTGATGAAACAGAAAACGATGGAGGGGTATAACGAATTGGGAACTTCGGACATCAAGAAAGGGCATTTTGAATTTAAAGGGGAGACCTCGGAGATTCAATCCGTGCAGTTGTTTTTTGATAATCAACGGGGAAGTTTGATATTGTTTTTGGAACCGGGAAAGATTCAAGTGGCCGTGAAAAGAGATTCTATTTATTATGGAAAAGTTACGGGTACTCCGACAAATGAATTATGGGGATATTTTAACGGGGAAGAGCGTCGATTGGAAAAAGTAGAGATGGAATGTGCCCAGGCATACCAGAAATCATTTGAGACAAAGGATCGGGAAAAAGTTCGTGCAGCAACAAAAGCTTTTACCGATGCAACAAAAGCCAGGAAAGTCTTTCGGAAGGATTTTTTGAATCATTCGGAGCATAAATATGTTGCGGCCTGTTTCTACCGCACTTCTTTGATGCAAAAATTACAATACGTGGAACTGGACTCTTTAGTGCGGAGTTATGCGGGGATGGAAAATAACAATGATGTTCGTTTGATATCCCAACGTCGTGATTTGATGCGAGGGGTAGCCGTGGGAGCTAAAATACCTGAAATTAATTTACCGGATATAGACGGAAAATCTTTTAACTTATCAACTTTAAAAGGGAAATGGGTATTGTTGGATTTTTGGGCTTCTTGGTGTGCACCTTGCCGTAGGGAAGGAAAACACGTTCTTGAATTGTATAAAGAATATCAATCGAAAGGCTTCGAGGTATTGGGCGTGAGTATAGATCAGAATCCGGATGCTTGGAAAAAAGCGATCAAGGAAGATCAGACTACGTGGAAACACGTGTTGGATCAAAAAAGTGAAGTCGCTAAAACTTTTGGCGTCTCTTCCGTTCCCCGGGTATTCTTGATCGATCCGGAAGGTATCATCGTGGCTGTTAATTTGTATGGGCAGGAGTTGTCCGATAAATTAAGAATGATATTTGACGACTTGTAGAAATTATTAATTTGTATCTAAAGCACAGTTGTAGAATTTTATTTCCAACTGTGCTTTGTCTCGTAATTATATTGTTGTAGATCAGGGAATATCTAGTTTTTGTCCTATAACATTTGATATTCTTAAAAAATATTCGAAAAGTTAGCTTAACAGGGAGACAAACATATTAATATTTCGTATTTTTGATGCCGGCGTATGAATTAAAACTATGATGAGGAAAGTGTCGGTATTGTTTTTCTTTTTGTTTGTGTGTTTCTCTGGTTGGGCGGGAGATACACGGGAGAAAGATTATGTACTGGTTCTTAATTCTGTAAACTTCAGTGAAGTCTGGACGAAAAGTTTGTATCAAAATATCCGGGATGAACTCACGTCTGGTGGAATTCGGGTAGAGGCGGAGGAGCTTTGGGTGCCGGCAATTAAAACATTGGAAGAAGCCGAGGAAAGAAGGGGGTGGTTGCTGGGACGTCATCTAACGCCACCTCGTGTTGTTGTTTTTATTGGGGATCCGGGGTGGATAGTATGCCAGCCCTTATTTGATGCTGAGTGGAAAGATGTACCTGTCGTGATTTGTTACTCGCGGGATTCAATTCCGGTTCATCTAGAGGACTTGCTTCATGGCGATCTGGAAGGGGAGGGGAAATTTATTTCAACCAGAGAGGAGACGGCTCCTTATAATTTGACCGTACTGAAACAGCCATTTTATATCAAGGAAACAATCGAATTGATTCATAGACTACAACCCGGTATCAAGAAAATCGCGTTCATCTCGGACGGGCGGTATATTAGTGCCGTGGCTCGCAAGGAAATGACTTACGTGATGAAGCAAGAGTTTCCGCACTTGGAGTTGGAAATGCTTTGTTCGCTTGACGTGACGACAGAGCAATTACTTGATACCTTGATGTGTTATGATCGAGGTGTCGGGATTATATACTATTCATGGTTCATGGGAAGAAATCAGGCGGAAAATCATTATCTGGCTGATAATATCCAGAAGATTATTTTTGGTTTCGCAGATACGCCCGTGTTCACCTTATCGGAAATGGATATCGAGACAGGAGCTTTCGCTGGAGGATATTTTATTTCCGTTCAGGAATTTGGGAGTCGGGTTGTTCAAACGCTACGGGAAATTTTAAACGGTAAGACTGCCAGTGATATCCCTTTTCAGATGGGAGGAACGCCTCGCGTGTATTTGAATTATCACCATTTGGTACATCACGGGATAGATCCTGATCGTTTTCCTAGTAATGCCGTTTATTTCCAAGTTCCACCCGATTTTTTACAGCGTTATAAAATATACATTGTTATCGGGATTGCTTTGATTATATTATTGGGGGCTATCGTGTTGATGCGTTTTCACGTTATTCTTCAACGGCAACGGTTGCGGGCACGTGAAATTCAATTGCTCTCTCAGTACCGGCGATTGGTGGATAATATGCCGGTGATATACATGCGCAAGCAATTGATATATGACCTCAAAGGAAATGTCTTTGATTTCGTGTTTCATGACGTGAATGTTTCTTTTGAAAAAGTCTTTCATTGTAGTCGGGAACAAATCGTGGGGAAACGCTTGAGCGAGGCGGATGTTCATAACCAGCTTCTGGATTACATGATGAATAAAGAAACCGGACGGGTGGCATCCTTTGTCTTCCCGGAAGAAAATAATAGAATTCGTTATTACGACAAGCTATCGTTCCCGACCTCTGAAAAAGATATGCTTGATGTGTTTTTTATCGATCGGACGGAAGAATATTTGGCTTCCCAGAATACAAAGAGACATCAGGCATCCCTGGAAAAACTGAACAGGAGGTACGAGTTGGTACTGGGAGCTACACGCCTGATTCCCTGGACGTGGGATCTATTGAAGAAGACTATCAACTATGATATTCAATACGTGTCTCTCGATCATTGTATGGCTGGAGCCCCGAATATCATAACCGAAGACGAGGGGTATATGCTTGTGCATCCGGATGATCGCGACCGGATGCGTAACGCTTACCGGGATCTGATTTACAAGCGTGCTGATATTATTCAAGAAGAATACCGGGCAAGACTTATCAATGGGAATGGCGAGTATTTTTGGTTCCAGAGTTTTGTCATCGTGGGGGAGAAAGATGGAGAGGGGCATCCGACCATGTTGGTGGGAGGCTCTTTGCTTATTGACGAGCGGAAAAAAATGGAAGAAGAATTGGTGAAGGCAAAAGAAGCGGCAGAAGTATCTAATCATTTGAAATCCGCATTCCTCGCTAATATGAGCCACGAAATCCGTACCCCGTTGAACGCTATCGTGGGATTCTCGAACGTGTTAGCGTACACGGAGGATGAAAACGAGCGGCAGGAATACATCAAGATCATAGAAAACAACAATACTTTATTATTGCAATTGATCGGTGATATACTGGATTTATCAAAAATAGAGGCGGGCGTGTTTGAATTCGTGTATTCCAAGATCAATCTTAATGTCTTGTTGACTGAAATCGAGCAAACGGCCCGTATGCGTTTGAAAAATGATTCGGTCGTTGTTGAATTTGCTGATTATTTACCGG
>PPYF01350847.1_pt1 | contig 10284 bp, 10 predicted proteins | sample 1559871 | NCBI WGS metagenome assembly PPYF01 (sample SAMN08240021, study PRJNA423297) | Human gut metagenome, whole genome shotgun sequencing project.
TGTATCTGTTGATATGCTCGATTGCCTCATCAATACTGTCAACAATCTTTACCGACATGATGTAATCAAGATACTCCATCCCCCAGTCATCGGCAGTGGCCTCTGTCACATCATCTCTTCCGGCAAGAATTGCCTGCGCTCTTTCATCACAGTGCAGCTGTACATGATGCTCTCTTAACTTATCATACAGCTTTGGCAGAAATTCCTCTGCTATGGCGCTGTGTACTACAATCGACTCACATGCATTGCAGACACTGATTCTCTGGGTCTTTGCATTGTTAATAATATTAACAGCCATGTCAAAGTCAGCATCCTTGTCCACATATACATGGCAGTTGCCTGTACCGGTCTGGATGACAGGGATTGTGGCATTTTTGACAACATTCTGGATGAGTCCTGCACCACCTCTTGGTATGAGCACATCCACATACTGATCCATCTTCATAAACGCATTAGTTGTCTCTCTGTCTGTTGACTCAATAAGTGCAAGTGCAGCAGCAGAAACCAAATTGTCCGTCAAAGCCTTTTTTAAAGCCTTTACTATTGCGATATTGGTATTTATCGCATCACTTCCACCCTTCAATATGACACAGTTGCCGGTTTTAAAGCACAGACCAAAAGCATCTGATGTGACATTTGGGCGAGCCTCAAAGATAATTCCAACAACACCGATTGCAACTCTTCTTTTTCCGATAATAAGGCCATTAGGACGCTTTGCCATAGACATCACTTCCCCTATAGGGTCTGCCAGCTTTGCTATCTGTCTGAGTCCGTCAGCCATGCCAAGGAGCCTGTCATGGTCAAGCGAGAGCCTGTCAATCATGCTCTTTGCCTTCATATTTTCCTCTGCTGTGGCCACATCCCTTTTGTTTGCCTCAAGGATTTCTTCCTCTGCCTTAAGCAGATTGTCCGCTGCATCATTTAATACCTTATTCTTGATATCCGTATCCAGTGTTCCTATCTTTACTCTGGCCTCGTATGCATCCGCACAAATTTTTTCTAAATCAGTCATCAATAAACACCTCTCTCTTATCTGTTATCACTCCATCTAAGGGTACGTCATATTCATCTTCAAACGTCATGCTGCTAAGTAACTGGAAATCGTAGCCCACTCCAACTGCCATGACAGTGTCTCTTTTTGTAAAAGACGATAAATATCTGTCATAAAAGCTCTTTCCGTAACCGATTCTGTAACCGGTATCCGAAAATGCAAGCCCCGGCACTATCATAAGCGCCCTGCCATCCGCCTGCGTATACTCCTTCGTCATATCAGGCTCTTTAATATTAAATGAACCACAATTAAGCTCATCAAGGCTTCTTACCCTGTAAAAGGACATTTTATTGCCCGAAACCCTCGGATAATATATCCTTTTTGCTTTGTTTATTAAATAGGTAAAATACTCATCAGTATTCACTTCATTTCTGATAGCTGAATACAAAAGTATGTTGTCATATTCCCTGTCGAGCTCTAAAGCTATGAGCCTTTTATAAATGTCATGGCTCATGTTGTGGCACTCATCAGCACCCAGAAGGCCTCTTTGCTTTTTTAGCCTGCTACGAATTTCTTTTTTTGTTTCCATATTTCTCGCCGAGGTTCTCAACCGAACCGTCATCGTTTACCATATCGATATTGTTGAGCTGGTTTCTTAAATTCTTCTTCACGTTTGCTATATACTCCTTGCGCAAAAGATCCTGCTCCTTTTTCTCTGCCTCAGAAAGTCCCTCTGCCTGTGACTTTCTGTAAAGCTCATTGATTCGCTGTATTTTTTCCTGTGTCATAGCACTCTCCTGATTTCAAATTTATAGCTGATTACTGGCCGCCTGTAGATGTAGGTGCCATCTCTCTTTGTATATAATCCGCAAGCACAAACTCTGCATCCTTTGCCCTGTGGAAAAGTGTTCCTGTATATCTGTCATTCATAATGTCATATAAAATCCCCATATTGCCGCCGTTTGCGATAATCATATCGGCACCGGAATATGTGGCAATCTTTGCCGCTGTAAGCTTTGTCGCCATGCCGCCGGTTCCGACATCGCTGCCGGTTGATGACTTTGCCATGCCAAGTATTCTCCTGTCAAGCGTATCAACCTCTCTGATAAGCTTTGCATCCGGATTGTCATGAGGATCGTCGGAATACAGTCCGTCTATATCAGAAAGCAGTATGAGCAGATCAGCCTTCGTGATTGATGTAACAATAGCAGACAGCGTATCATTGTCACCAAACTGCATCTCGTATGTGCTTACCGTATCATTTTCATTGACAATAGGCACCACGTTCAGATCAAAAAGCTCCTCAAATGTATTCATAACATTGCGTCTGGAAACAGGATTGACTATGGTATTCTTTGTCATGAGCACCTGTCCGGAATTCTGATTATACTCGGAAAAAAGCTTCTGATACGTCATCATCAGCCTGCCCTGTCCCACTGCGGCGCATGCCTGCTTTATTGAAATATCGCTCGGGCGCTCCTTTATGCCTATCACATCACGTCCAACCGCGATGGCGCCGGAGCTTACGAGGCACACATCCATACCGCTGTTTCTGTAATCACATATCGAGCGCACCAGACGCTCCATCTTTGAAAAATTTAGGCTTCCCGTCTCTGCATGTGTCAGCGTCGATGAACCTATCTTTATTACCACTCTTTTATAATTGTCTAAAAAACTCATTTCTATCATCTTTCCTATTGTAAGTCTAAATGCATACATAACTATATTACGCATACATTTACTACTTTACCATATATTCATGCAAAATACAAAATCATTTTTACTACTGTCTCATTTTTTTATTCTGTGTTATTATATTTATGCTTTTACTATTTAAGCTTTAACTATAAATAATTTACAATTAGGAAATTAATAAAGGATGCACTATGAAAAATAAACTAAAACATCTTGTCCCTGTCCTTTTGGCGCTTGCCACAATAACAGGAAGCCTGTCTGCATGTGAATTAAAGCCCAAGGCTCAGCAGAAGGTTTCAAAACAGGGTTTCTACTTTGACACGATAATACAGATTACGCTTTATGGCACTACCGATGAGAAATACATAGACGACTGCTTTGATATGGCAAAGAAATATGAGGATATGCTGTCAAACACAGTTAGTTACTCAGAGGTGAGCAAAATAAATGACGCTGCCGGCAAAGAATATGTCACAGTAAGCAATGATACGCTTGAGCTCATCAAAAAAGGCATCGAATACGGCGACACAAGTGACGGCAGGTTTGATATCACTATAGGAAAGCTGTCTGATTTGTGGAATTTTTCCGAAATAGCTGAAAATACCGACTCTAAAGATAATGAGGTGGATGCATCAGTCGTTCCGTCTGATGCGCAGATACAAAGCGAGCTGTCACATGTAAATTACCGCAATATACAGATTAACGGAAACGATGTGATGCTAACCGATTCAAAAGCAAAGCTTGACCTTGGTGGAATCGCAAAGGGCTTTATCGCCTACAGAGTAGACGGCAAGCTATATCACCATATACTGGACACCACAACCGGCTATCCTGTCAAAAATAATCTATACTCTGTCACCATCATAAGCGACTCCTCCTGCGACGGAGATGCCTTAAGCACCACATGCTTTGCTCTTGGCATTGATAAAGCAAAGGAGCTTATAAATTCCCTTTCCGGTGTTGAGGCAATATTTGTGACAGATGATTATAGTATTATCACGACATCAGATGAATATAGCGTAAGCACAGAATAGCTGCAAGCTTATAAAAAAGCTGCCACACATCATAATGATATGTGACAGCTTTTATGCATTATAAAATAATCTTCTTTGGACACTTCTCTGCGCAGATTCCGCAGCCTGTACATTTCTCCTGATCAATATAAGCTACATTATCTACTACATGGACAGCATCTGACGGACAGTTCTTCTCGCACAGATGACAGCCGATACAGCCCACCGAGCATGCTTTCATGACATCCTTGCCCTTGTCCTTTGAGCTGCACTTTACAACGTGCTTTGTGTCATATGGAATAAGCTCGATGAGGTGCTTTGGACAAGCCTCTACGCACTTACCGCAGGCCTTGCATGTAAGCGGATTGACGCATGCAACTCCGTCAACCACATGGATTGAATCAAAAGGACATGCCTTCACACAGCTTCCATAGCCGAGACAGCCATAATTACATGACTTAGGTCCGCCGCCCGGTACAAATGACATGGCAACACAATCCTCTACTCCTGTGTAGTCGTAGTCTGTATTTGCTTTGTCGCATGTGCCGGCGCACTTAACAAATGCGACCTTCTTTACTCCGGCCTCAACCTTTACACCCATAATCTCGCTGACCTTTGCCGCAACAGGGTCTCCACCAACAGGACACTGTCCTACCGGTGCATCTCCCTTTGCAATGGCGGCAGCAAGTCCGGAGCATCCGGCATATCCACAGCCACCACAGTTATTGCCCGGAAGCACCTCAAGTATTGCTTCCTCTCTCGGGTCAACCTCTACTTTGAATTTTTCTCCTGAAATACCGAGGAAAAATCCAAGAATTATACCGACAGCTCCAACAACTAAAGCTGCAATAATAATCGCAGTAACATTCATATCACTTTTCCTCCAATCCTATACAGAAACCATTCCTGAGAATCCCATAAAGGCGATAGCCATAAGACACGCTGTAAGAAGCACGATGGCTGTTCCCTGGAAAGGCTTTGGAATATCATTATACTCAATCTTCTCACGAACACCTGCCATAAGCACGATGGCAATAAAGAAACCAAAAGCTGTGGCAAAGCCGTAAACTACACTCTCTAAGATATTGTAGCCCTTTGTTACACTGTTAAGTGCTACACCGAGTACGGCACAGTTTGTTGTGATAAGAGGCAGATACACACCGAGTGCCTTGTAAAGAGGAGGCATCTGTTTCTTTAAGAACATCTCTACAAACTGAACAAGTGCTGCAATTACAAGAATGAACACGATAGTCTGTAAATATGACAGATTAAGCGGATACAGTATAAAATTGTAAATAAGCTGTGTAACGAATGTGGCGATTGTGATAACGAAAATTACCGCACCACCCATTCCTGCAGCAGTTTTTGTGTTCTTTGATACGCCGAGGAAAGGACAGATACCAAGGAACTGGCTAAGTACTACGTTGTTAACTATTGCATATGCTACTGCAATGAGCAGTAAATGACCTAATGTACCCATTATTTATCCCCTCCTTCTGTAGTGTTAGGCGCAACAGCAGCCTGTGCTGCTTTTGCTGATGGACATGATGCTCCACAATGTGCACAGTCTCCTGAAAGGCAGCCTGCCGGCTCAGCAAGAGGTGTACCCTTTGCTTCCATCTTTTTACGGATGATATTCATGCCTGCAACGAGGAAGCCAAGTACGAGGAAGGCTCCCGGTGCCATGATAAAGATTGTGATTGGTGTAAACCAGTCACCGAAAATCTTGATGTTGAAGAATGTTCCTGCACCTAAGATTTCACGGATAAGTCCGATGATTGTAAGACCCATGGTAAATCCAAGTCCCATTCCCATTCCATCAAAGATAGACTCTACAGGCGGATTCTTTGAAGCATAGCTCTCGGCACGTCCGAGGATGATACAGTTAACCACGATAAGTGGGATGTATACACCAAGTGCTGCTGAAAGGCTAGGCAGATAAGCCTGCATTAAAAACTGTACTACTGTAACAAGAGATGCAACTATGACGATATACGCCGGCATACGCACTCCGTTAGGAATCACTTTTCTGAAAAGTGAAATCAAAAGGTTTGAACATATAAGTACCACCGTGGTGGAAAGTCCCATTCCAAGTCCGTTTACCGCACTGGATGTAACAGCCAGTGTAGGACACATACCAAGCATAAGTACAAAGGTAGGATTTTCCTTAATGATACCATTATATAAACGCTCTACATATTTGTTCATTAGTTGGCACCTCCCTGTAATTTATTCTGGAAGTAAGTAATAGCTGCGTTGCAGCCGTTGGCCATAGCCTTTGATGTGATGGTTGAGCCTGTAATGGCCTCAATCTCATCATCCTTTGAAGGTGTGGCCTTTACAACGTCGAACTTGTCTACTTTCTTGTTCTCAAACTGCTTATAGAAATCAGCCTCCTCGGCCTTCATTCCAAGTCCCGGAGTCTCACTGATGCTTGTGATCGAGTAACCGTTTACAGTACCATCATTCTTGATACCTACAGAGAATGTGATACTTCCCTGGCTACCATCCTTGGCTGTAACTGTGATGACATAGCCTAATGTCTTTTTGTTTGAATCAAGGGCAGTCTCAATATCATCGATTGTATCCTTGTAGCCCGCATCAGATACAAGCTTATCAGCTTCATCAGCATCAAAATCATATTTCTCAAATGATTTTGCATCCGAAAATACTGCCTGATATGCTTTCTGTGCTGCTGCTTTATTGGCCTTGTCGATAGGCTCTGCCGTGATTCCCTGAACCAGGGCAAGAATAAAACCAAGCACCAGAGTAAAGGCAGTTAAAATCAAAGCGTCATGTACAATACGTTTATTCATTCTTCTTTGCCTCCTTTACCATACCAAAGGCTCTTGGGATAGAAACCTTCTCAATAATAGGAACAAGGCAGTTGCTTAAGATGATAGCAAAGGAAACACCCTCTGCATTGGCACCGAAGCAACGGAATACTCCTGTCAATATACCACAGCAGATACCGAATATTATCTTGCCCATCGGCGTAATCGGACTTGTGACATAATCGGTCGCCATGAAAAATGCACCGAGCATCAGTCCGCCACCGCAGAGCTCTGCAACAACATAGTTGATATCAAATTGCTGCGCTCCGAAAAGGAACATGAAAACAGCAAATGTAATAATGTAAGATGCAGGAATCTTTAAATCAATGACTCCAAGTAAAATCATGATGATAGCACCTATTAAAATAGCTATAACTGATGTCTCACCAATAGTTCCTGCAGTATTTCCTATAAGCATATCCCTTACATTGACACTTGAAAGCCCCTCATTTTTGATGAGCGCAAGTGGTGTTGCTCCTGAGTATACATCCACACCGTTTCTTGTGACATTGAAATTAGTCATATCAGCCGCAAATGCGATGAGAAGGAAGCATCTTCCACCAAGTGCCGGGTTCATAAAGTTCTGTCCAAGTCCTCCGAACATACACTTGACAATGATGATTGCAAATACTCCACCGAGTACAGCCTCCCACCATGGAAGTGAAACCGGAAGGTTTAGTGCTAAAAGCAGTCCTGTAACTACCGCACTAAGGTCCGTAATTGTGCTCTTTTTCTTAACTATGTAGTCAAACACCCATTCTGATGCCACACACGATGCGATGGTAAGCAGAATGATAAAAAGTGCTCTAAATCCAAAATTGTAAATACCAAAAAGACTTGCCGGGAGTAATGCTATAATGACATAAAGCATTATTCTGTCAGTGGAATCCTTGGCACGTACATGTGGTGATGATGAAACATGATATAAATCACTCACTTTAATCCACCTCTTTCTTTATTTTTTGCTGGCCTGTTTTCTCTTTTCAGCGAGAACAAGCTTCTTCATTGTCTTAATAGGCTGAGCCACCTGTCTCCTTGACGGACATGCAAATGAACAGCTTCCACACTCAATACACTCAAGTCCATGCCACTTCTCAAACTCATCCATCTGTCCACGCAAACCAAACTTCGCAAGACGGCTTGGAATGAGCTGCTCAGGACATGCCTCAACGCAACGACCGCAGTTAATGCAGGCCTGTGGCTCAAATGCTGCCACCTCATCATGTGTGAAGCACAGTATTGATGAAGATGTCTTTGTAGTAGGGATATCAAGACTAAACATGGCAAAGCCCATCATAGGACCGCCTGATATAATCTTCTCCGGCTGGCTCTTAAAGCCACCTGCAGCATCAACCAGCTCCTGATATGAGGTACCGATGCTATATAATATATTGGAAGGATTCTTCACAGCATCTCCTGTAACTGTTGAAATACGCTTAAGGACTGGCTGTCCATTCTTTACAGCATTATATACAGCAATAATTGTCTCTACATTATCAACAATACAGCCTGCATCAGCAGGGAGCATCTTAGAATTGATGGCTCTGCCGGTTGTAGCATAGATGAGCTGTCTCTCACCACCCTGTGGGTACTTTGTCATAAGCGGACAAACCTCAATACGTGGCTCATCCTTCGTGAGCTCTGTGAGCTTTTCGATACAGTCAGGCTTATTATCCTCTATACCAAGGATACCCTTTGCATTGTCAAAAAGCTGAAGTATGATCTTCATGCCGCCAATTAATTCCTCAGGATTCTCAAGCATACGTCTGTAGTCAGATGTGAGGTAAGGCTCACACTCTGCGCAGTTTGCGATAATATACTCAATCTTGTCCGGCTCCTTTGGAGAAAGCTTTACATGTGTAGGGAAACCGGCACCGCCCATGCCGACAACTCCCGCATTCTTGACCTTCTCGATGATTTCTTCCTTTGAAAGCGCAGTGACATCCTCGACGCTCTTATATGTTGTCTCAGTAAACATGCCATCATTTTCGATAACAATACTGTCAACCATATCGCCGACTGCCACACGTCGCTTCTCAATAGCCTTAACTTTTCCTGACACTGATGAATAGATAGGTGATGAAACAAAGCCACCGGCCTCTGCTATCATCTGTCCCTTCAACACAGTGTCACCTACGGCAACAACAGGCTTAGCCGGTGCGCCGATATGCTGCGAAACCGGATATACCATGTCGCCCTTGGGCAAAACTTCTTTAATTGGTGAATCCTTAGACAGCTCTTTGCCATCATATGGATGAACACCGCCAATAAACGTTTTATGACCCATTTTTGTGCCCCTCTTTCTTTTAGATTAATAACGTGGAAATGCTATTGCACATTACTGTTCCTATTATACCACTTATGATTTTTAGTTAAATAGCATATTATGTACTTTTTTTAATACTTTATGTTATAATGTTTATACAAATGATCTTCAAGGCAGGAATCGAAAAATGAAAATATTTCACAATGAAGAAATTTACATAAAAACCGATAATTTTTCAGACAGCATATTTAAAGAAAACACAATGTTCTTTGATATTGAGACAACAGGCTTTTCACCGGTGAAAGCGATTGTCTACATGATAGGCTGTGCAAGGCGCATCAAAAATCGTATTGTAATAGACCAGTATTTTGCCGAATCTGTCGATGACGAAGCAGCTGTAATTGAAGCCTTCGCAGGAAGTCTGTCCGGTTGCAGCACTATCATATCCTTCAATGGTGTCGGTTTTGATATACCATTTTTAAAGAATAAATACAAGAAATATAAGCAGGATGACCCCTTCTGTAATGTGCAGATACTCGATATCTTTAAGGAGCTTTCCCCGATAAAGCCTCTTTTGTGCCTCGAAAACTACAAGCAAAAAAGCATCGAAGCATTTCTTGGTATAGATAGGGAGGATAAATATTCCGGTGGTGAGCTCATAAACGTTTATTATGAATATCTTGCCCAAAAGGATGATGAAAAGCTATCCCTGCTTTTGACACATAACTACGAGGATGTCCTTGGCATGACAAAGCTCCTTAGTATACTTTCGTATAAAGAATGCATACATGGCATTGCAGATATCACCGGTGTATCCGTAAACCCATATACAGCTTACGACGGCAGTCTGATGAATGAGCTTATCATATCATTTGAAAATAAATTCTCCGTTCCAAAATCTGTAAGCTTCCATGACAATGACATCTATCTGACCATCGGCACTACAAAAAGCTACGTGCGTGCAGAGATATTCGAGGGGGAAATGCGCCATTTCTACAGCGATTACAAAAACTACTACTATCTGCCAAAGGAGGACATGGCCATACACAAGAGTGTCGCAGCATATGTCGACCACGAATACCGCGAAAAATGCAAAGCGTACAACTGCTATGTGCGCAAAACCGGTACCTTCATCAGACAGTACTCTGACTTCATGAAGCCCGAGTTTCGATTCGATATAAAGGATAAGTACAGCTATTTCCTGCTGACTGACGATTTTATAAATTCAAAACAGATGGTACTGTCATATGTAAAACACATAACAGACCATCTGTTTAATCTCTGATAAGATATCATGGCTTCCTGAAATTCTCCAATATGTGCCACCCGATACAAATAAAAGCTGTCATATAATTATATACGACAGCTTTAAAATCAAAAACTACTCGTTATCAGAAGCAACCTCGTCGATATTTACATCTGCAACATCTGCTCCATCATCCTCTGAATCAAGAAGAGCCTTCATGCTTAAGCTGATTTTCTTAT
>PPYF01242943.1_pt1 | contig 10283 bp, 9 predicted proteins | sample 1559871 | NCBI WGS metagenome assembly PPYF01 (sample SAMN08240021, study PRJNA423297) | Human gut metagenome, whole genome shotgun sequencing project.
GGGACATAATATTGATTCTCCATTTATTACGCAGCTGGAGCAGCGAAACCCGGCCATCCGCTTCCAGAGGATCGACGCTGACGTGACGGATACCATTAAGGAAGAAGTGGCGGAAGAAGAGAAAGAAGAATTTAAGAAGACCTCTGACAGCCTGATTGAAATCTTCCGCAAGGAACTGGAAAATGACAAGCTGGATGTAAAGATCGAGAAACTCAAGGATGACAATATGGCAGCCATGATCACTCTGTCAGAGCAGAACCGCCGTATGCAGGAAATGATGAAGATGTACGGCATGGACGGAATGAATATGGGCGGAGAGAGCACCCTGATCCTGAATGCGAACCATCCGCTGGTACAGTACGTGGTAGATCACAAAGACAGCGAGAATACCAGCATTATCTGCAAGCAGCTCTATGATCTGGCAATGCTGGCGCACAAGCCGTTAAGCCCGGAAGAGATGACGGCATTTGTAAAGAGAAGCAATGAGATCATGATGCTTCTGACGAAGTAGGAGAATAGAATTACAGTCTTTGGCTATTTTTCTAAACGATAAGAGTCTGAGACAGTCGGCTTAATTAAGCCTTCTGCCTCAGACTCTTACATTTCATTTTATTTTTTGTATTTGCCAAATGCTTTTTCTTCATCCAGATGTACATCCTTAAAAAACATGATCAGCCATACAATAAATGCGATCACTCCCATATACTGCGATATAAAATACGAAAGGATAGCGCCAATTCCCATAATGCCCGACCAGATTAAAAAGGCATTTCTCTGGTCCCTGCTCATCCTGTCCTGGTCATACAGTTCTCTTTGATATTTGGGAATCGTATTAAAGCCGCTGATCAATATCGCGGCCCTTCCCTTCAAAATCGTAAACAGCAAAGCCAAAATCAAAAACAGCAAACAAGAAATCCCTAAAGTAATAAATCCAACATTCATAAGAACACCCCTAACTTTGAATTTTATCTATTTAATAAAAGCGGTTAATTTCAAGTCTCTAAAGTGATCAAACATACGCAAGTTCATATAATCCCGGCACCCCCCCTATAACTTTCCGCCCGCACTCCACGTAGAATTGCCAACAAATTGACGCAAGCCCGGGAGGGGAGGATGGGATTCTGCGTCTCAGAGAGCGTCGGAAGAATCCCATCCTCCCCTCCCGGGCGTCCGCCAATCTCTGCAATTCCTACAACTCCCGCCAGTTCCCCAGCATTTTCCCTACATAAGCATCCCATTCCCGCTCCAGCGTCTTATCCATGGTAAAGGTGTGCATGGAGGTGCCGGTGATGCATTGCAGCGTTGTCCCGTCATAGTGGAAGTTCAGGTACAAGCCCTGAATGTCTTCGGCCCGGCAGGCGCCAATCTGGTGCTTCTCCAGGAAAGCGGCAAAGTTTTCCGGGGCCAGCGACAGGACAATCTTGAAGCTTAGCGGGGTGCGCCTGCCTCGTATGATGGCAAAGCAAAGCTCGCGCACCTCCTTCCAGTAGGAGTGCGAGCGCGTTGGGGCGTCATCGAAGAAATCCTTCTGAAGGAAGCCATCCAGGGTGAATTTATTGAATGTGGTGATCTCGCCTTCAATAAAGGAAAACTGGTCAAAGGTTTCCTTCAGGAGAAGGTGGGCCATACAGGTCTTTGCTGATAATGTAATAACGTCCATATGAAAACTCCTTTTCTAACTCTGATTAATAGTATAGCATAGGTTTGACTTTTATAGGGAAAAACAGTACAATATTCCTATATGTGCAAATAGGGAGAAGGCAGCAGCCGTGGGAGATAGAGACAAAAGAAAAGTAAAAGAAATTGAAGAGAAAGATGCGGTGCTGCGTATCGCGGTGACGGTAGCCGTCATCCTTTTGGTCATAGGAATCGTTGTTGTCGTAGTAAAGGTCCTGAATCCAAAGGCAGATACGCAGAAAGGGCTCCAGAAGCTAAAGCAGATGGAACAGACGGATGTAGCGAAGGTAGATAAGAAGATCCAGAAACTGGAGGAAGCGGAGCGGCAGGCAGACGAGGAGTGGGCCAGCCGTCCGGCAAGCGAGAAGTTTGCCAATGCGCTCGTACTGGGGGATTCCGTCACGCAGGGGCTGTCTGAATTCGGAATCCTGGACGCGGCTTATGTGCAGGCTGACCGCGGAACCGGGGTAAGCGAGGCGTCGGATAATAAGATTGAGGAACATCTTGCCAAAGCAGAAGAATTAAAGCCCCAAGTGCTGTTCCTGGCATACGGGATGAATGATATCGAGGCGACCAGGGGAGATGCCAAGGCTTTTGCCAAAACATATAAGGCGGTGCTTGACCGGCTGAAGGAATCATTGCCAGATACGAGGATATACGTCAACAGCATACTTCCTGTGAAACAGTCAGTGATCGATGAGAACGAATGGTATGGCAACATCGGCGAGTATAATAAGGCGCTGGAGGCGCTGTGCGAAAAAGAGGATGTGACGTTCATTGACAACGGAAGCCTGGTAAAGGAAGAATACTATACGGAAGATGGAATCCATATGCAGCCGGATTACTATACGGAATGGGTGAACCATATGGCGGAGGTCGCAGGTTTGTGATGAAGAAGCGGAAGATAGATTTGCTTAACATATTAAAATATGGAATGGTCGTCGTATTTATCGTCTACATCGTATTTCTCCTGTCACGGGAGGGCGGTAATGAGGTGCCGGTAAAGACGATAAGCAAGAATATCCTGGCTGTTGCCAAGACAGAAGGGATGAAGAAGGGGACGACCCAGGATTTAAAGAAATATTATAGGCTGAATGCCAGCGATTATGACGGGGTCATGCTGTATATTCCGGATGATGTCATGAGCGTGAATGAGATTCTGGTGGTCAAACTAAAGGACAAGTCCCAGGCCGAGGCCGTGGAAGAAGCCGCAAGAAAGCGTCTGGACACCCAGAAGACAAGTTTCGAGGGCTATGGAGCGAAGCAGACAAAACTAATTAATTCGGCGGTACTGGATAGCAGAGGCTATTATCTTTTAATGGCTGTTTCGGAGGATGCGGACAGCATCTATAGGGCTTTTAAGAAAAGTATGTAGAAGAAGGGTTAGGACGGCATGTTATTCAGTAGTATCGTTTTTTTATTTACATTTTTACCAGTGATATTAATCTTATATTATCTTGTACCAAGACGGCTGAAGAATGCGGTGCTTCTTCTTTGCAGTCTTGTTTTCTATGCCTGGGGAGAGCCGGTATATATATTCCTGATGATATTTTCCATTATATTCAACTATATCAGCGGACTTGACATTGCGAGGAATCTTAAGAACCAGCGCGCGGCCCGGGGAAGCCTGATCTTCAACCTGGTCGTGAACCTTGGAATTCTGGGATTCTTCAAATACGAAGGCTTTCTGCTGGACAGCCTGAACCGCGTGCTGCCGGTGGATATTCCGTACAGGGAGTTAGCGCTGCCCATCGGGATCTCTTTCTATACCTTCCAGATCCTTTCCTATATTATAGATGTATATCGCCAGAATGTGAAGGCGCAGAAGAATTTTATGGACTTTGCCCTGTATGTGACCATGTTCCCACAGCTGATCGCAGGCCCGATCGTAAGATACTCGGATATTGAGAGGCAGCTGCATTCCAGACAAGAGTCCTTTCGCAAATTCGGCGACGGCGCCATGTTCTTTATCCGGGGTCTGGCAAAGAAGGTACTGCTGGCGAATACCATTGGCATGGTATTTACAGAAGTCACTTCGCTGGAACCGGGGAAGATGTCCGTACTCAGCGCATGGCTTGGGTGCGCTGCGTATACCTTCCAGATATACTTCGACTTCAGCGGATATTCGGATATGGCAATCGGACTTGGCAAGATGTTCGGGTTCGAATTCCTAAAGAACTTTGATTATCCGTACATTTCCAAAAGCATTACGGAATTCTGGCGCAGATGGCACATTTCCCTGAGCACCTGGTTCAAGGAATATCTATACATACCTCTGGGGGGAAACCGGGTAAGCACGGCGAAGCATATCCGCAATCTGCTGGTTGTCTGGTTCCTCACAGGACTATGGCATGGGGCAGCCTGGAACTTTGTGGCGTGGGGACTGTATTATGGAATCCTGCTGATTATTGAGAAGTATTTTCTTGGGAGATTCCTTGAGAAACTGCCAGGAGTATTGCGCCATATCTACAGCCTGCTTCTGGTGATGATCGGCTGGGTATTCTTCTTCAGCCCCGGCCTTGGAAATGCATTCGGGTACCTGAAAGTAATGTTTGGGGCAGGCGCCCATGGCTTTATCGACAAGGAAGGCCTGTATCTATTCTTTACGAATGCAATTCTGTGGGTAGTCCTGGTTCTTGGCTCTACCCCTTTGGTGCACCGGACGTACGAAAGACTGCTTGAACGTAAAGGCCAAGTAAGAATGGCTGTGGGATGCATCCTATATGGCATGATGTTTTTGCTGTGTGTGGCATATCTGGTGACAGAGACTTACAACCCATTCCTGTATTTTAGATTTTAGGAGACGCAATGAAACAGACGAGACAGCGAAAGAAGGGAAAACTGTATAATAGGAAGGCCATGGCGATACTGTTCATCGGGTTTTTGATGTTATTCTGCCTGGTGAACGTGCTTGTCAGAGATAAGGAATTCTCCGAGAAGGAGAACCGCATGCTGGAGCAGAAGCCGAAACTATCCTGGACGGGAATCGAGAGCGGGAGATATATGAAGCAGTATGAATCCTATAAGTCGGACCAGTTTGCCGGAAGGAACTTCTGGGTGGCATTTAAGACGCGGGTGGATCTGATAGCCGGAAGACGGGAGTCTAACGGCGTGTTTAAGGGAGATAAGAAGTATCTTCTGGAAGATATCGCCAAGCCTAATCAGGAGCAGATGAAGCAGAATCTGAAGGCTATCCGGGAATTTGAAAAAGAGTATAAAGATATTCCCATGTATATGATGCTGGTTCCCAATGCCGCCAATATTCTTTCAGAGAGGCTGCCTAATTTTGCGGTAACGGAGAATCAGGAAGCTACATTTGATGCGATCAAAAAGACTTTGGGAGATAAGATCACCTGGGTAGATGCAGGCAAGGCTCTGAAAGCCCATAAGAAAGAAGAGATCTATTATCATACGGATCATCACTGGACCACGCTTGGGGCATACTATGCATATGAGGAATTGGCCAAAACGATGAAGCTGGATACCGGGAAAAGCCCGAAACTGAAAGCATATGCAGTGACCAATGCGTTTAACGGAACTCTGTCAGCCACCAGCGGATATGAGACAGGCTACGAGGAGCCTATCTATATCTATGTTCCTGAGAAAGAAAAAGAGGCGACGCAGGTGGTGGTCAGTTATGTAGACGAAAAGAAAAAGACCGCCACATTGTACGACCGATCGAAGCTGAAGGAAAAGGATAAGTACGCGTTATTCCTTGGCGGCAATTATTCCATGATAGATATCAGGACTACGGCGGATACCACGGACCGGCTGCTGGTGATCAAGGATTCTTATGCCAACTGCCTGATCCCATTCCTGACGCCTTATTACAGGGAGATAATCGTTCTGGATCCCCGCTACTATTACGGCGATATCAAGGAAGTCATGAAGGAAAATAAGATAACAAGCGTGCTGTTTCTGTATAATGGAAATACTTTTGTAGAAGATAACAGTATAAGTGGAGTATTGCAAAATGGTGAGACTGAATAAATATCTAAGCGACGCTGGCGTCTGTTCCAGAAGAGAGGCCGACCGGCTGATCGAGAGCGGCCAGGTGAGCGTGGATGGACAAAGGGCTGTTCCGGGCATGAAGGTTGCGGATGGCCAGGAAGTAAAAGTCGGAAAAAAGGTAATAAGAAGCAATACGGAAAAAATCGTCCTGGCGGTGAATAAGCCTGCCGGGATTGTTTGTACGGAAGATGTCCGGGAAAAGAAGAATATTATCCGGTATCTGAAGTATCCGGTCCGCATCACTTATGCAGGACGGCTGGATAAAGATTCGGAGGGACTGCTGATCATGACCAATGACGGGGACTTGATTAACGGGATGATGCGCGCCCGGCATGGTCATGAGAAGGAATACAAGGTGACGGTGAACAAGCCGGTGACGGAAGATTTCATCAGCAAGTTGAAAGAAGGCGTCAGGATCGTAGATAAAGAGAAGCAGCTTGACGTGGTCACCCGGCCATGCAAGGCGGAAAAACTTGGAAAATATACCTTCTCGATAACGCTGACCCAGGGGCTGAACCGCCAGATAAGAAGGATGTGCGAGGCTCTCGGATACAAAGTGGAAAGACTGGTAAGAGTAAGGATTATGAATATAGAACTGGGCAGCCTGAAGCCAGGCGCCTATCGAAAATTGACAGAGCAGGAGTTAAAGGAATTATATGGACAAGTCAAAGAAAGCCAGAATGCAGGAATTAGTAGAACTTCTTAATAAGGCAGGACGCGCCTATTATCAGGATGCCGAAGAGATCATGAGCAATTATGAGTATGACCGGCTGTACGATGAACTTCTGAAGTTAGAAGAAGAACTTGGACTCACCCTGTCCAACAGCCCGACAGCGAATGTCGGCTACGAAGTATTAAGCGAGCTGCCAAAAGAGCGGCATGAAAGACCCATGCTGTCCCTGGATAAGACGAAGGACGTCGAAGAACTGAAAAGATTCGTGGGAGATCAGAAGGCGCTGATGTCCTGGAAGATGGATGGGCTGACCATCGTCCTGACTTACCGGGAGGGTAGACTTTTTAAAGCGGTTACCCGGGGAAATGGAGAGGTAGGCGAAGTAGTCACCAACAATGCCAGGGTATTTAAGAATATTCCTCTGCAGATTGCCTACCAGGGCCAATTAATCTTAAGAGGCGAGGCAGTCATCGGATATAAAGACTTTGAGAAGATCAATGAGGAAATCGAGGATGTGGATGCCAGGTACAAGAACCCAAGGAATCTTTGCAGCGGCTCCGTCCGGCAGCTCAATAACGAGATAACGGCAAAGCGTAATGTGAAGTTTTACGCTTTTTCTCTTGTGGAAGCAGAAGGGGTAGACTTTTATAATTCCAGAGCCAGGCAGATGAACTGGCTGATGGAGCAGGGATTTGAGGTGGTAGAGTTTCAGGAAGTAACCCAGGATACGGTGGAGGCTGAAGTTCTTAAATTTTCAGAAAAAATCGCCCAGAATGATTTCCCATCCGATGGACTTGTGCTAGTATATGATGATATAGCGTATGGACAGTCACTGGGCAGGACATCCAAGTTTCCAAGGGATTCGTTCGCCTTTAAGTGGGCGGACGAGTTAAAGGAGACAAGGCTTTTGGAGATCGAATGGAGTCCGTCACGGACAGGGCTTATTAATCCCGTCGCTATATTTGAGCCTGTTGAATTAGAAGGAACCACCGTAAGCCGTGCCAGCGTCCACAATATCAGCATTATGGAAGAACTGGAACTAGGCGTAGGCGATACCATTGAAGTATATAAAGCAAATATGATCATTCCCCAGATTGCCAGGAACTTAACGAGAAGCGGAGTCAAGGATATTCCAAAGAACTGTCCGGTCTGCCAGGGGCAGACGGAAGTCCGGCAGGTCAGCAACGCCAAGGCATTATACTGCATCAATCCAGACTGCCAGGCAAAGCATGTCAAGTCCTTTGCCCTGTTCGTCAGCCGGGATGCGTTAAATATTGAAGGATTATCTGAAGCAACACTGGAAAAATTCATTTCAATGGGGTATATTAGAGAGTATGCGGATATTTTCCATCTGGACCGCTATCAGGAAGAGATTCAGACCATGGAAGGATTCGGCGAAAAGTCATACCAGAATCTGATAGACAGCATTGAGAAAGCCAGGACCACAACCCTTCCAAGGGTAATCTACGGCCTGGGAATCGCGAACATCGGGCTTGCCAATGCCAAGATGATATGCAAAGAATTCCAGTATGATCTGGAGGCAATGCTCAAGGCTACGGTAGAAGAGTTGAACGCCATATCCGGCATTGGGGAGGTAATCGCGACCGCGTTCGTGGATTATTTTTCCGACAATGTTCACAGAGAAAGACTGCGCAATCTTCTTGCGGAACTCATAATTCCAAAGGAGGAAGCAGACAGCGCTGCCCAGATATTTAATGGGGTCAACTTTGTAATTACAGGCAGCGTGGAGCATTTTGCGAACCGCAATGAAGTAAAGGAATTGATCGAAAGCCTGGGAGGCAAGGTGACAGGTTCGGTTACTTCCAAGACCAATTATCTGATTAACAATGATGTGACAAGCACATCGTCCAAGAATAAGAAAGCAAACGACCTTGGCATTCCGATCATATCGGAAGAGACCTTCCTTAAGATGGTGGAAGAAGGCCGGGACAAGTAGAAAGAAGGGAAGAAGATGTCTGATCAGGACAATAAGAACGAGAATGAAGTTGAGAAAGTAGAAGATACGCAGGTAGAAGTAGAAGATACGAAGAAGGATGACGATGAATATGAGAAGGTATGCTTCATATGCAGGCGTCCGGAGAGCGTTGCAGGCAAGATGATAGAGCTGCCAAATAATATCTGCGTGTGCAGCGACTGTATGCAGAAAAGTTTCGACGCCATGAGCAATGGACAGATCGACTACAGCCAGCTGATGAATATGCCGGGGGTGCAAATACTGAATATGGCTGACATGGAGCAGAATATCCCCAAGCAGCAGAAAGTTAAGAAGAAAAAAGAAGGGGAGGAGAAAAAGCCTTTGATTAATATCAAGGACATCCCTGCTCCTCACAAGATCAAGGCAAAGCTGGATGACTATGTGGTGGGACAGGAATATGCCAAGAAGGCTATGTCCGTCGCGGTCTATAATCATTACAAGCGGGTTGCTACGGATACGATGGATGATATAGAGATTGAGAAGTCCAACATGCTGATGATCGGGCCTACCGGTTCCGGCAAGACCTATCTGGTCAAGACGCTGGCAAGGCTTCTGGATGTGCCTCTTGCTATTACGGATGCCACATCTCTAACGGAGGCGGGCTATATAGGAGATGATATCGAAAGCGTCGTATCCAAGCTCTTGGCGGCAGCTGAAAATGATGTAGAGAAAGCAGAACAGGGAATCATCTTTATCGATGAGATTGATAAGATTGCCAAGAAGAAGAACTCCAGCCAGCGGGATGTAAGCGGCGAGTCCGTACAGCAGGGAATGCTTAAACTGCTGGAAGGAAGCGACGTCGAAGTGCCGGTAGGCGCCAACAGCAAGAACGCTATGGTGCCGCTTACGACGGTGAATACGAAGAATATCCTGTTCATCTGCGGAGGAGCGTTTCCGGATCTGGAAGGTATTATCAAGGAACGTCTGACCAAACAGTCCTCCATTGGATTCGGAGCGGATCTTAAGGATAAATATGACCATGACAAGACGATACTTGAGAAAGTGACGACGGAGGACCTTCGCAATTTCGGAATGATTCCGGAGTTTTTGGGGCGTCTGCCAATCGTATTTACGCTTCAGGGCATGAATGAGGATATGCTGATCAAGATACTCAAAGAGCCTAAGAACGCAATTTTGAAGCAGTATCAGAAACTTCTGGCGCTGGATGAAGTGAATCTTCTTTTTGACGACGGCGCGCTGGAGGCGATTGCCAAAAAGGCAATGAAGAAAGACACCGGGGCGAGGGCGCTTCGGGCAATTATAGAAGAGTTCATGCTGGATATTATGTATGAGATACCGAAAGATGACAGCATTGGCCAGGTGACCATAACGAGAGAATACATAGAAGGGACGGGAGGACCTCTTATCATGCTGAGGGGCCAGGACGTGGCAAGGATACAGTAATGAGTGATTATAGTTATCTATTGGATTTGGCAGTTATATTGCTGTGTACAAAATTATTGGGATTGGCAACAAGAAAGGTACAGATGCCGCAAGTCGTGGGGGCGCTTATGGCCGGACTTATCTTAGGCCCGGCCATGTGCGGCGTGTTGACGGAGACAAACTTTATCAAGGCAGTGGCGGAATTGGGAGTAATCGTCCTGATGTTTTGTGCCGGCCTGGAGACAGATATTAAGGAATTGAAGGCCAGTGGAAAGGCATCCTTTATCATTGCGCTCTGTGGTGTGCTGGTGCCGCTTGCCGGCGGATTTGCCCTGGCATATTTCTTCAACAAGCCGGGCATGATCGCATCGGATGCAGGTGGAAGCATCTTCCTCCAGAATATCTTTATTGGTATCGTGCTGACGGCTACTTCCGTAAGTATTACGGTTGAGACGCTGAAAGAATTAGGAAAGTTAAAGACGCGATCTGGAAATGCGATCCTTGGAGCGGCGATTATTGATGATATCCTTGGAATCATAGCGC
>PPYF01210218.1_pt1 | contig 10282 bp, 8 predicted proteins | sample 1559871 | NCBI WGS metagenome assembly PPYF01 (sample SAMN08240021, study PRJNA423297) | Human gut metagenome, whole genome shotgun sequencing project.
CGGATTTGTATAGCCGTCGGCGCTCGGTGCTGATTGGAATGTTCCTCTACGGCCTGGGCTTTCTGATGGAGGGTGCGCTACCGTGGTTCGCGCCGGTTCTGCTGGCCCAGGTTGTCTGGGGTTGCGGTGATACCTTCATCACCGGCGCTCTGGAGGCGTGGATTGCCTCGGAGGAAAAGGACAAACCCATAGACAAGGTGTTCCTGCGGGGCAGTCAAATGGGGCAAATCGGCGGCGTTCTGGGCGTGGTGCCGGGCACACTGCTGGGAAACATAAACCTGCAAATGCCTGTCATCTTGGGGGGCAGTTTGTGCTTGTTGTTGGGGCTGGTGTTGGTTCGCATCATGCCAGAAACCAACTTCTCCCCTGCTATTGAGGAACGGCAGGGCTTGCTTAAAGACTTTGTCTGCCTGTTCAAGCTCAACCTGGGCTTTGTGAAAGGCGCACCTGTGTTGCTGGCGCTCTTAGCAATCACACTATGCGGGGGACTTGCCAGTGAAGGCTTTGACCGGCTCTCCACCGCTCATTTTCTGGATGACACGGTAATACCCGTTATCGGGCCGCTGAACAGCGTCACTTGGTTCGGTGTTATCAGTCTTATCGGCAGCGGCTTAGGTATTCTGGCTTCTCAGTTGCTCATCGCCCGCATGGAGAAAAAAGGGACTGTCAGCCGAACCAGTGTGGTCATGTCCACCAGCGCCGGGTATATCCTGTGCCTGGTTCTCTTCGCGGTGGGGCGGAGCTTTTGGTTCATGTTGTTGGTGTTCCTGCTGGCGGGGCTTATGCGCACCATCAAGGAGCCTGTGCTGGCCGCCTGGATGAACGACCATGTGGATGAGAAAATGCGCGCCACAGTCTTTTCCACCAGCGGACAGCTGGACTCTTTCGGGCAGATCATCGGCGGGCCTATTGTGGGGCTGGTAGCCCAGCAGGTGTCCATACCCTGGGGGCTGGTCTGTACCGCTTTCCTGCTGTTGCCCGCGCTGTTCTTAGTGCCGGTGGCGGGAAAGAAGCGGGATTGATATGGCATAGTTAAGTTTACTGACGAGCGGGAGATTACTTCCGCTCGTCTTCATTTAGTAGCGCAAAATTTGAGGACTCTTTATTTCCTTATTCGGTATAGCGGAGGCGGCTGTCAATTCGACATAATTTTCTTGTGATACTTTACCGTACATGAGCATTTGCGGACAAAAGGCGGTCAGCGTATGGTCGCCGCCGCACAAAAAAACCGCCCTCTGGTAAAGGCGGCTGTCCCCGCGCTGCGTAAGTTCTGCGGCGCGGCGGTATTCAGTTGTAAGGGGTGCGGCTCCTGCCGCTGTGTACTGCGCCGGAAAGTGGGGGCGCGTATCATGTAGCCGGTATGGATAGATGTGATTGCTTCAATCGCTCCTTTCTGTGTTCCGCTGTGCTGCCGGACGTTTTTTTCAGACTTGCGGGAAGTGAATAGCTTGCGTAGCAAGGTGTTCGCTTCCCGCAAGTTCACAAAGGGGTAGCTGCCGCAAGGCAGCGTAGGGGAAGTGTAGCTTCCCCTGTCCCCCGGCGGTCTGCCATGCTGTCACTGTTGCGGGATAAGCCCCCGGCGCGTGACATACTCCGTTGCAAAACGGCGGTGTTCCGCTTCCTTTTCCCGCCAATACTCCCATAATGCAGCGTCGGCGGCTTCCGCAACATTCATTAAAAACCGTTCAAGCTGCTTTTGTTTTTCCTCTGCGCTACGTTTCCTCATGGTCTGCGTCCTCCTGTAAGTCTGCCGCGTCAAGCTCGTAATAGTCAAAAACCTCGTCGGGCTTGACAATGGCGGGGCGGCGTTTAAGGTGCTTTTCCATGTCAAAGGCGTTCTTCGGGTCTGCGTCGGACAGGTACTTGTATTTCGGGTGCTTCGTTATGTCGAATTTGTCCGAAAAGAACGGGCGCACCCCGCGTAGCTGCAAGATACATTTCCCTCCGTCCATGACTGCAATTTCATCTTCCGTCATAAGCTGCTTTCCCAATTTCTGATAGTTCAGCCCATGCGAAAGCTCCCGCCCCCTTGTTTCGGACGTGTTAAAGCTGTCTATCGTTTCTTTTCCTAAAATTTCCGATATTTCTTTAAGGGTGGTTTTCTCCTTGCCGCCCAAGAAAAGCGTGGTGTCGCAGTTGCCGACTATGGTATCGGCGTTGTCTTTGTAAATGGCTTTTAGCTGTGACTGGCTCTGCAAGATGATTGACGCGGATATTTCCCGGCTCCGTATCGTTGCAATGAGCTTTTCAAACTTTGGTATCTGCCCGATATTCGCAAATTCATCAAGTAAGCACCTAACATGGACGGGAAGCCGCCCGCCGTATTCATCATCTGCCTTGTCGCACAAGAGGTTGAATAGCTGTGTGTAAAGGATTGAAACGACAAAGTTAAAAGTGTCGTCGGTGTCGCTGATGATGACGAAAAGGGCGGTCTTTCTGTCGCCTATGGTGTCAAGCTCCATTTCGTCGGTTTCCATAAGCTCCCGCAGCTCCTTAATGTCGAATGGGGCTAACCTCGCGCCGCATGAGATAAGTATGCTTTTTGCGGTCTTGCCCGCCGCAAGTTTGTATTTTTTGTACTGCTTGACTGCAAAATGTTCCGGGTCTTTTTCTTCCAGACGTTCAAACATGAGGTCAACCGGGTTCTGGAAATCCTCGTCGTCCTCGCGGGCTTCCGACGCATTTATCATCTCAAGCAGCGTCGTGAAGTTCTTCTCGTCCTCCGGGGCTTCATACCAGATGTAGCCGATTAGCGCGGTGTAGTAGAGCTTTTCCGCTTTCACCCAGAAATCCTCGCCGGATTTTTCCCCGTCGCCTTTGGTGTTGGCGATAATGGTATTGACTAACTTCAAAATGTCCTTTTCGCTCCGCAGATAGGCAAAGGGATTGTATTTCATGGATTTTTTGAAGTTAATCGTATTTAGCACTTTGATACGGTATTTGTACCGCTGTAACATTTTCCCGGTTTCCAAAATCAGTGTTCCTTTCGGGTCAGTGACGATATACGACGTTGGAAAATCCTTTGACGTACATTGCATGAGCGACGGTTTCACAAAGAACCGGGTCTTGCCGCTGCCGGAACCGCCGATTACAAGGATATTTTTGTTTCTTGCGTATTTCGGCTGCTTCGGGCGGCTGTTCATGGTGAGCCGTTCCGTCTGCGTTAAGGGGATATTGTTCTCAAATACCGGGTCGGTGTACGGCTTTATGTCGTCAGCCCCGCCCCAACGCGCCGAACCGTATTCTGTCCCGCGGCGGTATTTCTTCGCGTTCTTGCCTTTGGTGTAGATAATCAGCCGGACAATGACCGCCCCCGCAATGCCTAAAGCTAAGTCTGCCGGGTGGAAGCTCGGCGCGATACTGGAAAAGGCGGCGGTAAAACCGTCCCCAAGATGTAGCAGCTTTGCGCTTGCGTCCGCGCCGGGGGAGAGCCGGACAGCCGCGCCCACTTTATCAAAGAGCCAGACAAAGAGCAGATACGGGAGATTTAGGATAAGCAGCTTCTTGATTTCCGGCTTCATAGCGATACCTCCCTGTCCTTGTTCTTGACCTTTGCCCGTTCCGCGTTTCTGCCCTGTGCAGCTTCTTTGAGGGTAGAGAGCAGCTTTCGGATTGAGGGCTTTTTCTCCTGTGTCAGCTTTTTTGCGGAAAATTCCTTAAAGGCTGCGGTCAGTACGTCCGCGTCCCGCCCCTTGAAGAAAACCAGATAGCGGGGCGGGCTTTCCGTCGCGTCCTTTTTCAGCGCAAAGTCGATACCGTACTTTTTCGCCGTACTCTCAAAGGCTTTGATATTGCCCTCGGTAATCTCAATGTTGGAAACGCCCGCGTTCTGCTTCATAAGCTGCTTTAAGCTCTGCTTGCCCTGTGGCGGTTTTGCAAGCTGCTTTTTGCCCTTTGACAGTATGGCTTTCATTGCCTTTTGGAGCGTCTGCGCGGTCAGCTTCCCGGTCTTGATGTAAAGGGCTATGGTCTTTTCGTTTACTTCGTCCTGCAATTTGTCGCGTCCTCCTTTCGCGTTTCTTTATGGGGCGGCGGTCAGATACGCACCCGCAGCCCGTTCAAGTCCTCGGCTCTGATACCCACAAGATACCAGTTGTCGCCGTACTCAATCCGGGTCGGCTTCCACTTGCCCCGCACGAATACGTCAAAGCACTCGCCGCAATGCAAGCCCCCGTAGTAGCTGTTTAAGTCAAAGCGGATGTCGTAACGGTCGGTGCGCTCGTCAAATACCAATGCTCCTGTCATTTTCTGTGCCATAATAAAATCCTCCTTTTGTGGTTGTGGGTGGTTACAGGCTTTCGCCCTCATTGCATGAATAATAGTCCGGGTCGCCGTACTGCGGCTTTTTCGGTGACAGTGCGCCGCTTGCCATGTCATGGGCGACAAGGGAAGTGTAGTAGTTGCCGATTGTGGACGGGGCGTTGAAAAGGGCGGCTTTCAGATATTGCTTGATGTTGCGGATTTTGGTTGTGTTCTCCCGCATACAGTCAAGCACAAAGCGGATATGCTCGCCGTCTAGTTTCATAAACTTTGACTTCACAAGCTCTGCCGGGTAGTCGTCCCCCGCAATCCGTACCCGCTTTCTGGCGGTGCATACGGTTTCAAGCATGAGGTCTACAATCTCGTCCAGCCTGTCACTGTCAAACTTCATGTCCTGTTTGAGAATGTGGTAGTCGATATTGTCCTTGATGATTTCCCGGTATATATCAACTGCGCTCTGTGCTGCCGCTTCCGTTCCTTTCCGTTCCGGCGGCGCAGCCGCTTCTCTGCAAGGAGAGGGGTTAGGGGAAAGGATAGGAATGGAATGGGTACTTGATAAATCTGTATTTGATTTTTCTTTTTTTGGTAAGTCAGTTCTTTGTATATCTTTATTTAATTGCGTTGGATTTTCCAACGTAGGTTTTTCCAATGTTGGTTTTTCCTGCATTGGATTATCCAATGTTGGATTTTCCAATGTAGGTAAATCCGGCGTAGGCGGCTGCGGCTGCTCGAATATCACATAGTCCGCGCCCCGCAAGCGTCCTTTCTCGTCGCGCTCCCTTGAACGGACGATATACCCGGCGCGTTCAAGTTCCTTAATGGCTTCGCGGATAGCGTCTATCTTCTCCCGGTTGATAAGGGATAAGCCTTTCAAGGTGTAGTCCCAATCTTCGGGGAGTGACAGCATTTGCGACAACAGCCCCTTTGCCTTTAGGGAAAGCTCCTTGTTGCGTAGGTGGTGGTTGCTCATTACGGTATAGCCCTTGTTTCGTTCCACTCTGAAAACTGCCATAGTTCATAGCTCCTTTGCTTTGGATTTGTTACGCAGTAGAAGCGCGGTTTCGGGGGATAAGGTATAAATCCCTTTCCGCGCCAGATACGCGCCCGGAAAACCGCTTGTAGCAAGGCTTTTTCTGCCCCTACTGCGTAACAAAGGGCATGAAAAAAGCGGCGTTCCTGTTCTCCCATGTAGAGAGTAAGAAACGCCGCTTCTGCGTCGTATTCAGTTTTTAGTACAATACCCTGCTTGTCCGTCGCTCGAAAAACCTTGATTTTCCAGTGTTTTCAAAAGTATCGTTATCTAACGTCAGCTTTCCAAAGACCAAGTTTCCAGAATATGATAAAAGACATTGAAAGCGGTCTGATAAACTGCGTGATTACGAAAGATTTAATCTGTTAAGATAAAATCGGCATATCGGGCGAGGTTTCAACAGGGGAAATTCATGGGAACTACCGCCCCTTATGGCTATATCAAAGACCCTGCCGACCACAACCATCTGCTGATAGATGATAAAGTGGCACATGTTGTAAAAGAGATATTCGACCTTGCATTAAAAGGGAATGGAGTTGCCAAAATTTGCAGACATCTTAATAAACAGCATATCCTACGCCCTGCCGCTTATGCGGCGGAGCGTGGCGAAACAGGCTTTGAACGTCATTTTGAGGGGAACGAGGACAAACGCTATATTTGGAGTGGGAACAGCGTGAGGAGCATTTTAAGAAGCCCGATATATGCGGGAAATCTTGTAGGCTACAAACGGATTGCCGCCAATATGAAAAGCAAGAAACGCCCCTCTAAGCTGCCCGAAGAATGGGAAGTGATACCCAATACCCATGAGGGAATAGTCACGCAGGAGGAATTTGATATTGTCCAACAGCTTATTACAAGTCGTAGGCTTCCACAGAACAAGGGAGGATTTGTAAATATTTTTGCAGGCGTTATCAAGTGTGTGGACTGCGGATGTGCTCTGCGGGCAATGAACGTACACAGGAGGAAACGCCCAGAGATTATCGACTGTGTACAGTATTCATGTAATAATTATGCAAGAAACGGAAGAAGCGAGTGTAGTGCCCACAATATAGAAGCAAGGGATTTATTCAATGCCGTTCTTGCCGACATCAACTGTTTTGCGGATATGGCAGTGAATGATGAAAAGGCGGTCAGGGCCATAGAAAAGCGGCTCACGGAAACAGACCAGAGCAGGGCGAAAGCATTAGAGAAAGAACGTAAGAAGCTGAACAAACGCCTTGCGGAACTGGACAGGCTGTTTTCCTCTCTCTACGAGGATAAGGTCATGGAGCGTATTACCGAGCGGAATTTTGAGATGATGTCGGGGAAATACCAGAAAGAGCAGCTTGAAATTGAAGCAAGGCTGAAAGAGGTGACGGAAACTCTTAATGAAAGCTACGAGAAATCACGGGGAATCCGTGACTTCCTCGCCCTTATCCGAAATTATCAAGGCTTAGACCGTATTGCAGTGGTCAATGTGAAAAAAAGCAATGGCGGAAGCGAATCTGAATATGAAGATTTGAAAAAATACGCACTTGAAGACAGGCTGGAAATAAAGCGTGAATTGGAAATTATACAACCGGATATCATTGTATGTGGGAATAATCTCAGTCTATTGAAACTTGTATTAGGGGAAGAATTACAGAATGATGATACATGGGATAATATGTTGGCGCTTTGGAAGGATACATTGGTGCTTGATTATTATCACCCTGCTGTGCATTATCCTAATCGGGTTAATTATTATGCTTTAATGGCAATTTGCGATGTGGCAAGAAAAAAATATGGTACGCCAGTATGGTCAGAACAAAATGAAAAATATTAGAGAAATTAGTGTCGGTGCAATATTGTACCGGCATTTTTATTTTCTGAAAGTGTCGCCCAAACAGCGACCATATGAAGATGCCTTTTAATTATACTCATATTGTAACAGAGAAAGAGAGGTGCCGGAGTAATCCGGGAATTGGAGGCATATATGTACGGAGCAATTTTAGGAGATATTATAGGAAGTCCGTTTGAGTTTGACAGAGGTGATAAAACAAAGAATTTTGATTTGTTTAGTGAAGGCTGTGGCTTTACAGATGATTCTGTTATGACAATAGCAGTTGGAGAAGCTCTCCTGGCAGTCGGACCGGAAGCAGCAGTAAAGAAAATTGAAGATGCGGTAGCATCCAATATGCAGGATTGGGGAAAAAGATATCCACATGCAGGCTATGGTGGAAGCTTCAGACATTGGCTTAAAGAAAATAATCCGAAGCCATACGGAAGCTATGGAAATGGTTCAGCCATGAGAGTGTCAGCAGTAGGCTGGCTTTATGATTCGATGGAAAGAACCAGAGAGGTAGCTAGAGCTACAGCGAATGTGACACATAATCATCCAGAAGGTATAAAGGGTGCAGAGTCAACTGCAAGTGCAATATATATGGCAAGGAATGGATCTTCAAAAGAAGAAATCAAAACTTATATCGAGAGGGAATTTCATTATGATCTGAGTAGAACATTGGATAATATCCGAACCTACTACCATCATGTTGAAAGCTGTCAGGAAACAGTACCAGAGGCAATCATCGCATTTCTGGAATCCAAAGATTTTGAGGATGCCATACGGAATGCAGTATCACTTGGTGGAGATACGGATACGCTTGGTGCTATTACAGGAAGTATTGCAGAAGCATTTTATGGGATCCCAGCTGTGCTGATTGCAGAGTGTAAAAGCCGGATTGATAAGGGACTGATGACGGATGTTCTTGATGAATTTGATCATGTACTTGGCAGGAGCGTGGATACTTATTCAGATGAAGTGGATGAGACACAGGCAAATCAGATGATTGAGGCAGCAATCGACCAGTATTATATTCAGCAGGATAAAAATGGAATGCTGTTATTTATGGAAGTTATGGTAACAAGAATGCAGCAGGCAGGAGAAGTTATTGTTCCATATATCACGGAAAATCCTTTTATGTCGGAAGAACAGATAAGTAAAGTAAAGGCTGGTGACACGATTTCGCTTGACCATGATGTAAGACTTAAAATAGAGACTGTAAAAGATTCTGATGAAAAAGAATGGATTGGAGTATTTACATCTTCTGAAGAGATGCATAAGGGTTCTGCTGGAAATGTGCAGATGAATCAGTCTATTGAATCAATACTTCGTCTGGCACTTAATTGGGAACAGGTGAATGGAATTGTGATTAATCCGTTTGGTAAGTATATTCAGATGACAAAGAAGATGATAGAGCTTTTAATCAATGGGTATGAATATAATGAGAATGAAAGGAAGAGCAAAGATGATGAGAACAATTAAAGTTACAGGAAAAGGGAAAATAGCAGTAAAGCCGGATAAAATCCGGTTATATGTCAACAAGGAAGAACTTTGCAAAGAATATGAAGATACTCTCCGAAGGTCAACAGAAGATACAGAGCTTCTCAAGGATTTGTTTGAGAAACTTGGTTTTCAGAGAAAAGACCTTAAAACAGTATATTTTAATGTCGATACAGAATATGAAAGCTATTAGGACAGAGATAAGAGCTGGAAGCGAAGATTTAAAGGTTATAAGTATAATCACCATATGAAAATAGAGTTTGCAGCTGATAATAAAAGATTAGGGCAAGTCCTTTACGCTTTGGCTCATAGCTCATTAAGGCCAGAGTTTTCTATTGAGTATACAGTGGCAGATGTAGAAAAATGTAAAAATGAGCTGTTACATAAAGCAATCGAGGATTCCATTCAAAAGGCACAGGTGCTTACAACAGCAGCAAATGTGAAATTGGGTGAAATACAGGCAATTGATTATTCTTGGGGAGAGATAGATTTTGTAACAAAGCCATTGAATGAAATGAGATTAATGGAGTGTACGGAATGTGAAATGAGTGCACCGGGAGCATATGATATAGATATTGAGGCAGACGATATTAATGTTATTGATACGGCAACTGTAATATGGGAAATTGCATAAAGAGGAAGATATAAATAGATTAGACGAAAAGCAAGAGGCACCGTTAAAGTAGGTACCTCCTTCTTTTTAGAGAGTTAGCTCTTTTTCTGATATGGGAATTTGCATCTCCGGAGCATTAAGTAGTGCTGTGAAATTCTGTCTAATGATATTCAGTGTCTTCTGCTTTTTCTGCAATTCTTGTTTTTCCCGGACAGTAGCAGCTTGTTCAGATTCAAGATTTTCTATCCTCTTCTGGATTTTATTAGAGCTTGGGATTTTGGTAACACCGAGATCCTGAAGCTCTTTTTTTAGTGAATCGTGCAGTTGGTATTCTGCTTGATGTTTGGTTCGGTATGCTTTTGGATTTTTAGCAGATTTGCAATCTTCAATCACTTTTCGGCAGAGACGGTAAGAATCACAGTGTTTTTGAATGATTTTCTGTGTGCTCAGCTCACTGTTGATTTGCGTTATTCTTTGATCAGCCGCTTTAACAGAAGCATCAACATCAGAAACATGCTGTTGGAAATCTTCATAATTCAGCAGGTTATTTTCGGAAAGATAGTTGAAGGTGCGTGCCGCTTCTTTCAGGTTATTTAGTTTTGCCCATCGTTCAAATCCTTCTCGATTGCCGGTCGTAACATAAGTGGAGATATTGATATACAGGCGAGCTTCTCTGGACAGATGCCTTGGAGCTTTTATTTTGTTACGGTTTTTTGCCAAACGGATGCGGACATTTTCTTCTGAATAATAGCTTCCAAGAGATTTCATATAAGTGAAGTTTTTCTGTTCCGGTGCACAGAAGGACAGGTGTTTTCCCTGTCGGACTTCATATCCGGCTAACTGCATTTTTTGTAAAAATTCCTCATAGTTGATGGAAGTCCAGATTGCTTTATCAACTGCAACACGTAGCTTGGCTTTCCAGCTGGTGCCACGATGATATTCCATGTTCTCCTTATAACTTTTGCCTTTTTCTCCGGTTGGCATACTGGTGGCAAGTCCATTTTCATGGCAGATACGATTACTGATCCGGCAGATTTTATGGTAGCTCCGCTTATTGGAAACATACTTGTGATGATCA
>PPYF01548658.1_pt1 | contig 10282 bp, 8 predicted proteins | sample 1559871 | NCBI WGS metagenome assembly PPYF01 (sample SAMN08240021, study PRJNA423297) | Human gut metagenome, whole genome shotgun sequencing project.
TAAAACTAACTAAATAAATGGGCTACCGCGCGATGCAGTAGCCCTTTTATGCTTTTAGACTGTATTTGTTCAAATTGTCTTTATTTGATCTGCCGTATGTTTTTCCGTGGAGCATCCACTTCTTGTGGATTGCCTTTATAGGCAATATCGCCACTTCCTTTCACGCGGGCAACCAGTTTTTGACTTGCATAACAACTGATGTTTCCGGATCCACTGATACTTGCATCCGTATTCTCTGCTTCTAAATCTGCAGCCTGAATGTTTCCCGATCCGGCAATAGCATATTTTGCTTGAATGGCTTTACCTTTAAGATTAATATTACCCGAACCTGAAATTCCTGCCTGACATTCCTGGCTCTCTATTTGTTGCAGTCTAACATCTCCCGATCCGTTAATTGAAACAGCCATTCTTCGGCAATTAAGCCCTTCTCCCTGAATGTTCCCCGAACCATTTATATGGAACTCGATATCTTTAGAGGTTTGTATTCCATTGATTAATTTTATATTTCCCGATCCGTTGATTGACAGCTTATTCAGTTCCGGAGCAAAAACTTTTATTTCCAGTTTTCCTTTCCATATACTGACATTCTTCTTGAATTTTATCATTAATGTATTACCGTCTACATACGTTTCTACAAGTGGTATAATGTTGTCGGAACCATGTATCTCCACGTGACTGCGTGTGTCTTGGTGATAACTGATATTGGCACTTCCCAATAGTTTGATTTCATTGAAATGATCGGCTTTTACTTCTTGGGAGATGTAGTTTTTGCTGCCTACTACGTGTTTTCCCTGCAAGCAAGAGCCGGCAGTAAGTACTAGAGACAATCCGGTGACTAATACGAGCAATAAACTTGTTTTCATAATTATGTTTTTCTATGATTGATATGACAGTTAGACGGAAGAAACTGATATAAAGTTGCATCTTCCGCGAAGTTTTTCATTGGAATCTTCTTTTTTATTACTTTTGTGGCTGTTGATAGGAGGATTATAATGGATAAGATCGTAGAAGATGACGAATTAGGACGTCTGATAGTGCGTGTCAATTCACGTGCGAGGAGTCTTGTGTTTCGTACAAAGAGTGATGCTGTTTATGTTTCAGTTCCTCCCGGCACTACATTGAAAGAAGTGAAGCAGGCAATCGAGAATCTGCGTGGTAAACTTCTGGCCTCCCGTCAAAAATTAGCCCGGCCATTGATTGATTTGGGCTATAAAATTGATGCGGAACACTTTAAGTTGTCCTTGGTGTCCGGTGAAAAGGATCAGTTTTTGGCTAATTCCCGGTTGGGGGTTATGGAAATTGTTTGTCCGCCTCATGCGGATTTTACGGACGAGAAACTGCAAAGCTGGTTGCATAAGGTGATTGAAGAATCGTTGAGGCGGAATGCGAAAAGTATCCTTCCTTCACGTTTGGCTTCCTTGTCCAAGCAATGCGGACTTCCTTATTCGAGTGTGAAAATAAACTCCAGTCAGGGCAGATGGGGCAGTTGCTCGGCTCGAAAGGATATTAATTTGTCCTATTACCTGGTTCTGTTACCTTCTCATTTGATAGACTACGTGTTGCTGCACGAATTATGTCATACGCGCGAGATGAATCATAGCGAACGATTTTGGGTATTGCTCAATCAATTTACAGAAGGAAAAGCATTGGCTTTGCGGGGGGAATTGAGAAAGTATCGTACGGAGATTTAGAATACTTTATTGCCAGGATAGTGCTATCGTGTTGGCACACTTGTGTCAACACGCTGGCACAGTCGTGACAATGCGATGGCATGGTTGTGCCAATATGGTGGCACAGACTTAGTTAATACTTTTATTACTTGGCTAATTGTTTAATCCCGTCTGATTCTTTTTCGAACTGATAAGTTCCTCCTTTTTCACTAAGATCAAACGTAGACACTAATTCTGTGTTATTATCTACAATCAACAAGGCGCTCTGTTCGGCAAAACGTCCTATTTCTACAGTGTAAGGTTCTTCCGACATGGTTTTGTTGGAGATCAGACTGTCGTTGACAAATAAAGAGATAGAATCTCCGGCAAAACCTTTTACCAGACTGATCGTATAGCTTTCGATGAAATGACGTTCTTCCTGCTTTTCCCGTTGTAGCCGCATGCTCATATAGACAAAAATAACCACGACAAAAATGACGGCAAAAGCAAGAATTCCGTTACCTACCATAAACTGTTTATTTGTGTTGAGACGATGTGCCATAGTCGTTATTTTTTGAATTACGGCGTAAAGATACGAATATAGCACTGTTAATTCATACTTTTTTTCTTTAATGTTTTGTAGTCGAACAGATTATTTATATCTTTGCAACCGAAAACGGATGAAAGGTGGAGGGGCAATTAAGCTCCTTTTTTTGTTCTTATATAGCTAATAAATGATAGAAAAGAAAACTGTTTGTCAGATTGTAGAAGAGTGGCTGGAAGGAAAAGACTACTTTTTAGTAGAGGTAACCGTGAGCCCGGATGACAAGATTGTGGTTGAAATAGACCATGCAGAAGGTGTTTGGATTGAAGATTGCGTGGAGCTTAGCCGCTTCATAGAGTCGAAACTGAACCGCGAAGAGGAAGATTATGAACTGGAAGTAGGGTCGGCTGGGATCGGACAACCCTTTAAAGTTCTGCAACAGTATTATATCCACATCGGACAAGAGGTGGAAGTGCTGACCGGAGACGGACGGAAGCTGGCCGGTATACTGAAAGATGCCGATGAAGAGAAGTTTACGGTAGGCGTACAAAAGAAAGTAAAAACCGAAGGATCAAAGCGCCCGAAATTGGTAGAAGAGGACGAAACCTTCACTTATGAGCAAATAAAATATACTAAATACTTAATTAGCTTTAAATAGTTATGGCCAAAAAGAGTCGTTCCGTAGCGTAATCGCGAAAATGTTTGGCACCGATGAAAATTACGACGTAATCGTGAACCCGGACAAGGGTGACTTCGAGATATGGCGTAACCGTGAAGTTGTGGCCGATGAAGATTTGACTAACCCGAATATGCAGATTTCGTTGAGCGAAGCACAGAAAATTGATGCTTCTTACGAAGAAGGTGAAGAGGTGACTGACGAGGTTATCTTTGCCAAGTTCGGACGTCGTGCGATCCTGAATCTTCGCCAGACACTGGCTTCCAAGATTCTGGAACTCGAAAAAGACAGTATTTATAATAAATATATAGATAAGGTAGGTACTATCATCAATGCAGAAGTATATCAGATCTGGAAAAAAGAGATGTTGCTTTTAGACGATGAAGGAAACGAATTGCTGTTACCTAAGACCGAACAAATCCCGAGCGACTTTTATCGTAAAGGTGAAACGGCTCGTGCAGTAGTTGCCCGCGTGGATAACAAGAATAATAATCCTAAGATTATCTTGTCACGTACTTCTCCCGTTTTCCTGCAACGCCTGTTCGAGATGGAAGTACCCGAAATTAATGATGGTTTGATTACCATCAAGAAGATTGCCCGTATCCCCGGCGAACGTGCCAAGATCGCGGTGGAATCTTACGATGACAGAATCGACCCTGTAGGAGCCTGTGTAGGTGTAAAGGGAAGTCGTATTCATGGCATTGTTCGTGAACTTCGCAATGAGAACATCGACGTAATCAATTATACATCGAACATCTCATTGTTTATACAGCGCGCTTTAAGCCCGGCTAAGATTTCTTCTATTCGTCTGAACGAGGAAGAGAAGAAAGCAGAGGTATTCCTCAAACCGGAAGAAGTTTCGCTGGCTATCGGTAAAGGCGGTTTGAATATCAAACTGGCCAGTATGTTAACTGAGTACACTATCGACGTGTTCCGTGAGTTGGATGAGAATGTAGCTGACGAAGATATCTATCTCGACGAGTTTAGAGACGAAATTGACGGATGGGTGATCGACGCTATCAAAGCTATCGGCATCGATACAGCGAAGGCTGTGTTGAATGCTCCTCGTGAGATGTTGATTGAAAAGACGGACTTGGAAGAAGAGACAGTGGACGAGGTAATACGCATTTTGAAATCGGAGTTTGAAGAAGAAGATCCTTCAATTGAAAATAAAGATGAAATTAAAGATTAAAAGTTGCGATACAATATAATGCAGCAGACTTTTATTTCTTAATTCTCAATTTTCAATTAAACAAGCTCCATTTATTCATTAATTTTAAAATATGACGATAAGGTTAAACAAAGTTACAAGAGATTTGAACGTAGGAATCGCGACGGTAGTTGAGTTCCTGCAAAAGAAAGGGCATACCGTTGAGGCTAATCCTAATACTAAAATTAGCGAGGAGCAATACGCTATACTCGTAAAGGAGTTTAGTACAGATAAGAACCTTAGACTTGAATCGGAGCGTTTCATACAGGAACGTCAGAATAAGGAACGTAATAAGGCGTCGGTATCGATTGAGGGCTTCGAAAAGCAGCCCGAAAAACCGAAGTCGGAAGATGTGATTAAGACAGTCGTACCTGAGGATGCACGTCCGAAGTTTAAACCTGTCGGAAAAATAGATTTGGATAAATTGAACGGTCGTAAACCTGAAAAGGTAGAGAAAGAACCGGAACAGAAACAGGAAGAACCGGTTGTGGAACGGCCTGTCGTTAAACCCGAAGTGAAAAAGGAGCCCGAGAAGAGAGAACCCGAGGTGAAGGAGGAAGAGGTGGTGACACCTCCTGTTTCTGTAGTAGAGCCTACTCCAGTGGTGGTTGAACCCGTAGTAGTGCCGGAACCTGTAGTGGAGACGAAGCCGGTAGAAGTTGAAAAAGTAGTAGAAGAAGTGAAAAAAGAAGAGCCGAAGGTAGTAGTAGCTGCACCTGTGAAGGCGGAAGAACATAAAGAAGAAGAAAAGGTGGAAACTGCACAGGCTGAAGTAACCCCGGTAGCGGAAAAGGCTCCGGAGGATGATGGTGTTTTCAAAATCCGTCAACCGGAATTAGGCGCAAAGATTAATGTGATCGGTCAGATCGACTTGGCTGCATTGAATCAGTCTACTCGTCCCAAGAAGAAATCGAAGGAAGAGAAACGTCGCGAACGTGAAGAAAAGGAAAAAATCCGTCAGGATCAGAAGAAGTTGATGAAGGAAGCTATCATCAAGGAAATCCGTAAGGATGATTCTAAATTGGCGAAGAGCGGACCTAAGGACAGTGCGGAAGCGGCTGCTAACAAGAAGAAACGTAACCGTATCAATAAAGAGAAGGTGGACGTTAACAATGTTGCAACTTCCAACTTTGCTGCTCCAAGACCTAATGTACAGGGTAAAGGCGGCAATAGTAACGGTCAGGGTGGCCAGGCCAACGGACAGGGAAATAACAACAGAAGAAATAACAACAATAAAGATCGCTTCAAGAAACCGGTTATCAAACAGGAAGTGAGCGAGGAAGACGTAGCAAAACAGGTAAAAGAAACCCTTGCACGTCTGACAACCAAAGGTAAGAATAAAACGTCCAAATACCGTAAAGAGAAACGTGAAATGGCTTCCAACCGTATGCAGGAACTGGAAGATCAGGAAATGGCAGACAGCAAGGTATTGAAGTTGACCGAGTTCGTTACGGCTAACGAATTGGCAACGATGATGGATGTTTCTGTTAACCAGGTTATCGCTACTTGTATGAGTATTGGTATCATGGTTTCCATCAACCAGCGTTTGGATGCTGAAACCATCAATCTGGTGGCTGAAGAATTCGGATTCAAGACTGAATATGTAAGTGCGGAAGTGGCACAAGCTATCGTTGAAGAAGAAGATGCTCCGGAAGATTTGCAACCGCGCGCTCCGATTGTAACGGTGATGGGACACGTTGACCACGGTAAGACTTCTTTGCTTGACTATATCCGTAAGGCGAATGTAATTGCCGGTGAGGCCGGAGGTATTACCCAGCATATCGGTGCTTATAACGTGCAATTGGAAGACGGTCGTCGTATTACATTCCTCGATACTCCGGGTCACGAAGCGTTTACCGCTATGCGTGCACGTGGTGCCAAAGTAACGGATATTGCTATCATTATTGTGGCTGCCGATGATAACGTGATGCCACAGACGAAAGAAGCGATCAATCACGCGATGGCTGCCGGTGTACCTATTGTATTTGCAATCAATAAGGTAGATAAACCGACTGCAAATCCGGATAAGATTAAAGAAGAACTGGCTGCAATGAATTACCTTGTTGAAGAATGGGGTGGTAAATATCAGTCACAAGATATCTCTGCCAAGAAAGGTATGGGTGTGGAAGACTTGCTGGAAAAAGTATTGCTCGAAGCGGAAATGCTCGACCTGAAGGCAAATCCGAACCGTAATGCTACGGGTTCCATCATCGAATCTTCACTGGATAAGGGACGCGGATATGTAGCTACTGTATTGGTATCTAACGGTACTTTGAAAGTAGGAGACATCGTATTGGCGGGAACCAGCTACGGACGTGTGAAGGCTATGTTCAACGAACGTAACCAACGCGTCAAGGAAGCAGGACCTTCCGAACCGGCATTGATTCTGGGATTGAATGGTGCTCCTGCCGCAGGTGACACATTCCATGTAGTCGAAAGCGATCAGGAAGCTCGTGAGATCACTAATAAACGTGAGCAGCTGGCTCGTGAACAAGGTTTGCGTACGCAGAAGATCCTTACATTGGATGAATTGGGTCGTCGTATTGCTTTGGGTAACTTCCAGGAATTGAACATCATCGTTAAGGGTGACGTGGATGGTTCTGTTGAGGCATTGAGCGACTCGTTGATTAAGTTGTCTACGGAACAAATCCAGGTAAATGTTATCCATAAGGGTGTGGGAGCAATTTCCGAATCTGATGTTTCTCTGGCTGCTGCTTCGGATGCGATTATTGTCGGATTCCAGGTACGTCCTTCGGGTGCTGCCGGTAAGATGGCCGACCAAGAGGGTGTTGACATCCGTAAGTATTCTGTCATCTACGATGCAATCGAAGAGGTAAAGGCTGCTATGGAAGGTATGTTGGCTCCGGAAGTAAAGGAACAGATTACTGCAACCATCGAAATCCGCGAAGTATTCAATATTACGAAAGTCGGTCTTGTAGCCGGAGCAATGGTGAAGACCGGAAAGGTGAAACGCAGCGACAAGGCTCGTTTGATCCGCGATGGTATCGTAATCTTTACCGGAAACATCAACGCATTGAAACGCTTCAAGGACGATGTGAAGGAAGTAGGTACAAACTTCGAGTGTGGTATCAGTCTGGTGAACTGCAACGACATGAAGGTAGGCGATATGATCGAGACATTCGAAGAAATAGAAGTGAAACAGACGCTGTAAATATATATAGTAAGGTTATAAGTGTATTATAATGTTATAATATAGCAGAGGTCATGATTGATAAAGAGGTGGTAATGTGGTACTGTTTGCAGAACACCACCTTACCACCTTATTTTTTATCATTCGGCACCTTCTCATTATAATCAGCTTATATACGACTTATTGGTTTATAGCTTATAACATAATAAATGTGGCAACGATTGATATAATTATCCTTATTGTAATAGGCGCCGGAGCGATTGTAGGTTTTGTAAAAGGCTTCATTCGTCAGTTGGCTTCTATTTTGGGGTTAATAGTCGGTCTGTTGGCAGCGAAAGCTCTGTATGCTTCTTTGGCGGAAAAGCTTTGCCCGACAGTGACGGATTCAATGACAGTTGCGCAAGTGTTGGCTTTTATCATGATCTGGATTGCCGTACCATTGATCTTTGTATTGATTGCCTCGCTATTGACAAAAGCAATGCAGGCTATTTCGTTGAACTGGTTGAATCGCTGGTTAGGAAGTGGGCTGGGAGCACTTAAGTTTCTGTTGTTAACGAGTGTAGTGATTGGTGCGATAGAGTTTGTGGACAGCGATAATAAGTTAATTAGTGCAACAAAAAAGGAAGAATCTTTGTTATATTATCCGATGGAAACGTTTGCGGGGATCTTTTTCCCTGCTGCGAAGAATATGACGCAACAATATATATTAGAGAATAAAGATAAAGATGCAACAAGAACCCAATAAAATGAAACCCAATCAGAAAGACGAACTTGAAAAGAAGACTGATAATGAGTTTGTCCGGAAATTTGCGGAGGAGAAATATAAATACGGTTTCACCACAGAGGTGCATACGGACATCATTGAGCGTGGACTTAATGAAGATGTCATTCGTCTGATTTCATCGAAAAAGGACGAACCGGAGTGGTTGCTGGAGTTTCGACTGAAAGCGTATCGCCATTGGCTGACGCTGGAAATGCCTACCTGGGCACATCTCCGTATCCCTGAAATTGATTATCAGGCGATTTCTTATTATGCCGATCCGACAAAGAAGAAAGAAGGACCGAAGAGCATAGAGGAAGTCGATCCTGAACTGATAAAGACGTTTAATAAACTGGGAATTCCTTTGGAAGAGCAAATGGCTCTTAGTGGAATGGCAGTGGATGCCGTTATGGACTCTGTTTCCGTAAAGACTACCTTCAAGGAAACGCTGATGGAGAAAGGAATTATATTCTGCTCGTTCAGTGAAGCCGTGCGGGAGCATCCGGATTTGGTGAAGAAATATATGGGCTCGGTAGTAGGTTATCGGGACAATTTCTTTGCAGCGTTGAATTCCGCAGTGTTCTCTGACGGCTCTTTCGTGTATATTCCGAAAGGAGTACGTTGCCCGATGGAGCTTTCCACTTATTTCCGTATCAATGCCCGTAATACGGGACAGTTTGAGCGTACGCTGATTGTAGCGGATGATGATTCGTATGTTTCTTATCTGGAAGGATGTACGGCTCCGATGCGGGATGAAAATCAGCTGCATGCCGCTATCGTTGAGATCATTGTGCAAACTCCTATCGTGGGTTGGTACGCGTGGCCGAGAAAGCGGATAATGCCCGTAATTATAGCCAGTGTGACTCTCTGTTGCTGGGAGATAAGTGTGGTGCACATACCTTCCCGTATATGGATATTCACAATGAGACGGCAGTGGTAGAACATGAAGCTACGACAAGCAAGATTAGTGAAGACCAGATATTTTATTGCAACCAGCGCGGTATTCCGACAGAAGATGCTATCGGACTTATTGTGAACGGATATGCAAAGGAAGTGTTGAATAAACTTCCGATGGAGTTTGCGGTAGAAGCACAGAAGCTGCTTACCATCTCATTGGAAGGAAGCGTGGGGTGATGTTGACTTTTTAATAGTAAATCGTAAAATCGTAAATATATCATGTTAGAAATAAAAGACCTGCATGCCAGCATTAATGGCAAAGAGATATTGAAAGGTATTAACCTGACGGTGAATCCCGGTGAGGTGCACGCTATTATGGGACCGAATGGTTCCGGTAAAAGTACGCTTTCCTCCGTATTGGTGGGTAATCCGGCTTTTGAGGTAACAAAAGGTTCGGTCACTTTTTATGGAAAGGATCTGTTGGAGTTGAGCCCCGAAGATCGTAGCCATGAAGGAATCTTCCTTAGTTTCCAGTATCCGGTGGAAATCCCGGGTGTGAGCATGGTGAACTTTATGCGTGCTGCTGTGAATGAGCAACGTAAATATAAAGGTCTGCCTGCACTGACCGCCAGTGAGTTTCTGAAGCTGATGCGTGAGAAACGTGCGGTGGTAGAGTTGGATAATAAACTGGCTAACCGTTCGGTGAATGAAGGCTTTTCCGGTGGTGAGAAGAAACGGAACGAGATTTTCCAGATGGCTATGCTGGAACCGCGTTTGAGCATCCTCGACGAGACAGACTCCGGTTTGGATATTGATGCGCTCCGTATTGTTGCGGAAGGAGTGAACAAGCTGAAAACTCCTGAAACAAGTACAATCGTTATTACCCACTACCAACGTTTGCTCGATTATATCAAGCCTGATATTGTGCATGTCCTTTATAAAGGTCGTATCGTAAAAACTGCCGGACCGGAACTTGCTCTGGAACTGGAAGAAAAAGGATACGATTGGATCAAGAAAGAAGTAGGAGAATGACAAATATAAAACGATGATGGTTGAACAACAATATATAGAACTTTTCTCACAGACGGAAGCGATGATCTGTAAGCATAGTGCCGAAGTGCTGAATGCGCCTCGTGCGTCAGCATTTGCCGATTTTGAGCGACTCGGATTTCCGACCCGTAAGATGGAGAAGTACAAATATACGGATGTGAGCAAGTACTTTGAACCGGATTTCGGTTTGAACTTGAATCGTTTGGCTATTCCGGTCAATCCGTATGAAGTGTTTAAGTGTGATGTGCCGAATATGAGTACCTCCTTGTATTTTGTGGTAAATGACACATTTTATAATAGAGCGCTTCCCACAGGAAATCTGCCGGAAGGTGTGATTTTCGGTAG
>PPYF01438453.1_pt1 | contig 10281 bp, 8 predicted proteins | sample 1559871 | NCBI WGS metagenome assembly PPYF01 (sample SAMN08240021, study PRJNA423297) | Human gut metagenome, whole genome shotgun sequencing project.
CCTCTCCCGGCATGGGGCCGGTTTTTCGGGGAACTCGTTACAACTTTTTATTATCCTCCGGAGGATAAAAACAATGGCTGATATCAACGTGCCTTCTTGGTTTAATGCGAAAGATTACTTGGCTAACAAGCTGGTTCAGCTGAAGGCTGTCGATCCCGAGGGCAACTGGACGGCGGAAAGTCTGACCAAAGTGTTGGAAGAAAATGGCTACAAGGGTGATGATGGTGCCTACAAGCACTTCACCGACTTCGGTATGGACGAAAACGTCAGCCCCAATGCGTTGTTTAATGTTTCTGAATACTTGGCTGCAAAAGCAGAACAGCTTAATGCTATGGGCTTTGAAGGTAAAAACTGGAGCGCCGCTTCTGTGTATGACGCCATCAAAGCCGCCGGTATGAATGTTTGGGAACACTACGAACAGTTCGGTTCCAAAGAAGGCATCAATCCTTCCAATAGCTTCAATGCTGAAAGCTACATCGCCGCCAAGACGAAGCTTATGAACGAAACCCAAGAAGGCGGACGCGCTAACTGGACCATCGCCGAAGTAAAGGCTGCATTTGAAGAAAATGGTCTTTCCGCTCTTGATCACTACAACCTGTTTGGTCAGGATGAATTCAAGGCTGCCGGAAAGGAAACTGCTTTGGCCGATGCGATTAAGGTAGCGGACGCAGATAAGGTTACCGCCGACAGCACATTTGATCCCTTCTCCGGCGTGCAGACCTACGCTACTACTCAGGCTGCTCTTGATGCTCAGGAGGCCGGTTCGCTGGCTGAAAATTACGCTATCAAGGATGCGACAGGCACCGTGGACGTGACCGTCGAACAGCAGGCCGGCCTTGCCGACCTTCTTGCCGGTGCCACTCCCGCCTTCACCGATACCGTTAAGTATCATCTGATTGATACCGTGGCCGCCATTGCTGGAGCCAGCACGATCGTCCTCACCGGTTCTACCGACGGATACGCCATCGCTGATACTCTTGCCAACGCCATTGCGGGTTCGGACGGGCTGGTCAACGGTGCAAAAGCAGTCACTGCCGATGTTGCGCTCGGTGCCAAGGCTGACGACGTCGCTACAACTACGCTGAAGTACGATGACATCGACGGCAAAGACGCCAGCCATATTGTCCTCGCGAAGGCCGAGGTCAATGCTCTTGGTAAGGCCGAAATCGTCATCGACGCCACTGATAGCGCCGGGGCTTTGGTGGGCGCAGATAGCAAGGGCTTTGATGTTGACACCGCCAATGATGCACTCGATGGCACTGCTATTAGCGGCCTTACCTACAAGTTCGTGGGCACCGCTCATGATGACTTCTTGAAAGTTGGTACTGGGTTTGCCTCTGTGGACGGTGGTGCCGGTAACGACGCTATCACGGCGAGAGGCTCCGCCGTCGCTGTTACTCTCATCGGTGGTCAGGGTGCTGACTATCTGGTCGGTGGTGCGGAAGCTGATGTTATCTTTGCGGGCAGCATGACGACCTTGAAGGATGGCGTGTATGGTGAAGGAAGTGATTCCATTGCCAAGGATGCAATCAACGCCCAGTTCGTCAAGGGTTTCTTTGGTCCCGATAGCAATTGGATGGATCCGTCCGCTCAGGCCTTCTTCAAGGAACACAACATTGTTGAAGGCCGCGAAGGCGATGATATCCTTGTCGCTTCTTCCGGTAAGGATGTCTTCCTGTTCCAGACCGGTGGCGGTTCCGACGGCAAGGATCAGGAACTGAGCTTCAAGGCGTTGGGTGAGGATACCATCCACAGCTTTACCGTGGGTCAGGACGTCCTGTTTGTCATGAATCAGAGTGAACAGGCCCCTGACGGAACTATCGCAGGCCTCAACCATAAGTTCTCCGCCGGTTGGACGATCGATGGAGACGGAAAGGTTACGATTGATGGCACTGAAAAGGGTACTGTAACGGTTACGTGGAACGATAACTTCCACACAGCTACAGTGCTCATTGATGATGGCATCGTGGACCAGTCGGACGGCGATCTCACCATCAATCTCGTCGGTGTTCAGGGTGCTGACGCCAACACGACGGTTGCCGAACTCTTTGGCCTCACTCAGGCGACTGCCTAACTGTCAGTAGCCTTAACTGATTAATAAAAAGTCCCCGGCTTCCTGGTGTGCCCCCTGTCAAGTAGACAGGTAAAAAACCCCGTAAGGGATAATTAAGCGGCCAGCTTTTCTCGGTACTCCACCGGGGAAAGTTGGCCGAGCCTTTTTTGTAATCGTTCCGTGTTATAAAAAAGGATGTATTTTTCGACTGACGCCATAACTTCTTCTTTAATCAATACATGGTTATTTATGGATGTTTCAGTTTTAAGATGCGAAAAAAAGGATTCAACACAGGCATTGTCCAAGCAATTACCTCTGCGGGAATGACTTCCTGTCATTTGCAGTTGAGCAAGTTTTTCCTGATATGCTTTATGGGTGTATTGAAACCCTTGATCGGAGTGCAATACCGCACCATGAGCGACAGGTATTTTCCGCAGTGTATCAAGAACTAGAGTCATATCATTTCTGGATGACAAACTGTATGCAATGATTTCGTTATTATAAATGTCCTGTACTACTGATAGGCAAATAAAACCTTCTGTAGCCGGCATATATGTAATGTCTGTCACAAGCTTCTTGCGAAAAGAATTACTTTTGAAATCACGGCATAATATATTAGGGAATACAATACCGCCAGATTTTCCGAAGTAACGGCGCTTTTTACGGATAACCGATTGAAGGCCTAATGTACGCATAAGCCTGTAGATACGCTTATGGTTAACTGAAAAACCTTCTTTGCGCAATACTGCTGTTATACGACGATATCCGAAAATGGGCGTACTGAATGAATTGCCTTGATGTGTTCAGTGACAATCTCATTTTTACCTTGTCTATCTTTTGATTTTTTCCATTTATAATATCCAGATTTAGACAAACCTGAATGGTATAGCAAAAGAGATAGCGGATGGCGTCCCCGTAGCTCATCAATTATCTTGAAGAAGTAGCTTTTTTGTGCGCTCCCCATTCGTGCCCGAACCGGGAGCGATACAATTTTTTAGGTAATCACGCTCCGCTTCAAGATAGGCAAGTTTTTCCTCTAACGAAGAAAACTTAGTACGTGACTTCCCCCTTGTAGACGTTCGTTGCCTTACCTCGTCCATCCTCCAACGACTCTCCACGTTGTACTTTTGCCACCCATCCGCGAAGCGTTTTTTTATCTTTCAATCCAAGTTCTTTTGCCAGTTTTCTGTAGCCCCGCCCCCTTTCGGGTAGAGCTGTACAGCCTTTTTCTTGAACTCCACGGAGTAGTCATTGTTCGTCCTGTTTGACATGCAACACCCCATCAAGGTTTCAAAGTTTCAGCCTAGGAGGGCTTTTTTACTTTGTCCACCCTGATGGGGGCATATCATCCCTATGTTGAAGCCGAGGACTTTTTATTTTTAGCGTGAAGCTCGTATTCCATTGAAAAGCAAGATATTTTTCAAAAAACCGTACCGATCATACTCAATGGGATAACCGTTTCAGCATTCATGCAACGCGGAATCCCCCGGGGGCATTTCCGCCCCATTCGCAGGAGCGCCTTATTTCTAGCCCCTTGATGACGATGCGCTGGTTGCGGATTTTCAACCAACTAATCTTAACTTTACTTGAAGCAAGGCGTTTCAATACATCCCGTCCGGCGGCCGTACTGATCAGGGAGGATTCCTTGTGCCCCCCTTGCTCAAATGCATCCTCGAAGCGGCACTCCGCCGAGTGTGCCTCGTTTTCTTGAGGTGCCTTTTTCTGCATACGGCATGCGCGATCCGAACGTCTAGACCGTGGGGCACGCCCGACTCTCCCGCGAGTGGGAAAGATGCCATAAAGAAAAGGAATAGGAGCCAGAAGGGAAACGGGCTACGGGCAAGCCGCCTGCAGTTGCGGGGGAGGGGGCTGTTTTCAAAACAACACCTCGTAAATTTTATTGGAAAACAACGTTTCAGTAGCGGGCCCCAAAAAGCCTCACAAGAGCTGTGGCCGGAAATCCCCCTATTTACACTCGGGTCTTTTCAAGATAGTCTAAAAAGATTACACAGAGCAAGTATCTATCTTCTCTAACCTTTTTTCATGAAAAATTCTATGCGTATCCCATCCGCTCGCCTTACGCTTCCCGTACTCGTATGGGCCGTTCTGTACGCCACCCATGCTTTCCTGGGGTATTATCATGATGACTATGCCTATGCGGGGCTGACGTATTCTTATACCGTCGAGGGGCCGTACAGCGAGCGCCTGACGCTGCTCAACTACGTCAACTACCTCTACCAGCATTATATGGGATGGGGCGGGCGTATCGTCGCCTTTGGGATAGCCATTCCCTTTATGCACGCCGGGCCTTCCGTCTTCTGGTTTGTTCAATCGCTTCTCGTTACCGGTATTTTGTGTTTTGGAGCGTCCATCGCGGCCAGATTCACCGCCAGAGAAGATTTCCCGCAAACGTTGCTGTTCCTGCTGGCGAGCTACATGTCAATGAAGATAGTGCTCGTTCGGGACGGCCTTTACTGGGCTTCCGCCTCCGTGCTCTATGTCTGGCCGATGTTTTTCCTGCTTTGGGCCATTTTTCTCATCATGCGGGAACCGTTGCGGAAAAAGGATATTGCCCTCGCAGCAGTGTTGTTCTTCATCGCCTCGGCCTCTTCCGAGCCGTTTTCCCTGTATGCGTTCGCGTTCGTGGGGATGCGTCTGCTGGTGGATGTTGTTGAAAAGAAAAAACGGCTTCTCCCCAACCTGCTTTGGCTTTCAACCTCTCTTGCTGGTTTTTTGTTTTGCTTTCTGGCTCCCGGCAATCTCAAGCGGGCAATGAACTTTCCAAACCAGAACATTCCTCCTCTGGCGGAATTGCTTAGAGGCATTCCTGATGCCTTTACATGGATAATGAATGCCTTTCTCCTGTGCTACCCGCCTCTCCTGCTTCTTCTGACCCTGCTCGCGCTTTGTTTCTATGCGTTGCGCATAGGCATAGCCAAAGAAAAAATCTATTGGCAACTCCTTCCTTTTGTCGCGGCATGCTGCGCGATCGCTTGTCTTTTTTTACTCCCCGTCGCCAGAAGCCTCCGCGTGTCCATGCCGCTCATCCTGACGTTTCCCATTATCACGGCACCGGCTCTGAATATCTTCCTCAAAAGACTGCCGAGAAAACGGTTGTCCGCGCTTTGTCTTCTCGGAATCACGGGGTATGGCCTGAGCAACTACATCACCATCTGGGAAGGGTATCGGGCGAACTACGACACCATCGTTGCGAACGACGCCACGCTATCCGCCTACAAGCCGGGGAATATGAACGTGGTGCTCAAGAAACTTCCGGACGAACGGTATGCGAATGCTATGCCCTATACACCCGGAACGGAGTATATTGTGTTCTTTATGAAGCAATACTATGATATTCCTATGGATGTTCCCCTTATCTTTAAATGAGCGGTGATCCTATGAAAACAGTTTCCCTTATTATCCCCGCGTACAATGAAGAGGAAGCCATTCCACATTTTCTCGAACGGATTGTCCCGCTTCTCGATGCCGAGCCATATACATTTGAAATGATTTTTATTGATGACGGCAGCAAGGACAGGACGCTGGAAATCCTACTCGAAGCCCGTCGGAAAGACCCGCGCATCAGGATCATCGAGCTTGCCCGGAATTTCGGCAAGGAATTGGCCGTGACCGCGGGATTCCACGCGGCTTCGGGCGACGCCGTCGTTCCCATGGATGTAGACCTGCAGGACCCGCCGGAACTGCTTTCGGACTTTCTCCGCAAGTGGGGGGAAGGCTATGACGTCGTGCTCGGCGTCCGCAGGCAGCGGGAGTCGGACACGATGTTCAAGCGCATCACGGCCGGTCTTTTCTATAAGATATTCAATATACTGTGCGGAAAGCGGCTTGTTCCCAATGCCGGCGACTACCGCCTGATGAACCGGGCCGCGCTTGATGCCCTGAACAGCCTTCCTGAACGGGTTCGCTTTACCAAAGGGCTGTACGCTTGGGTGGGTTTCAAACAGGCTACGGTGGAGTATGACAGGCCGCAGCGGGTCGCGGGAAGCACCAAATGGAACGCATGGAAGCTGTGGAACTTCGCGCTGGACGGCATTACGAGCTTCAGTACGCTGCCTCTGCGGATCTGGAGCTATCTCGGCATGGTTGTGGCGCTGTTTGGCTTCGGCTATGCGGCTGTCCTGATTCTGAGGGCTCTGTTCTTTGGCGTGGATGTCCCCGGCTATACGTCCATCATGGTCGTCGTACTCGTGCTTGGCGGGACCATTCTAGTTTCCCTCGGCGTCATCGGGGAGTACCTCGGGCGCATCTTTGAGGAAAGCAAAGGCCGTCCGCTGTTTGTCGCGAGATCGTACATCGGTTTTGAAAAACGGGACGATTCCGCAAGGCGCCATGACTAGAACGTCGGCACAGGCATTCTTGTATCTACAGGCTTCCGTCATCGGAACGCTCTGCAACTTTTTCTCACGGTTTGCCTTTTCGGAATGGTTCAGCTTCGGCGTCAGCGTCGTTCTGGCCAATTACGTCGGCATGATCATCGTGTTTTGCCTTTCGTACAAACGCGCTTTCGGTGTCAGTAAGGCCACCGTGCCCATGGTGCTCCGTTTTGCGCTTGTGGCGCATGTGGGGCTAGTCGTTGTCTGGGCCGTGTCCACGGGGCTCTTTTCCCTTATCCAGTGGCTGCTGCCGCAGCTGCTCTCCCAAACAGAGGCTCTCCGGACGCTGGAGGCACTTTTCCCCGGATGGAGCGGGGCCCCGTCCCTTGCCGGATGGATTCCCGTACTGACCGGGGGAGGATGTCACGGAACAGGGATTCTGGCCGGATTTCTGGTCAACTTCTTCGGGCATAAACTGTTCAGCTTCGCCCATTACGAACCCGCCAGCTCATAAAGCAAAAAAGCTCCCCCTGATACCGGAAGCCTTTCTGTCTCAAGAGAGTAAAAGCTACAGTTTTATTGAATGCCGCCCTTGCTATGTTCACGTAATGATTTTCAACTGTGGATAGTTTTTTGTTTCTTGAACCGGATCAAAGGTTTCTCGATAAGGCGTACGACCCCATAAGAAAGAATCACTGTCAGAGCAAAGGCTGCAGAGAAAAAGAGAAGTGATCTTTGTCCGAAGAAGAAATAGATGCACATTCCGGCAGTCGTATGCAGTAAATAGACTGGATAAGATAAATCTCCCAGCAATTTGTCCAGTTGGGATGATTTGAGGGGAAAAAGGGAAATCACGACCCACGCGGACAGAAACATTGAAATATAAAGGCCATAATTCCAGGGATAATAGGGATCGAAAAGCCACAGTACACCGTGTATGCACCAAACAAGGACACTCGTGCACGGCATGCCGAATCTTTTCAGAGTTTCATAATAATGAAGCGTCAAGGAGCCTACGGAAAAGGCCAACAGGCCCGTGGCAAACCCCGAATACCGAATGGGAAAACTTTCCGGAGTGATTCCGTACTGGATATTGCCCGCCAGCGTGATCAGAAAGCCGAGGATGGCGGCATGGCGGCTGTAGGCCATGAAAGGCATCAGCGCATACGCCCAGACCTCAACGAACAACGCGCTGGCTACGGGAACAAACAATCCGCCTACAGCGAAAGGAATCATCAAGAAATTGCTGATAAATTCGTACAGGCTTCCGGGGCGCTGAAAGGCAGGATTGAGAACGGTCGTTTCAAAATGGTACCTTTTCAGAACAAAAAGAACGCCTATGCCCAATATCACGGAAAAGATATATGAAGGATAAATACGTAGGAATCGGTTTTGTGCGTAATCTTTGAGCCCGGATGGAGAAAATCCATATTTTTTTGTCAGAACGAGGGACATTAAAAAACCGCTCAAGACAAAAAACCCCCATACGGCATACGCAGCCGGGCCATGAATCATATTGCCATAGAGATGTGAGATGGCAACCAAAAATGATAGAAAAAATCTCCACGTCCCAATCCCCGGCATATATATCTTTAACCTTTCCATCATACGAAGCGCTCTCAGAGGGGTTTAAATCTGATAAAAGAAAACCCCGTATGTCTCCAGCCGGGACACACGGCGTTTTATCAGGACAAATCAACATACGGCTCTCAACTTGTTTAATACCAGAGGGGGCCGTCGTTCTCAAGTGCGAATATTTGAAGGGCGAGCACAAACGAAAGGGCGCTTTCACGTGCTACCGCAGCGGAAGAAAACGGGCTGCGATTTCCTTTTGGGAGGCTTCCGGCAACAGCGCCCAGTCATGCACGTCGACAAAAATCGGGATGTCGCTTTCGCGGAGTGCCGTTCGGAGCGCCTCGACCGCTAGGCAGGGCCGCAAGAGTGCGGACGACAAGATCGAGATCGCTTCCCGGATGAGCCTTTCCCGGCAGGTGGTTACCGTATGTCCAGACCTCGGCGTCGGGAACGAAGGCGCGGAGCAGGCGCAGATCTCCTCCCTGATCGCCGATTCAAGAAAAAGCTCATTCCATTTCATCGGTTTCGCCTGGTTGTCCACCCTGTCGTTCGGCCAGTGCCCGCGCATCGGCTATAAAACTTTCAACCTGCCTCAACGCCTCTTCCGCAATGGCTTCCCCGTAGTCGTGGGCGGTAAGATTCCTGTTGTCCCGATACGAGACCAGCGGCGCACTTCACCGGGCGTGAGTAGGCCGTGCTTCGCGGCATAACGTAGCATGTCCTTGAAGCAAAGTCTGTCCACCTCGTCGGGCGAAGCCAAAAATTGCCTGAGGTACTTTCCAATGAGTTTGCCCCCGTTTCGAGGACAAGCTCAAAGTCTTTGATGGTGGCTTCCGGTAAACCTCATATTCCACACAGCCCGGCATCGCCCGCTTCAAAAGGGCAAATGAGGCATCCAGCGTTTGAGCACACCTGTTGAAATGTTCCCAACATATCTGAATCCTTGTTTAACTGATCTGCAGAAATTCCCGCGCCGGGCTTTACGCATCAATACGCGCCGGGCGTTCCCCTGTGCTCAGTTTGGGTACGTCAGTGTCTTTCGAGAATCGAAAAACGTCAATACAAGACTGGAGGGATTCCGCCCTTCCCTCCTGCCGGAAGAGTTTTCCGCAAGCATGGGTAGACGGTAATCCATGAGCGTTCCTATGCCCATTGTTTTCCGGTTCATGCCGCTGATGCGGGGGCTGTGCCGTGAAATCCGGGAAGAAATCCACGGAGTCAGAAACAAAAAGCCCCGCCCTTCCGATAAAGGCTGATATGCCCCCATTTAGGTGGACAAGTTGAAAAAGCCCCACTAGGCTCTCAACAATCACCTACATGGGGGTATGTCCATCGAGGAAGAACTGGCTTACGTAAAAGCTGAGAGGGACTACCTAAAAAAATTGTATCGCTCCCGATTCGGCAAAGAGTGGGGAGCGGAAAAGTAAAAAGCCCTTTTTATAGAGTTATTCAGCAACTCTCCGGCAAGCACAGTATTTCGATGTTTCTCCGTATTGCGGGTCTTTCCTCATCTGGCTTTTACAAATGGAGAAAGACTGATCCCCATATCCAGTTAGATAGAATAAACGAATTGAAGGAACACATCCAGGCTGTACATGCCATACGCCCCCAATATGGTTATCGGAGAATAACATGGGCGTTAAGGCGGGAAGGTTTTTTAGTGAATCATAAAAAAGTGTATAGCCTAATGAAAAAAATGGGTATTAAGTCCATTATACGAAAGAAGCGTAATTATGGGGGAAAACAAGGAAGCAACATTTTCCCCAACCTGCTCAGACGTCAATTCAAGAGCAGTAAAAGATATGAAAAATTAGTAACGGATATTACATACATACCCACTCAAGAAGGGATGATGTACTTATCTGCCATTCAGGATTTGTATAACAATGAAATTTTAAGTTATCAAGTTTCAGATAGAAACGATTTATCGCTTGTACTGAATACAATCAATAAGCTCCCGTCAGATGTAACTGATATAAGCATACTTCACTCAGATCAAGGAATGCAGTATGTCAATTTAGAGTACAGAAATGTACTAACCCAAAAAGGGATACGTGGCAGCCATTCGCGTCGAGGCAATTGCTATGACAATGCCTGTATAGAATCTTTTTTCTCTCACTTCAAAAGTGAAACTGAACTTGTCCGTAACATCGCTGATAAAAATACGTTACCCAATCTGGTACAAGAGTATATCAGATTCTATAATCAAGCACGATTTCAAAAAAGGCTCGGCCAGCTCTCCCCGGTGGAGTACCGGGAAAAACTGGCCGCTTGATTCACCGCCCTTGGGGGCTTTTATTCCTGTCTACTTGACGGGGG
>PPYF01386335.1_pt1 | contig 10280 bp, 9 predicted proteins | sample 1559871 | NCBI WGS metagenome assembly PPYF01 (sample SAMN08240021, study PRJNA423297) | Human gut metagenome, whole genome shotgun sequencing project.
TAAGGTGAACTTTCTACCGTACAATCCTTCACCGGGATTTCACCGGAAAACGGACTGTCCGCATGAAACTGTTTTTAACAAATTTGCAGTCGCATTGGTTTTCAACACGTTACGGAGAAGGGCTTGACAAAGGCTTTTTCATGTCGTATATTTGCAAACGAGAAGACACCGAAAACACAAAGCCTATGGACTTCAAAAAGATTGCATGCACCGCCATAAGACGGTGGAATGAAAAACGACATACGGACAAAACAGCGGGTACCCGTCGTACTACCTTACCGGAAACCCAAAGACCTCAACCTGCGCAAGGTGTACCGACGGCACAGCCGGCCCCTGCCGCACATCACCTCCTTCATCGGCACGTCCTCGTGCAAAGTGCTCTCCGACCCTCCGGGAAGCCGCAGGTTCATCTGCGTACTCGTGGAGCATCCCATCAATACATATACATTATGGAAACCGGTACAAGGTGATGGAACTGTAATACCGAAAAAACATTATTCCAACACCACGCGTTCGGCTTCCACATGCTGACGAAGGAAAATGGAAGCCGACTCCATAAATTTGTCAGGACTTTCCGTGGTCAGGAAGCGGCACGTGCCGCTTTGCGTACACAACGTTTCTATTTCCGTATGACGTTGCAGGTAATCTTTCAGGCTGTAGGCCACGTACTCTCCCTGGGGGACGATACGCACATTACGAGGAGTGTATTTCAGAATCTTGTTCAGCAACAAGGGATAATGCGTACACCCCAAAACAATGGTATCTATCGCAGGGTCTCTCCGGAGCAGGTTGCCGATGCGCTTTTCCACAAAATAATCGGCTCCGGGTGAATCGTATTCGTAATTTTCCACTAATGGCACCCACATGGGACAGGCTTCCCCACTCACGACAATGTCGGGATAAAGTTTCCGGATTTCCAACGGATAGGAACCGGAACTGATGGTACCCGATGTGGCTAAAATTCCTACGTGACGGCTATGGGTTATCTGCCCGATACATTCCGCAGTAGGACGGATGACGCCCAACACACGACGCGTCTCCCCCTCCATTTGCGGAAGGTCGTTCTGCTGAATGGTTTTCAAAGCTTTGGCCGAAGCCGTATTGCAAGCCAATATCACCAGATGGCAACCCAAGTCGAAGAGTTTCTGCACGGCTTCACGCGTAAACTCATACACGACCTCGAACGAACGTGTCCCGTACGGCGTGCGGGCATTATCTCCCAAATAAAGATAATCATACTGCGGCATCAACTGGCGAATCTCATGCAAGATAGTCAGTCCGCCGTAACCGGAGTCGAACACTCCGATAGGCCCCGGCTTTTCAGTTAAAGCAACTTTCATGGCTCGACACTAATGGGCAACTGAAGCTTTTCTTTCACATAGTTCGTCACATCGTCGGCCACCGCAGGATTGATAAAAGGACAGGTATTGCCGTCCGTATTGATAATATAGGCATACCCTCTTTCTACCCCTACGGCACGTATGGCTTCGTTCAACAAGTAAAGCATGTCGGCCTGCAGATCCTTTTCCGCCTGCACGAGCAACTTCTGCGACTCTTCCTTGAAACGGATACTCTTGGTCAACAGGTCTTGCAGTTCATGCTGACGTTTCAACAAGATATTCTCCGGAAATTCTTTCTGTCCTTGCAGGAACTCTGCAAACTTCCGCTGGAATTCTTCCTCACTCCGCTGGGCTTCCTTATCATATTTAGACTTTAAGTCTGCCAGCTTTTGCCGGGAAACCTCATATTCGGGCATAGCCTGAAATATGGCATTGTAACTCAGATAACCGAATTTGCCCTGCATAGTCTGCGCCTTGACGGCGAAAGGCAACAACAAAAAAGACAGACACAAGACTAACTTATTCATTTTTCGCATCATGAACCGTATATTATTAACCGTAACAAAGTTATTCATTTTTATGTTCATACCGATAAAAAACAGTCTTTTTTTCTCGGAAAACAGAAAAACACGATAGAAAATAAAAAGGCTCCTCCGGCTCGCATTTCGTACTGCCGGAGAAGCCTTTGTATGAAAACAGGGAATATTCCGCTTATTTCAAGCCCAACTTTTGCTTGATGTCTGCCGTCACATCCGTACTCAACGTCGTGCTGATATAAGGAATACCGGCTGAAACGTCCATGATATAAACATAACCGCCCTCTGTTCCTATCTGCTTGATAACGCCGAGCATCTTGTCGGAAATAGCCTGCATCTTCTGCTGTGAAGTTTCCTGCAAGGACTTTTGATTGTCCTGATAGCTCTGTTGGATACGGTTATACAAATCTTGCAATTCCGTTTCGCGACGCTGTCTTACGTTATCCAACAGGTTCGCTTTCTCTTTGTCGTACTCTTCCGACTTCTTTTTCAGCTCGTCCTGCATGCGTTTCAGGTCGTTCTCATACTGAGCCTGAAGCTGCTGGATTTCGGTCTGAGCCGTGGTGTACTCCGGCATGAGTTGGATAATGGCACTTGAATCGAAATGGCCAAACTTCTGTGCAAAGATGCTCATCGGTACGAGCAACAATGCCATTAAAATCACTTTTTTCATATTATATCTCTATTTTTTATATTATTATTTTTCATATTGCATGCAAATGTACGAATGTTAGTTGGAATATCCTAATTTCGTCAGGACTTCATTGCTTATATCTATCTTCGGAGATGCAAAAATGATACCGGTATCGGACGCACGGTCCAAAATCAAAGAATATCCTTTACTGTCCGAGATGTCTTTCACGGCATTGTATATCTCATCCTGGATGGGAGCCATCAGGCTCTCACGTTTCTTGAACAGCTCACCTTCCGGACCGAAATATTTCTTCTTCAATTCGGCCGCCTCTTTTTCCTTAGCCACGATCTCTTCTTCTTTCTTGGTCTTCTGCTCCGTGCTCAGGAAAACGGCCTCACTCTGATAGTTCTTATATAAGGTTTGCGCCTCTTCCGTCAATGCGTCCACCTCGGCCTGCCATTTTTTGGAAACCTGGTTCAACTGCTCGCTGGCACGCTCGTATGCCGGAATATTCTTCAAAATATACTCCATGTCGACCAGCGCAAACTTCTGCGCCATTGATTGTGCGCCCATTATCATGAGCAAACACAATAAAGTGAATAACTTTTTCATCTTTCTTCTGTTTTTAAATTAGAACTCTTGTCCCAAAATGAAATGGAACTGACTTCCGCCATATTGTTTAGAACCGAAGACATCATCGAAACCGTATGCCCAGTCGATTCCCAGCAAACCTACCATCGGCAAGAATATACGTACACCGACCCCGGCTGAACGTTTCATGTCGAACGGATTGAAGTCTTTCACGCTCGACCACGCATTACCGCCTTCGATGAAAGTCAGCGCATAGATGTTCGTTGAACCTTGCAGCATGAGCGGATAGCGCAACTCCAACGTGAAACGGTCGTAGGCATACCCCGTATATCCGCTTGGCGTCAAAGAACCGTTGTCGTAACCGCGCAAACCGATAGTTTCGGTAGCGTACGTCGTAGAGTAACCGGACATCCCGTCTCCCCCGACATAATAGGTCTCAAACGGTGACTTCTTATATTTATTGTAAGCTCCCAACAATCCGAACTCTATGCGTGTCATCAACACCGGACACTTCACCATACTGCTCAAGGCCGTATAAGTACGGAGTTTGAACTTCCACTTGTGATATTCAATCCATTTGTACTTCTCCTGCATCTCACGCTGATAACTTGCACTTTGGTAATTGTTCGCCAAGTTCTTGTAGTCCTTGTTGTCAAACAAAGAATACGGGGGCGTCAATCCTACGGACAATGTAAACTCCGAACCGCGACGGGGATAAATCGGATTGTCCGTGGAATTACGGGACAAAGCCAGATTCAAAGCTATATTGTTGCAAGAACCATTCGAAATAAGGAAATAGTTCCAGTCCCTCAGGATGTAACGCTGATACGAGAGGTCTGCCGACAGTTGGAAATAGTCGTCCGGCCAACGCAAACGCTTACCCCATCCCAATGACACACCAAACAGTTTCACGTAAGAATCCGGATCGAGGAAATTCTCGTAATAATTGGAACCGCTCGTACCATAACCATACAGATAATTATAGTAGCTGTTGTAGTAAGAGGAGTTGTAATAGTTATCGCTCACGTCAGTCTGCTTAGAGAAGAAAGCCGAGAACGACAAGGCGTTAGGACGCTTGCCTCCGAACCACGGGTTCATGTAGTTGACACTATACGACTGGTAGTACTGTCCGTTTGTCTGTCCGCTGATACTAAACGTCTCTCCGTTACCCTGCGGCAGGACTCCCCGACGAAGACCGCCCTTCGTAAATAAGTTGGCCAGACAGAAATTCGAGAACTTCAAACCGATTTTTCCAATCACACCCGTCTGTCCGTAACCTAATGAGAACTCGATTTGGTCGTTCGACTTCGACACCAATCCCCAATCAATGTCCACCGTACCGTCCGACTGAGAAGGAACAACCTTCGGGTCAATCTGTTCCGGATCGAAGTGCCCCATCGAAGCGATTTCACGATAAGAACGTTCCAAAGCCTCTTTGCTGAACAAGTCACCGGGTTTGGTACGCAATTCCCGACGCACCACGCTCTCGTACACACGGTCGTTACCGCTGATGGCAATATGACGTATCGTAGCCTGCGGTCCCTCGGTAATACGGAGTTCCAAATCAATCGAGTCGCCGTCGATATTCACTTCCACCGGATCCAGCCGGTAGAACACATATCCGTTATTATAATAAAGATTACCCACAGCATCTTCATCGGTTGACGTACGCTCCTCCAGTTTCGTCTGGTTATACACATCGCCTTTCTTCATGCGGAGCAGGTTATTCAGGGCCGTCGTGGAATAAATCGTATTGCCCACCCATTCTATATTGCGGAGATAATACCTTTGACCTTCTTCCACCTTCACGTACACATCCACCGTCTTCTCATTATGAGGCGTCACACTGTCTTCCAGAATCACGGCATCACGATATCCCAGCTCGTTATACTTCTTTATCAGGTTTTCCTTGTCTTCCTTGTACTTCTCTTCTATAAATTTCTTCGTACGGAACCAACTGCCGGGACGTCCTTTTTCATTGGTCTTCTTGAAAACGCCCGGAACGAACATCGTTCCTTTTATCTTCTTCGTACTCAAAGCATGGTTTCCCTCAATCGTAATGGAGTGTATCTTCACCTTTTCTTTCTTGTCGATACGAATATCCACAATGGTCTTGTCCGGTGCGGTCACATCGTCTCTCTGCAGAATCTCGATTTCGGCATTCTTGTATCCCTTTTCATCGAAATACTTTTTAATCAAGAACTTCGCACGGTCTATCATGTTCGGAGTGAGCTGGTTGTCTTTCAACAAACCGATGCGGTTTTCCAAATCTTCACGCTCTCCCTTTTTCACACCGCTGTAATTGATCTGCGATACACGCGGACGCTGTGTCAGCTTGATGCAAAGGTAGACCTTGTCGCCCACCACGCTATCCGCTTCTATCGAAACATTCGAGAACAAACCGTTACGCCAGAAACGCTTGACGGCATCGGTGATTTCCTCCCCGGGAATGTTTACTTTCTGGCCGACCGTAAGTCCGGATAACCCGATAAGCATATAATCGTCATAGTTCTTTGCTCCCTCTACGGAAATTCCTCCGATGGTATAGGAACGGGGAATACGGGAATATTCTACGGTGGGCTTTACTTGTTTTTCTTCCGTTTGAGCCTGCACGGATGGAAAACCCGTACTCAATATTAATAATGTAAGACAGATGCTCTTTACTGTTTTCATACGTCGGTGTTGCTTATTTTATAGCCACTTGTTCACTGGTCTTGCCAAATCGGCGTTCCCGTGACTGGTAGTCCGCAATAGCCTTGCGGAACTCGTTCTCATCAAAATCCGGCCAATAGGTATCACAGAAATAAAATTCCGTATAGGCACATTGCCATAACAGGTAATTGCTGATACGGTATTCGCCGCCTGTACGGATCAGCAAATCCGGATCCGGCATAAAACGAGTAACCAGATGGGCTTCTATGGTCTCTTCCGTAATCTGGGACGGCAACAAGGCACCTGTCTGCACCTCTTCGGCTATTTGCCGCATAGCCTGCGCCAATTCCCAACGGGAAGAATAGCTCAATGCGATGACCATCGTCATCTTCTCGTTCGCGGCCGTATGCTGCATACATTCTTCCAAACGCATCCGCACGGCTTCCGGAATACGGGACATATCGCCAATCACACGGAAACGGACGTTGTTTTTCATGAAAATCTCATCTTCAAGATGGTCGAGAATCAACCCCATGAGTGCCGCAATCTCGGGTACCGGACGATTCCAGTTTTCTGTGGAGAACGTATATAAAGTCAAGTATTTGACACCTAATCTGACGGCTTCCTCCGTAATCTTTTTCACGGTTTCCACCCCTTCCTGATGTCCTGCCGTGCGCGGCAACCCTTTGGCTTTCGCCCAACGCCCGTTACCATCCATAATAATGGCCACATGGCGAGGAATACGCGCAGCGTCTATTTCGTTGTTAAAAGACATATTTTATATTATTACAATTTACACACTTAGGGAACAAATCATAAGTGACCGACAACATCGTAAACGAATAGCAGTCCTTGTTCTTAAAACCACCGCTCTTCACACCGTACGGATCGTGAAGTATCACCCCATCCATATTGGATACATCCAAACGGTCTGTTGTCGTAAAACGCATGCTCCATTCGAACCCGATATTCAACCGGGGCCTTACCTTAAACTTGACTCCGACTCCCACCGGGATGTTGAATCCCGCATCGGTCTGTACCGGCTTGGGCGCCAATGTCAGTCCGGCTCCGATTAACATATAAGGAGTGATACGACTGTATCCTTCGTAACCGCGCCCGATACCGTATCCCCAGAAGTTAAATTCGAACTGGGCACCGAAATCTATCACATTGCGCTTAAAATGCGCCACGCCAGGCCTGCCTCCGTCTGCATCACCGCTTCCGGCATTCTCGGGAAAGAAGTCTTTCCCCGTCTCACCCGATATATGCCCCAAAGCCAAATTCCCTTTTATCGCCATACGAGGATTGAAGATGTAGCGCGCCACAACACTTCCCATAGCTCCCAAATGAGCAAACGGCTTGCTGTTGGCATCGCCCAAATAAAAGCATCCGCCTACGCCGCCGCCCAATTCCATCCGGTAAACGTCATCCTGTGCCTTGCCCTCCCAAGGGAAACCCAACCACAAGAGAAACAGTATTACCAGAACTTTCTTCATCCCCGTTGTATCTATATTTGAGTCTGCCCGTCTGAATCAACGGTCTTCAAATCCCAACTGATTCAACCGTCCGCGCCAAACCTCGCCGCCTGCGACAAGCCACACACGGTATTCGGCATCCACCGCGACAGACATCAACACATCTTTTCCTTCCAAATCGCCAGGCAGGACGTAAACCCCGTCGGTTTTCCAAGTCACCCCGTTATCCCTGCTCACATACATATTGTCGAAAGCCTTATGGGCCGTCCCGTCCAGTGACTTACCGCCCAAAGCCAACAACACCTCATCGTAACGTATGAGATTCAGGGATTGCAAACGGGGACAAGCGTAATGATTGTCCGGCGCGGCATTGAAATAAGCCCAAACAGCCGTTTCCTGCCCTGCGGCCAGACTATGGCTCCACACCATAGCCGCCTCGTCTGAAGGATAATCATCCATACTGCGGTTGCCAATCCATAACGTCCGCTCCAAGCCATTCTCTTGCGTATAAGAGACGGTGGCAAAATCCTGTACCGGCAAGAAAGCCGGAGTTTCGTCCAAAGCTTCTTCAAGCCATAACGCACCATCGGCCGAACGATAAATACGCCCGTCCGAAAGCGCATAAAGATGCGTCCTGTCGGCCACCAACAAACGTACACTGCGGTCTGCCGTACAAGCAGTCCAGTTCAGTCCGTCTTCCGAACGCATCAACGTTCCGTCCACCCCGCTCATATACAATGCGTCTCCAAACTCCGTCAAAGTAACCACATCGGCCGTTGCACATCCCACAACAGACTGCTCGGTCCAATCTTTCCCGTCTGACAAAGCTGTCGTAAACACGCGTACGCTTCCGTTTTCCTTACTGTAAAGCCACACGCGTCCTTTCCACACCACCGTTTTTACTGCTTCCGCAGCCGACCATACGGCCGGTTCTGCTACCTTTTCCCAAGAAAACACTTCTCCGTCTTGTTGGTGTACATTCACCTGCAAAGTATAATCACGGCTTGCCGAATAGTCGGGCGAATATACCCGGAAAGTCAAAGGCGATGTAAAATCAATCGAGTCCGAAGTAGAATAAGCCTTCCATGCGTCCTCTCCCTCGGATACCTTCTTGTACACCACGGTTCCTGAAGATTCCACAGTGGCCAATACGGCTTTCACATCACTGTTGACAGGAAGAGAGTCCTTGTTGGCTATCGTCCCGTCTAACTGATTGACCGTCATGGGAAAGTACAAAGCACTATAAGAGATGGTATAAGTGGTATCACGCCCGGCAGAGTTTACCGTAGTAATCTGTCTCTTTACATTCCCCAACGTGAAACTGCTGATATAACAATCGGTACTCAACACAACCTCGTCGTCGTCCTTACACGAGCATATCAATAACACGGAAAGCACGGCTAAAGACAATGACAATATGGATTTTTTCATAAATCTATCAATACAATATTATTTATCAAGGTACAAAAGTACGCACATTTTTTACTTTTACGAAACATAGAGCGTTGAATTATGCAAAATTTCGATAAATCGAAGTATTTTTGCGTTTATCCACACGATTATACAGCCGAACTGCCTCGCGACGAGAGTATATGAACCAGCAAATGGCCTTCCACCTCTGTTGTCCGTATCCGTCCGTGAGGCCATGACGGAGACGGGACGCCCTCTTTTAGAAATACCGGGGACTGCTCCACCCTGATTTCATCCCAAAGTCCGGCCGAAATGAAACTTTCCAGCAGCCTATGCCCTCCTTCCACCAAAAGAGATTGGACAGACAAACGGTATAAATCATCCAGAATTTGCGGCAAAATATCCCGACTGAAATCCAAGCGTACGCAAGTCACTCCCGTCTGTTTTCCATACGGAGGAAGAACAGACAAAACATCCAGATATACACGCGTTTCCGCCCCATCGTTAAAAAGAGCAAGATGCCCGGGAAGGTCGCCTCTACGGTCTATCACCAAGCGTAAAGGAGATTTACCCGGCCACATTCGTAAATTCAGCGAAGGATTGTCGGCCAAAGCTGTCTGCCGCCCGACCAAAATAGCCTGATGCTCTGCCCGACAACGATGTACCAACATCCGGGTGTACGGCGTGGAAAATGCGTAAGGTTTTTCTTTCTCGTAGTCCGTGCGCTGGCTATCCATAAAGCCATCGGCCGATTCAGCCCACTTCAACGTAATATAAGGACGACGGTGCGTATGGAAAGTAATGAACCTACGATTCAGTGCCAGACACTCGGCCTCCAGCACGCCGACCGTGACCTCGATGCCCGCCTCCTGTAATTTCCGTATGCCCCGGCCCGCCACTTTGGCAAACGGGTCCATACACCCGACTACGACACGGGGAATTCCCTTTTCCACAATCAAATCGGCACAAGGAGGCGTCTTTCCATAATGCGAGCAAGGCTCCAGACTTACGTATATCGTACTTTCTTTCAACAATTCGGGATTACACACAGAACGGACCGCGTTCACCTCGGCATGCGGTCCGCCGCAACGCACGTGGTATCCCTCGCCGATAATCTTCCCGTCGTGTACAATGACAGCCCCCACCATAGGATTCGGTGCTGCGCCATAAAACCCGTTGCGTGCCAGTTGTATGCAACGGAACATGTATTTTTCGTCTGTTGTCATATACCAATCCGATAAAAATGCCTATTTTTGTCCGACAAACCCATCACAGAGATGAACGCTTCTTTCAACTATATCTTCGACCGCCTCTGCATGTTCTACCCTGCCAGTGAGGCACGCGCCATAGCCCGCCTTGTATTGGAGACCCGTTTCGGCCTCACACCAATCGACATCTGCATGGGACGGGACCGGACTTTCTCTTTAGAAGAACGCCGGGACCTTGAAAATATTGTGAAACGCCTGTCGCAAAAAGAACCTGTACAATATGTTTTAGGACAAACGGATTTCTGCGGCCGTACTTTCTCCGTTGCCCCGGGTGTCCTTGTGCCGCGCCCCGAGACGGAAGAATTGACGGAGTGGATCATACGGGACGAAAAGGCATCCGGATTTTCATCGCCCGACATATTGGACATCGGGAC
>PPYF01547193.1_pt1 | contig 10280 bp, 10 predicted proteins | sample 1559871 | NCBI WGS metagenome assembly PPYF01 (sample SAMN08240021, study PRJNA423297) | Human gut metagenome, whole genome shotgun sequencing project.
GAACAGTCCCTGATTGGCCGTGCTGCCCTGCACATTCAGGCCGCTGATCGTGTGGCCGCAGCCATCGAACGTACCGGCAAAGAAATCGCCGACATACGTCGCCGTGCTGCCGACCGGCTTCCACGTGCCGGTGAGGGCAATGTCGCCGGCGAGATAGAGCGTGACGCCGGCGTGCGCATATGTGCCGTTTCCGTCATCCGCCTTGACCGCGGCGGCGAAAGCCCGCAGACTCTCCTCCGTGCTGATCTTATACGCGGCACCGGCGCTCGTATCCGCCCCCGCCGTATACTCCGGCAGTGCGGACACGTCCACCGTGTCCGCGGCCAGTGCCGCCGGCATGAGGCCGACGAGCAGCGTCAGCACAAGCAGCAGGGCCAGAAACCGTTTTTTCATGTGCTTTCCTCCCAAAACAAAAAAATTCTGCCCGCCGGAATCGGCGGACAGGTGCAACAAAACCAGCCGAACGAAATTTCTTCGTTCAGCCATGCAACTTCCGGTTCCGGCAGAAATGCCTGCAGCCTTCGGGTATTCTGACTTATCCGCCTTCCGGCGGCTTCACAGTGACCGACTCGCGGGGCTTTGCACCCACATTCCCCCTGCCGCCCGAAGCGGCGAAGACTGCGCAATATACAGTTTCGGTCGTAGTGTATCACAGCCCGGCGCGGTTGTAAATCCTTTTTCCGACCGTATTCGCGGGCAAAGCGCACGGCCCGCAAAGCGCCGCACGCCGGCGCCGAACACGCAAAACACCCCCGGACCGAAGTCCGGGGGTGCACTGACGGAATGCTTATTTGCGAATGTAAGCGCTGAGGATGGAGGCCATCTCGGCGCGGGTCACCGCGTCGTTCGGCGCGAGGAGCTTACCGTCGCGGCCGACAATGAGCTGTCTGGCAACGGTCCACTGCAGCTCAGCCTGCGCCCAGGACGGAACGTCCGCCGCGTCGCCGAACGCTGAGAGATCGGCGCGCGCCGTCACGTCGTCACCGGAGAAAGCCGCAAAGCCGCAGAGCATGACAGCCGCCTGTGCGCGCGTGACCGCAGCGTCGGGCCGGAACGTGCCGTCACCGCAGCCGGCAACGATGCCATTTTCAGCCGCCCAGATGACCGCGTTCGTATACCACTGGCCGGTCGGAACGTCCGAGAACTTGTTTTCCGCCGTGACCGCCGGCTCACCGGCTCTGGCATAGAGAATGACCGCGAGCATGGCGCGGGTGAGCGTCAGGTCGGGCGCGAAGGTCTTGTCGTCCCCGCCGACCATGAGGTTACGGGTATACATGCGCTTGATGGCAGTGTACGCCCAGTGATCCCACGACACATCGGTGAATGGCAGGACCATGCCGGGCTCGAGCAGATAATCCGCAGTGAAGAACACCTCGATCTCATCCCCGTCCTCGAGCCGGTAGGCGTCCATAGCCACTTCCGGGATATCCCCATTGACGCGGAAGAGCCAGCCGGAGTTCTGCCCCTTGCTGAGCTCGGCGACTCTGGTGCCATCCGGCGCGGTGATCGCCTGCACATAGCAGTACTGGTCCGCGCATTCATACGTATAGCCCTCGGCGGCCAGCATCTGCCGGAACACATCGAATACCGTTGCGCCCTCAGGCAGATTGGCAACCGTGGTCGGCTGGATCCAATCGTCCGTGTCCGTGTGCAGCCGGAACGTGACGGTGTACACGCTCGAGGGTTCCGTCGGGCTCGACGGAGCCGATGGAGACGACGGGCTCGACGGGGCCGTCGGGGCCGTCGGAGCCGTCGGGGCCGTCACACCGCTCGGAGCCGTCGCGTCCGTCGGGACGTCCGGTCCCACAGCCAGCGCCGCCGGCATGAGGCTGAAGACCAGCGTCAGCGCCAGAAGCAGCGCCAAAAACCGTTTTTTCATGTTGCTTCCTCCTGAAACAAAAAATTTCTGCCCGCCGGGACCGGCAGACAGCTGCAGCAAAACCGGCCAAACGAAATCTCTTCGTTCAGCTGCCGCCCGAAGCGGCGAAGACTGCGCAGTATGCAGTTCTGAGCGTAGTGTACCACAGCACGGCGCGGTTGTAAATGCTCCGGCACGACATGTGCAGAAATTAAAAAAATCTCCTCCCGGCGGTTACGGGAGGAGATTTTTTCGTGCGGGGAAACCACACATTGGGGGGCGGTCACCGGGAGGCGGTTACTCCCGGAAACCATGGAGAAAAAACAGAAATGGATGAAAAATAGCAAAGGAAAACGGGATCAGCGCCGGATGCGCACGATGTCTCTGCCAAGCAGAGCCGTGTAAAGGCCGCCGATCACGAGCGCAAGCACACCCAGCAGCGCCATCGCGGCAGAGCGGGCGGAGTACATGCTCATAAAGGAGACAGCGGTGATCTCGATCGCGAGAAACGCAGCGAATGCCAGAATGTTCAGCCAGATGTTTTTCATAGCAGCTACCTCCTGTTTTTGGGGTTCCGAGGGCGTTTTCCGATCCCTCTGTTTACAGTTGCATAATAGCACGGATCCAGATCGGGATAAGGAGGCATTGCCTATGGAACTTCGTTTGCTGACCACATTTTTAAAGGTCGCGCAGCTGCAGAGCTTCTCCAAGGCCGCAGAATCCCTGGGTTATTCCCAGTCCGCCGTTACGGTACAGGTCCAGCAGCTCGAAAACGAGCTGGGCGTGCGCCTGTTTGATCGCATTGGCAAAACCGTATCCATCACCCACTACGGGCAGGAATTCATTCCCTACGCACGCGATGTCGTATCGGCTGCGGCGCGCGCCGTGTCGTTCACGGTGCAGGAACGCGATCTGACCGGCACGCTGCGCATCGGCACAATCGAATCGATCATGACGGCCAGCTTCGGTGAGATCCTGCCGCTGTATCATGAGCACTGTCCGCATGTGAACACACAGCTGGTCGAGGGCGACACCAAAACGCTCTCAGATATGCTCATGCACAATGAAGTCGACCTGATCTACACGCTCGACGACATGGGCTATGACGCGCAGCGCGTCAAGCTCTTCGAGTGCCCGCAGGAGATCGTCATCGTCGCAAGCCCCAAGCACCCGTTTGCTGCCGCCAAGCAGCTCAAGCTGGCCGATCTCGTCAACGAGCCATTCGTGCTCATGCCGCAGTTCAACAGCTACCGCCACCAGTTCGACATGGAGCTGGCGCACCAGAAGCTGTCGATCCGGCCGTTTCTGGAGCTGGAGAGTACGAGCATGGTCATGCAGCTGCTCGAGCACAATCCCTATCTGTCCGTGCTGCCGCGCTACACGGCGCGCCGCCGCGCGGAAGAGGGCCGGCTCGCCATTCTGCCGGTCGCGGACTGCCACATGGAGCAGTGGAGCCAGCTGGTGCATCACCGCGACAAGGTGCTCACGCCGCAGATCCGCGCCATGGTCTCCTGCATTGCGCAGGTGGAAAAAATACCGCTGCATCTCGAGGACTGACGCGGCACAAATGCATACAAAAAAACAGCCCCCATCATTCGATGAGGGCTGTTTGCTGTCTGTGAACAGAAACTCAGTCGGTCACGTACGGCAGGAGGGCGATCTGACGCGCTCTCTTGATGGCCTCGGTGAGCTCGCGCTGATGCATCGCGCAGGTACCGGTCGTGCGGCGCGGCAGGATCTTGCTGCGCTCGGACAGGAAGCGGCGAAGCTTCGCGGTGTCTTTGTAGTCGATATAAGTGCACTTGTCCACACAGAACTGGCAAACTTTTCTGCGTTTGCGGTTCTTGCTCTTATCTCTGTCAAAAGCCAAGACTGTAATCCTCCTTTATCAAAATCAGAACGGCAGATCGCCGTCATCGTCGTCCAGCTCGGAAAACGCGCTGCCTCCCTGGGGGACATTGTCATATCCGCCATAGCTGCTGCGGTGAGCCGGGGCCGATGCACTCGGCGCTGCCGGGCGAGACGTGTCACCGCCGTCGCGGCGCTTGCTCTCGCCAAAGTAGACATTGTCCGCCACGACCTCCGCGCTGCGGCGCTTGCCGCCTTCACGGTCGGTCCAGTCGCGGATCTGCAGGCGGCCGCTCACGGCGGCCATGCTGCCCTTGGTGAAGTACTTGGAGACGAACTCCGCCGTGCTTCTCCAGGCGACAATGTCGATGAAGTCCGTCTGCTTCTCGCCGCCGTCACGACCGCCGAAATCACGGTCGACCGCCAGCGTAAACGAAGCCACGGGGATCTGGGACTGGGTATAACGAAGCTCGGGGTCACGGGTCAGACGGCCCATGAGCACAATGTGGTTCAGCATTGCCGTGCCTCCTTATTCCGGGCGACGGGTGATCAGGGAGCGGAGAATACCGTCCGTGATGCCCAGCACACGATCCAGCTCGGCCGGGAAATCCGGACCGCTGGTGAACTTGACGAGCACGTAGTAGCCCTCAGAAATGTAGTTGATCTCGTAAGCGAGCTTGCGCTTACCCATCTCCTCCATTTCCTCCAGCGTGCCGTTCTGCTCGACAAGCGCCTTGAACTTCTCGACGACTGCTGCAGTCTCTTCCTCCGACAGATTGGGGTTGATGATATACATCAGTTCGTACTTTTCGGTGGTTTTTGCCATTTCAGTTGCACCTCCTTCTGGTCTAGTGGCCCTCATCTCAAATGAGAGCAAGGATCACCCGCGTCAATACGCAGGCCATATTATTATACCTGAAAAAGCGGGAAAGTCAATCCTTTTTTGCACTTTCCGGCGTATCAAGCACGTGCACGTTCATCTGCGGGTAGGACATGGACACGCCGTGGGCGTCAAACGCCGCGCCGACGGCCTCCATGAGGTCATAATATACGGTCCAGTAGTCGGCCGTTTTGCACCAGACGCGCACCGTGTACTCGATATTGCTCTCCCCGTAGCCCGACACGCGCACGAACGGTGCCGGCTCCGGCAGGATGCCGGACACGAGCGACACGGCGTTGTGCAGCGCCGCCTTCACCTGCTCCGGACGGCAGGTATAGTCCGCGCCGAACGTCAGGTCCACGCGCCGCTGCGACTCGCGGTTATAGTTGACGATCTTGGACGCCGAGAGGTCGCTGTTGGGCACATAAATGTCCTTATTGTCCAGCGTGCACAGCTGCGTATAGATCAGGCCGATGTCCTTGACGGTGCCGCTCACGTCGCCGGCCTCGATGAAATCACCGTCCTCGAACGGCCGCGTGAGCAGGATGGTGATGCCGCTCATGGCGTTGGACAGGCAGTTTTGCACCGAGAGCGACAAAGCCAGGCCGAGCAGACTGAACACCGCCAGCAGCGCCGTGACGTTAAAGCCGAGACTGTCGGCCACGATGAGGATGGCCATGAACTCCAGCGCGATCTTGAGCACCTTGAGGATGAATCGGCTCAAGCTCTCCGACAGGCGCGAGTGCGCCGAGATGCGCCGTGCGACGCGCATGACGAGCCAGATGACGAGCACACAGATCACGAGCGTGATGGCGGAGGTGATGAGCTTTTCGAGCGTAAGACTGCCGAGGCTGAAGCCGATGGCGTTGTTCACGTCCTCGATGCTGTCTTTCGTGGATTCGAGCGCGTTCTGATAGGTGTCCGTATTCAAATGGCGGTCTCCCCTTTCGTAGTGATCTGCTGCTTAGTATACGCCATACCCCGCCGGTTTTCAACACGTTCCGGCGGGCGGGGTGTTGGAGAAGGATGCATGCATGCCATGGTGTCCGAAAACACCGCATCTCAATGCAGTGTGGGAACTTCCGCTCTCAGAGCAGCAGGGGCGCTCGAGAGCGCAAGGCCCACTGCGAATGGAATAGTGCCTTTTTGCACTTTTAAGCGCAAAAAGGCGGGGCTGAGATCAGCCCCGCCTGCGTAGGTAGGTAAACTTATGCCTCGTCGTAGAGCTTCTTGAGCTTGAGCAGGTGCTCGTAGCGGGCCTTGGCGTTGTCCTCAGACTTCGCGAACAGCTCCTCGGCGCGATCCGGGAACTCGTTGGTCAGGCGGGCGTAGCGCGCCTCGTTCATGAGGAAGTCGCGGTAGCCGCCGGCCGGCTCCTTACTGTCGAGCGCGAAGGGCTTTTCAGCGGACGGATCGTAACGGAACAGGTTCCAGTAGCCGCAGTCGACCGCACGCTTCATCTCGCCCTGGCAGTTGGTCATGCCGCCCTTCTTGATGCTGTGCATCTCGCAGGGGGCGTAGCCGATGATCAGGGACGGGCCGTGGTAAGCTTCCGCTTCCTTGATGGCCTTGATGGTCTGCGCCGGGTTGGCACCCATGGCGACCTGCGCCACGTAGATGTAGCCATAGCTCATGGCGATCTCGGCAAGGCTCTTGCTCTTGAGCTCCTTGCCGGCAGCCGCAAACTGCGCGACCTGACCGATGTTGGAGGCCTTGGACGCCTGTCCGCCGGTGTTGGAGTAGACCTCGGTGTTGAAGACGAACACGTTCACGTCCTCGTCCTGCGCCAGGACATGGTCCAGACCGCCAAAGCCGATGTCATATGCCCAGCCGTCGCCGCCGAAGATCCAGCAGCTCTTCTTGTTGAGGAAGTCCTTGTTGGCCATGACGCGCTGGTAGCGCTCGCAGTCACAGGCGGGCTTGGCCTCCATCACAGCGAGGAACTCCGCCGTGGCGGTCTGGTTGGCCTCGCCGTCGTTATAGGTCTCGAGATACTTCTTCGCAGCCGCGACCTTGGCGGGATCCTTGCCGTTTTCGGCGATGTAGCGGATGTCCTCCGCCAGATCGTCGCGGATCTTTTTCTGGCCGAGGTACATACCGAGACCGTGCTCCGCGTTATCCTCGAACAGGGAGTTGGCCCAGGCGGGGCCCTTGCCTTCCTTGTTGACGGTGTACGGGCTGGTGGCAGCCGGGCCGCCCCAGATGGACGAGCAGCCGGTCGCGTTGGAGATCATCATGTGATCGCCGAACAGCTGCGTGATCAGGCGGGCATAGCTCGTCTCGGCGCAGCCGGCGCAGGAGCCGGAGAACTCGAGCATGGGCTGCCGGAACTGGCTGCCCTTGACGGTGAAGTCCTGAAGTTCCTTCTTCTCGGCGACCTTGGCGACCATGTAGTCGAACACGGGCTGCTGGTTTTCCTGGCTCTCGAGCGGCTGCATCGTCAGCGCACCGACCGGGCAGACGTGCGTGCAGACGCCGCAGCCCATGCAGTCAAGCGGGGAGATGGCCATGGAGAACTTGTAAACGCCCTTGCCGGCGCCGACCTTGAAGTCGACTGCCTTGGTCTGCGCGGGCGCGGCGGCCAGCTCGTCGGCAGTGAGCGCGAACGGGCGGATGGTCGCGTGCGGGCAGACATAGGCGCACTGGTTGCACTGGATGCACTTGGCACTGTCCCACTCGGGCACGGAGACGGCCACACCGCGCTTCTCATACGCGGAGGCGCCGAGCTCGAACGTGCCGTCGGCGTGATCGACGAACGCGGAGACCGGCAGGCTGTCGCCGTCCATCTTGTCGACCGGGGTCAGAATATCGCGCACCATCTTGACGGTGGCCGGACGGCCGGCCAGCTCCTTGGCGGGCGCTTCGTCCACGGCGTCGGCCCAGTCGGCCGGAACGTCGATCTTCACATACGCGGTCGCGCCGAGGTCGATGGCCTTGTAGTTCATCTCGACCACGTCCTCGCCCTTCTTCATGTAGGAAGCCTTGGCCTTCTCCTTCATGTAGCGGATGGCGTCCTCTTCCGGCATGATCTTTGCCAGGGAGAAGAATGCGGACTGCAGGATGGTGTTGTTGCGCTTGCCCATGCCGATCTGGATGGCCAGGTCAATGGCGTTAATCGTGTAGAGCTGGATGTTGTTGCGGGCAATGTAGCGCTTGGCGGAAGCGTCCAGATGGTGGCTGAGCTCCTCGGGCGTCCACTCGCAGTTGATCATGAACACGCCGCCGGGCTTGACGTCCTGGACCATCTTGAAGCCCTTGGTGATGTAGGACGGGTTGTGGCAGGCCACGAAGTCGGCCTTATTGATATAGTACGGGCTCTTGATCTCGTGATCGCCGAAGCGCAGGTGGCTGATGGTCACGCCGCCGGTCTTCTTCGAGTCGTACTGGAAGTAGGCCTGCACGTATTTATCGGTGTGGTCGCCGATGATCTTGATGGAGTTCTTGTTCGCGCCGACGGTGCCGTCGCCGCCGAGACCCCAGAACTTGCAGGCGATGGTGCCCTCGGCAGAGGTGTCGGGCGCATCCGTCTCCGGCAGGGAGAGGTTGGTCACATCATCGACGATGCCGATGGTAAACTGACGCTTCGGCGTGTCGTGCTTGAGCTCTTCGTAGACCGCGAACACGGAGGACGGCGGGGTGTCCTTGGAGCCAAGGCCGTAGCGGCCGCCGGTGACGACGATGTCGTTGCGGCCGGCGTTGGCCAGCGCGGTGACGACGTCGAGATACAGAGGCTCGCCCTGCGCGCCGGGTTCCTTCGTGCGGTCGAGCACGGCGATCTTCTTGCAGGTCGCCGGGATGGCCGCGATGAGCTTGTCGGCACGGAACGGACGGTACAGGCGGACCTTCACGAGGCCGACCTTCTCGCCGTGCGCGTTGAGGTAGTCGATGACTTCCTCAGCCACGTCGCAGATGGAGCCCATGGAGATGATGACACGGTCAGCATCCGGAGCGCCATAGTAGTTGAACAGCTGATAATTGGTACCGAGCTTGGCATTGATCTTGCCCATGTACTCCTCGACCAGATCCGGCACGGCGTCATAATACTTGTTGGACGCCTCACGGTTCTGGAAGAAGATATCGCCGTTTTCGTGGCTGCCGCGCATCTGCGGATGCTGCGGGTTCAGGCCGCGCTGACGGAAGGCATTGACCGCATCCATGTCGACCATCTCGGCCAGATCGTCATAATCCCAGACGGCGATCTTCTGGATCTCGTGCGAGGTACGGAAGCCGTCAAAGAAGTTCAGGAACGGGACGCGGCCCTTGATGGCGGCCAGATGCGCCACAGGGGACAGATCCATAACTTCCTGCACGTTGCCCTCAGCGAGCATGGCGAAGCCGGTCTGGCGGCAGGCCATAACGTCGGACTGATCGCCGAAGATGGACAGCGTGTGCGACGCGAGCGCGCGGGCCGTCACATGGAACACGGCCGGGAGCAGCTCACCTGCCATCTTGTACATGTTCGGGATCATGAGCAGCAGGCCCTGAGAGGCGGTATACGTCGTGGTCAGGGCGCCGGCATTCAGGGAACCGTGGACAGCGCCGGCTGCGCCGGACTCTGCCTGCATTTCCTGCACACGGACCTTCGTGCCGAAGATGTTCTTGCGGCCGGCAGCGGCCCACTGATCGACCAGGTCGGCCATCGGGCTCGACGGGGTGATCGGGTAAATGGCAGCCACTTCCGTGAACGCGTAGGACACGTGGGCGGCAGCGTTGTTGCCGTCCATGGTAACGAGCTTTCTTGCCATAAACTTCATCTCCTATTTCTCTTATATGTTATCCTATATTCGTGCAATGGGCACCTATCCGCCCATTCACGTCAATATGATAACACAGTTTCAAAAAAACGTAAATAATAGTTTTTTGATTCTTGTTTCATTTTTCGAAACACAACTATTGAAAACGTGCAAGTTTCCGGGTGAAAACCGGCGTTTTCACGGAAAATGTCCAGTTTTTTCGCTAATTTTTCGCTTGTGATTTCTCACCTATTGTTATATAATATATCACTGCTGTTAAGAAAGGGGCTGTCTACATGGTCAAAATCGAACAATCGAATGGCACCATCAGCATCACCAACGAAGTATTCACCAACCTTGCAGGCGACGCCGCGACCAGTTGCTTCGGCGTGAAGGGTATGGTCGGCCGCAGCAAAGACAGCGGACCGTTCCAGCTCCTGCGCCGTGAATCCATGTCCAAAGGCGTCAACGCCACGTTTGCCGACGACGGCAGCATCTCGCTGGAGCTGCACATCGCGGTCGACCACGGCGTGAACATTTCCGCGCTTGCCCACAGCATCATCAATGAGGTCAGCTATAAGGTCAATCAGGCCACCGGCGTGCCCGTTGCGTGCGTGGACGTGTACGTGGACACCATGTTCCTCGATTAAGCAGGAGCATTCGCACCGCTTCCCTCCCGGGAGCCGCGCTTCCGGGCCATTTTCATTCCCCCTGTCGGAGGTGTACAGATTTGAGAGAGATCATTGATGCCGCAGCGCTTCGGGAAATGCTCCTGTGCGCGAACGCGGCACTGGAAGAAAACAAACAGAAGATCAACGAGCTCAACGTTTTCCCCGTTCCGGACGGCGATACCGGCACGAACATGAGCCTGACGATGAACTCGGCCGCCATCGAGCTCGGCCGCAAGCAGACCGAGACCGTCGGCGCCGTAGCCGACTGCGCCGCGAGCGCGCTGCTGCGC
>PPYF01017382.1_pt1 | contig 10278 bp, 5 predicted proteins | sample 1559871 | NCBI WGS metagenome assembly PPYF01 (sample SAMN08240021, study PRJNA423297) | Human gut metagenome, whole genome shotgun sequencing project.
TCCTCCGGGTGGGAGAATGCCAAGCGGTTGAGCTCGTAGACATCCTTGATGTTCTGGGCGCTCTTGGTGAAGGAGATGATGTAGCGGCGGGCGGCCTTGAGGCCGTTGCGCTTCTGGATGGCACCGAGAGCGCGGAAGGTGTCGAGCACCTCGTGCGTCATCGGCTGCAGTTCGCCGCGCTCGCCGTGCAGACCGTGCTCGCGGATATCCGCAAGGGCGCGGGCATGCACCACGGAGTGCTGACGGAACTCCATCTCCACCATGTGGAAGCCGAAGGTCTCGGTCTGCCAGATCAGATCCTGCAGCGGGCCGTAAGCGGAACGCTTGGCACCGGCGGCGGCCAGCGAACGCTGGACCACCTTGAGGTCGGCGAGGAAGTCGTCGCAGGAGTGGTACATGTGGTCGGCGTCGCGCTCGATGGTGTAGTGCAGACGGTCGGCCATCACCAGCATGACCGCGCGGTGCATCTCCTTGGTGGAGATCAGGGCGGCCTTGTCGGTCAGACGCTCGCTCATTTCCTTCTGGTGGCTCCAGAGGCTCTTGAGCTCGGCGCTCGGCGGCGTGGTCTCGGCTTCCATCGTGAGGTTGCGGCCCACGGTGCGGGTGGCTTCCTCAAGGGCGGCGATTACGTGATCGGAGAACTTGCGGGCCACGGCGCGGCTCACCTTGGCGGTGACGTTCGGGTTACCGTCGCGGTCGGAGCCGATCCAGCTGCCCGGGTGGAAGAACGCGGGGCAAGCGGGCTCGACGAGACCGGCCTTATCGCCCAGGACCCAGTCATCGAAGCGACGGTAGACCTTGGGGATGGTGTTGAACAGCGTGTTGTCGAAGATGTCGAGAATCGTGTCCGCTTCCTCAACCGGGGTCGGCTTCTTCAGCGCGATCGGAGAGGTGCGGAACAGGGCGTCGATCTCGTTGTAGAGACGGCGCAGGCATTCCTTCTTATCCGAGCCGCCGAGGCGCTTGTACTCCTCAAGCAATTCGGAAACGCGGCGGATCTTGCCTTCCACGGCCTTACGACGGGCCTCAGTGGGGTGCGCCGTGAAGACGGGGTGGAATTCGAGCTGGTTGAGCAGTTCCTTGGCCTTGGCCGGGCCAGTCTCATTGATGAGCTGGTGGTAGGCGACGGTGAGCTCGTTGATCGGATCGACCGCCTGGTCAACGGGCACGTTGTTCTCGCGCTCGTGGAGCACGGAAACGCGGTAGTTCTCCTCGGACAGGTTTGCCAGATGGAAATACGTGGCGAATGCGCGGGCCAGCAGCTGGGCGTCGTGCAACGTCATGTTGTCGATGACGTTCACGGCCTCCTTCAGGCCATCCTGGTCGGGGTTCGGATCCTTCAGCTCGGCGAAATGCTCGGCGCTGGCCTCCACCGCGTAATGACGCACGGTGTCGAACGTAGACAGCAGTTCGGGGTTGTATTCGCCCAGTACGTTACGCAGGATCTCAAGACACAGATCCATGTCGTACTTCAGGCTTTCGGGAAGATCATGCTCCTCCGGGCCCTTTCGGCCGGTCCCGGTAGTGACGATGGCGGCGTCAGCGGGAGTGATCTGTTCTTCAGGTGTTGCCATATAACCTCCTTTGCCGAATAACAGGTTGCTCGGTCTACTGGTCGTCTGCGGCTCCTCCGCAGTTGTTGAGACCAGTCGTTGCGAGCCCACAGCCCATATTCAACGTGGTTGTTGTGTGGGCAATAGTGTATCCCCGCGAAATCGCTTTTTACGTTACGAAGTCCATATAGTGCGCCAAGTTGTCCACCTATAGAGACCGAATATCAGACAGCATATGAGACACTGTCCGATTCGCGGAAGATTTGAGCGCCTTACGATTGCTGGCGGGGAAGGCAGGGAGTAGTAATGAAGGATGTGAGCGAACAGAAGAAAAAAAGTGCGCCCGAAGCGAAAGGCGCAACGGCTGTACGTAAATTCCACACCCACTCCATTCCGCTGGACATGGAAGATATTGCACGCGATTGGGAAAAACCGGTGGTGGACGCCGGTATCGCCGCCAAAGCCAGCGTGATTGTACGAGTCGGCATGTTGGACCTGGGAGCCGGCACCGGCTCCTTCCGCGTGCGTGAAATGATGCACCGCATCGCCTACCCGCTGGGCGTGCACGTACGCGCCGACGTGAACCTGACGGATATCGAGGCCACCTGCACGGATGGTCGTAACCGCATCACCGAAGTCGTGGATTTGCCGAGTACCGGCGTGAACACCGAACGTATCTGGCTGCTGGAACATTTCGCCGACTGGTTCTCCGTGAATCTCGGCAAGGGGTCGATGTATCACGTCGATTCGCAACTGTCCGATGGCGTGGTCAAGCATTTGGACGAACGTGACGCTTCGCAGTATTCGGCCGATCTGGCCAAGCGCCTGCGCGAACGTGCCAAGGTCGAGGCTGAGGCGGCCAACGGCAGCGTGGACGAGGCGCTGGATCTTGCGTCGAAAACCAAGGTACTCGTGACCTCCGTGGCCAAGTCCTTGGACGATGACAATGAAGAAGCCCACCGACTTTTGGCGGACAGCGCGGAAGTCACTCCGGTCGAAGACAAAGCGGCCGAAGAGAAGGCCTACGACGATGCCGAAGTGTTTACCGGTGACTCCAATGAGTCGGTTGAATCGGCGAACGCGGCGAACGCGGCGAACGGCGCAACCGCCGAAAGCCCTGCTGCAAGCAGTACGAAGCGTAAGAATCGCGTGCCCAAGGAATACGCCGAACACTTCAACGAGCGCTCCGACGAAGAGAAGGCCAAGGGCGGTATCACCGTGCGGCAGGCGCACGAGCGACTCGATCTGATTGAGCGCCGTAAGCCGCTGTACAAGCCGTGGTTCTCCGGTCTGGCCTCCGCCCTAGCCTGCGCGGCCTTCGTGTTCCTGCTCGGCGGCGGCCCATACGACATGATCGGTGCGTTCGTGGGCGCGGGCCTTGGCCAGTGGATGCGTCGCCGGCTGTTTGCATACCATCTGAACCAGTTCTTCGTCACCTTTGTGTGCGTGGCCGCGGCGGCGCTCGCCTGCACCGGCACCCTGCGACTCATCGGCATTTTCGACCCAGTCGCGCTCTCGCACGATACGGCCTACATCGGCGCCATGCTGTTCGTGATCCCCGGTTTCCCGCTCATCACCGGCGGACTCGACATGGCGAAAATCGACTTCCCCTCGGGCATCCAGCGCGTGGCGTACGTGCTGTGCATCATCCTGATGGCCACGCTGGCAGGCTGGGCCGTGGCCGTGATGGTGCACCTGCACCCGGAAGGCTTTGAGCCACTGGGGCTTGACCCGTGGGTCAACGGATTGCTGCGATTCGTGGCGGCGTTCGTCGGCGTGTGGGGCTTCTCCGTGCTGTTCAATTCGCCGCAGCGCATGTGCCTGACCGCCGCCCTGATCGGTGCGATCACGGACACGCTGCGCTTGGAATTGCAAGACTTCAACGTGGCACCCGAGATGGCTACCTTCATCGGCGCGTTCCTGGCGGGCATTCTGGCATCGGCGTGGCGTTCATCCGTGCGACGTGGCTGGCTACCGCCGCACCTCGGCTACCCGCGCATCTGCCTGACCGTGCCGTCGATCGTGATCATGGTGCCCGGTCTGTATATGTACCGTGCCATGTGGTACCTCGGCAGCTTCCAGACCATGAATGCGCTGGACTGGGCGTTCCGTGCGTTCATGGTGATTATCTGTCTGCCGATCGGTTTGGCGATGGCCCGCGTGGTGACCGACAAGTCCTGGCGCTACGACATCTGACCGTCATCTTGGCTCCCCTCAGGTGAGGGGAGCTCGGATAAAACAGCGTCTCAGTATGGAAACGGTGGAAGGTGCTTGAGCCCTTGTATCCACTACCATCAGGCGAAGTGCGTTGCGGCCGTATTCACGACTGTGACGGTCTGTATGACGCCGCTCCGGCGTCAATCGCATATCAGCACATAGTTCTGCCATGGCGGTAGCCGCTTGGCGTCATGATTGAGGAGGGGCGCAGTTGGCCAACGATTTCTGGATTCTGCTGGCCATGGTCATCTATTTTGCGGCCATGCTGTCCATCGGATTCATCTACTCCAAACGCTCCAACTCCTCCTCCAAGGAATACTTTGCGGGCGGGCGCGGCGTGGGGCCGTGGCTCACGGCCCTGAGCGCCGAAGCCTCCGACATGAGCGGCTGGCTGCTGATGGGCCTGCCGGGCCTGGCCTACTTCACTGGTGCGGCCGACCCGATGTGGACCGCCGTCGGACTGGCGCTCGGCACCTATCTCAACTGGAAGCTTGTGGCCCGGCGACTGCGCCGCTACTCGGTAGTGACCGACGATGCCATCACCATTCCTGACTTCTTCGCCAAGCGTTTCCATGACAAGAAGGGCGTGATCTCCACCATCGCGGCCGTGATCATCCTGGTGTTCTTCAGCGTGTACGTGGGCAGCTGCTTCGTGACCGTGGGCAAGCTGTTCGCCACGTTGTTCGGTTTCGACTACCACGTCATGATGATCATCGGCGCGGTGGTCGTGTTCGTCTACACCGTGGTGGGCGGCTACTTGTCGGTGGTGATGACCGACTTCATTCAAGGCATGCTCATGTTCTTCGCGCTCGCGGTGGTGTTCATCGGCACCGTGGCCAGCGCGGGCGGTGTCGACAACACCGTGGAATTCCTGCGTGCCATCCCCGGCTACCTGTCCGGCACGCAGGTGGCCGCGCCCAAGCTGGACCCGGCCACCGGCCAGCAGCTCGTCGAGGCGGGCAAGGCCGTGTTCGGCGCGCCCTCCGACTACGGCATCATCACCATCATCTCCATGCTGGCGTGGGGCCTGGGTTACTTCGGTATGCCGCAGGTGCTGGTGCGCTTCCTGTCCATCCGCAGCGTGGAAGAAGTGCGCAAGTCCCGAATCATCGCCACCTCCTGGTGCGTGATTTCGCTGGGTTGCGCAGTGTGCATCGGCTTGGTGGGGCGTGCGATGATGCCCACCGAACTGCTGACCTCCACCGATGCGGAAACCATCTTCATCGTGCTGGCGCAGACCCTGCTGCCGAGCTTCATGTGCGGCGTGGTGGTCTCCGGCATTTTCGCGGCCTCGATGAGCTCCAGCTCCTCGTATCTGATCATCGGCGCTTCGGCCATGGGCGAGAACATCTTCCGCGGGCTGCTGCACCGCAAGGCCACCGACAAGCAGGTCATGATTGTGGCCAGGGTCACGCTGGTGGTCATGTTCCTGTTCGGCATTCTGGTGGCATACGACCAGAACTCGTCGATCTTCCAGGTGGTGTCTTACGCGTGGGCCGGGCTTGGTGCCTCATTCGGCCCGTTGATGCTGTGCTCGCTATACTGGCGTCGCGCCAACAAGGCCGGCGCCGTGGCCGGCATGCTGTCCGGCACGGCGGCCGTGCTGATCTGGCACAACCTCGTCAAGCCCTTGGGCGGCGTATTCGCCATCTATGAGCTGCTGCCGGCGTTCATCATTTCGCTGCTGTTCATCGTGGTGGTTTCGTTGCTGACCGCCAAGCCGAACAAGCGCATGCTCTACGAATTCGACCACTACATGGACGATCCGCTGCCCGGCACCCTGCCGTCCGGCACCGTGCTCGTCGACGAGCCCATGGAAGCCATGGAGTCCGAGGTCCGCAGCGGCAAATGACACGTGCCTGCTGTGCGGTCGGCTCGTATGGCAGAGGAGTGGCTTTTTTGTGGTTCGGCAGGAACCATTGAGGCCAAAACGGACTTCGAGGGGCTGATTTGACGTTCTGGAGAGATCTACTTCCGTTTCAAGGGGCTGATGCCTGAGTAGACGCGGCTCCAAAACGGCGGAATGGCGTTGACGTAAGGGCATTGATACACGTGGTCTACCGGATGATCAGCCCCTTGAAACGGAAGTAGACCTCCGGCGGAGGCCAAATCAGCCCCTTGAAATGGGTTTTGAATACCGTAGCGCGGTGCGGACGGTGCGGACTGACTCTACCGGGCTTATTATTCCTGCGTCGTCGGAATAATTGGCAGCAGAGGCTCGAATTTCAGCCGTTTGTACAGTGGAATACGGCGTAGCTTTCGGACATCGCTAATTTGCTGGGTAGTTTGCCGCATCGTGAGCTGGACCGTTTTGCCCGTAACCTCCTGTATCCTTTCGGCAACTCTTCGGGCAAGGGCCTCTTCTCCCGCTTCGTCGCCAATATCTAATTTGGTGACTTGAATGTACTTCCAGCCAGCATCTTCGATCATCTGGCGGCGTCTCGCGTCATTCAGCCATTGCCCGGCATGATGAGAGCCTTCGTATTCGATACATATCTTGAATTCAGGGTATGCAAGATCGAGATATATGGGTCTGGTGTTGTTTCCTACGAATATTGGATAATTCACCTGCGGGCAATTCAGACCGTATTTCAAGAGAACCAAACGAGTTCGTGTTTCCATGGAGGAATCTGTGCCCGCGCGCGCCAAAAGTAGGGCGCGACGGCATTTGTTATACCCGCGGAACAAATACGAATTGGTGCCATTCTCTTTGTCGGCTCGCACCTGGGCCTCGGCCTCATCGAGATACAGAGAAAGGGCGTCGATGGTTGTTCTGCAGAGCCTTCGATCTCGTCGCATCATGGAATCAGCGAGAACGATGAGTTCTTCAAGTTCGAGATACGTGGAGAACATGGCCCATGTGCAAGCTGGTGAAGTGCATGTGAATTGTCCCTCGATTATGACCGTGTCTAGTGGAAAAGGCCATACAACCACTTTGACCCCCACAATGTGCCGTTTGTCATTGGCGTGTGGAACCGCAACAATGGTTGTAGTTGCAAGGCCTCTGTGTTTGCTTGATATGCGGGGTACTTCAATTGACAAAAGCTCCAACGCTGTTGTCAGGGCATAGGGTGGGCGCCATGCGCTTCGTCGTTGAACATCTGCGCACGTCTGCATTCGTTGGTACTTCTGCATTGTCAGCTCGGTCAATGCCGTTGAGCTACCCATGATGATCACCCCTTCGTGATGTTCGCTTTGTCCTCGCAGTGTAGAGTCCGGCTACCGGCCCTGTCTACCGCCCCAATTTTTCGGTGGATAAATGTGGATAAGTCGGTGGATAAACTATGGGTGTTCATCGCAGTTGCAGGCCATCCCGCAATTACATGGAACGTAGGGGTTTGCAGGCAGCCAGCGGGAATCGCCGTCGACGGCGCGATTCAACTTGGACGAATCTCCATGGCGTTCATGCAAAGGTGGCATGATGGCCGGTATGAGTAGCTTGGTGCGTATTGTCAATGCCGGTGTTCCGGGGTCTCAGGACCGCGTGGATGTGGTGCTTCGCGATGGGGTTGTTGCGTCTGTCGGCCCTGCTGGAACGGTCTCGGCTTCGGACAGCACGATGCAGACTAAGGCGCATACGACATCGTTGGAATACGCGACGAATGCCATTGCTTCTGGCAGCGTCTCAATCCCAACGTCGGCCGCCGCACCCGCCGACGAAACCACCATCGACGCCGACGGCCTGTGGGTTATTCCCGGCCTGTGGGACTGCCACACGCACTTCACGCAATGGGTTAAGACGCTGGGCCGACTGGACCTCATCAATGCCCGTTCCGCCGCCGAAGCGATGGACATGTTGCGCCGTCATCTGGATGAGCGCCGCGCCGCCGACACGCTTGACCCAGATGCCTTCGTGGTGGGCATGCGATTCCGTCACTCGCTGTGGGCCGACGACGAGCAGCCCACACTGGCCGCAATTGACGCCGTGACCGGCGAACAGCCGGTGGCCCTCTCCAGCGCGGACATGCACTGCGGATGGGTGAATTCCGCCGCGGCCCGCAGGCTTGGCGTACATGTGGACGAATCCGGTCTGGTCGGTGAACTCGAATGGTTCAACGCCTACACCGCCTTCGACAAGGCGCCGGGCGCTGCTGAAGAGACTGACCGTCTGCTGCGCGAGGCCGAACAGGACGCCGCAAGCAAGGGCGTGGTGGGCATCCGCGATTATGAAATGGCCGAAAACATCGATACATGGATCAATCGTTTCGCGGCCGGCATTAACGGTTTGCGCGTGGACGCCGGTGTATACCCCGAGCGGTTGCGAGCCGCCATTGACGCGGGTTGGCATACCGGCAAGGAATTGCCGGGCAGCGCCGGGCTTGGCCATGTGGGCGCCATGAAGCTCATCTCGGACGGATCGCTCAACACCCGCTCCGCCTACTGCTCCACGCCGTATTCGGGCATCGAGCCGCTGACGTATGGCACGCTGAGCTACACGCCGCAGCAAATCGAAGACTATATGCGCCTAGCCACCGAGCATGGCTTCGACATTGCCTGCCACGCCATTGGCGACGAAGCGAACACCATTGCGCTCAACGCAGTCGCCGCCACGCACGCACATGGATCGATCGAGCATGCGCAGATGCTCAAACCCGTCGATATCCCGCGTTTCGCCGAGCTGGGGCTCACGGCCAGCATCCAGCCGCAGCACGCCATGGATGACCGCGACGTCATCACCCGTTTCTGGGCCAACCCGGCCGGCATCCCTTATCCGTTCAGGGCCCTCCACGACGCCGGTACCACGCTGCGCATGGGCTCGGATGCGCCCGTGGCCCCGCTGGACCCGTGGCTGGCCATTTCCGCCGCCGTGCTCGGCACCGAAAGCTCTGACCGCGAGCCGTTCCAGCCCGAGCAGTGCCTCGATGTGCATACCTCGCTGGCAGCCTCGACCGCCACTGGCCGTGACCGCCTTGCATCCGGCGACCCGGCCGATGTGGTGTTGCTGGACGCCGACCCATACGCCGCCGATACTCCGGAAGCCATGCGCGCTATGCCGCAACACGTCGTAATGACATTGCTGTGCGGGGAGCGTACGTATTGATGCAAGCCATCGGCATGAAGTGAACAGAGGTCCGTCTTGATAGCCGCGTTGCACGGAAAAACAAGAAATCCGCCCCTCGAAGTGAAGATAGGACACAGCAGACGCCGCAATACAAAAACGCCGTGTCAGTTGCCCAGTTGGGGCTGACACGGCGTCTTGCTACGAGCGGCGGGAAAATCAGTACTTCATGCCCATGGCCTCGCGCACCTGGTCGAGGGTCTCCTCGGCGATGGCGTTGGCGCGCTTGTTGCCGTCGTGCAGGATGTCACGAATGGAATCCATGTCCTTGGCCAGCTCGGCGCGGCGCTCGCGGTGCGGGGCCAGGAACTCGTTGACTGATTCGATGACGTATGCCTTGAGCGCGCCGGCGCCGGAATCACCGATCTCCTCGGCGATGTCCTTCGGGTCGCGGCCGGTCACCAGGCCGGCGGTGGTCAGCAGGGCGGAGACCTGCGGGCGGGCAACCGGGTCGAAGGTGATGCGGCGCTCGGAATCGGTCGGGCTCTTCTTGATGAGCTTGGCGGTTTCCTCGGCGGTGGCGCCCAGCATGATGGAGTTGCCGTACGACTTGCTCATCTTGCGGCCGTCGAGACCCGGAATCTCCGGTGCCTCAGACAGAATGGCGGCCGGCTCCGGGAACACCGGGTTCTTCTTGGCGTAACGCTCGTTGAAACGGCGGGCGATGGTGCGCGTGATTTCCACGTGCGGCAGGTTGTCCTTGCCGATCGGCACGACATTGGCCTTGCAGAAGAGGATGTCGCACGCCTGATGCACCGGGTAGGTGAGCAGCAGACCGGTCAGCGCGTGGCCGGACGCCTCCATCTCGGACTTCACGGTCGGGTTGCGGTGCAGCTCGGCCTCGGTGACCAAGGACAGGAACGGCAGCAGTAGCTGGTTCTCGGCCGGCACGGCGGAGTGGGTGAACATCATGGTCTTGTTCGGATCGATGCCGGCGGCCATGTAGTCGAGCACCAGGTTCAGCACGTTGTCTTGGATGTGCTCGGTGGTGTCGCGGTCGGTGATCACCTGGTAGTCGGCGATGATGATGTTCGTGTTGACGCCGCGCTCCTGCATGGCGACACGCTCACGGATCGAGCCGAAGTAGTGGCCGAGGTGCAGCCGGCCGGTCGGGCGGTCGCCGGTCAACATGGTGAAGGACGACGGCTTGGCCTCCAGCTTGGCGAGCGTTTCGTCCGAACGCTTTTTGGCCGCGAGGAAGCTCGCGCTCATCTCATTGCCTGCCGCTGTCAGTTGCTGCTCGTCGGTCATGCGAAAATCCTTTGAATATGCCCTAAATAAACGCTTTTTATGGTAAAAGTGTGAGCCGACAACGAACAAGCCACTATTAGTGGTACTCTCTATTGTTGATGAATCGAACAGCACAGTAATCGCAGGGGGTCAGATGGGCCGCGGACGTCAAAAAGCAAAACAGCAGAAAATTGCCCGAAAGCTCAAGTACCTGACCAC
>PPYF01612591.1_pt1 | contig 10278 bp, 13 predicted proteins | sample 1559871 | NCBI WGS metagenome assembly PPYF01 (sample SAMN08240021, study PRJNA423297) | Human gut metagenome, whole genome shotgun sequencing project.
AGCGCTCGAAGGAGAGGTTAATGGAAAGCAAAGTAGTAGTTCCGGCGGAAGGTCAAAAAATCACCCTGCAAAACGGCAAGCTGAACGTCCCTAATAACCCGATTATCCCGTTCATCGAAGGCGATGGTATCGGTGTTGACGTCACTCCGGCGATGCTGAAAGTGGTTGATGCTGCCGTTGAGAAAGCCTATAAGGGCGAGCGTAAAATTTCCTGGATGGAAGTTTACACCGGTGAAAAATCGACCCAGGTTTATGGCCAGGATGTCTGGCTGCCTGCCGAAACTCTTGATCTGATTCGTGAATATCGTGTTGCTATCAAAGGCCCTCTGACTACGCCAGTCGGCGGCGGCATTCGTTCTCTGAACGTTGCCCTGCGTCAGGAACTGGATCTCTACGTTTGCCTGCGTCCGGTTCGATACTACCAGGGGACACCGAGCCCGGTTAAGCATCCTGAACTGACCGATATGGTTATCTTCCGCGAAAACTCCGAAGACATCTACGCCGGTATCGAGTGGAAAGCAGACTCTGCTGAAGCGGATAAAGTCATCAAATTCCTGCGTGATGAAATGGGCGTGAAGAAAATTCGCTTCCCGGAGCATTGCGGCATCGGCATCAAGCCGTGCTCTGAAGAAGGCACCAAACGCCTGGTTCGCGCCGCCATCGAATACGCTATCACCAACGATCGCGATTCTCTGACCCTGGTGCACAAAGGCAACATCATGAAATTCACCGAGGGCGCGTTTAAAGACTGGGGCTACCAGCTGGCACGCGAAGAGTTCGGCGGTGAGCTGATTGACGGCGGCCCGTGGATGAAGATCAAAAACCCGAACACCGGGAAAGAGATTGTCGTTAAAGACGTTATCGCCGACGCCTTCCTGCAGCAGATCCTGCTGCGTCCGGCGGAGTACGATGTCATCGCCTGTATGAACCTGAACGGTGACTATATTTCTGACGCCCTGGCGGCGCAGGTTGGCGGTATCGGTATTGCCCCGGGTGCAAACATCGGTGACGAGTGCGCGCTGTTTGAAGCGACCCACGGTACTGCGCCGAAATATGCCGGCCAGGATAAAGTGAATCCAGGTTCCATCATCCTGTCCGCCGAAATGATGCTGCGCCACATGCAGTGGTTCGAAGCCGCAGATCTGATCGTTAAAGGCACCGAAGGCGCTATCGCCGCTAAGACCGTGACCTACGACTTTGAACGTCTGATGGAAGGCGCTAAACTGCTGAAATGTAGCGAGTTTGGCGACGCGATCATCGCGAACATGTAATCAGAAATCGCTGATTAAAGACAGAAGGGAGCCTGGTGGCTCCCTTTTTTTACGACCCTCCCAAATTCTTCCCCAAAACTTTCCCCAAAATTCTTCCCCAAAACTGACTTAAATTTATACGATTTTTTGACCTGCAACGAGCCAGTCTTTATCCCGGTCCTATGCCGGAAGATCTCTAAAAGTGAATGGTTTGTTTTGCAGGGATACTTACATTGTCGTAACGATACTCAGCAATATACAGTGATTTATCGCTGTTAAGTGAAGAGGACTGTCAATTTGTTGCCATTGTTATCTTCTTAAGAGGCTGTCGTAGCCATTTATTAAGAATAACTTATTGCAGGGTGTATTTTTTGCAGTTGTGAAAAATATAGAAATTTTGTATGTTTATAACGGTGGCAAACAAAATATCACAAGGTGTGAGTTGTGGCGAAAGTAGTATATGTTAAGCCTATAACATTAAAAAAAGCGAATGAATTTGTATCCGTTCACCATAGACACCACAGGGCAACGACCAGAAATTCGGGAAGGTGGGCTATTGCGGCCTATCATATCGAGTCTGGGGAGTTGGTTGGGGTTGCGATTGTTGGAAATCCAGTGTCGGCAACTTATATGGATGGTTTTACCGCTGAAATAACACGCCTATGTGTCTGTGATAAGGCACCCAAGGGTACATGCTCATTCCTTGTTAGCCGATGCAGCTCTATCTGGAAAATGATGGGTGGGCACAAAATCATCACTTACACTTTAACCAGTGAAACCGGTGCGTCTTTAAGAGGCGCGGGATGGGAATTGGTTGGGATTGTTAATCCTCATAATCGTTGGGTTGAAAAAGGGAAACGGGATGGGATAGTTCGGGATGAATTAGAGATATATAAGCTGAAAAAATTTCGCTGGGAACGTCTTTTGGGGGAAATATTACTATGAGAGTTATAGCTGCGTTTAGCTCAGATTTCAGAGAACAGTATAAAGCTGATATATTTAAAGTGTTAAGTCTTCCTGAGGGGGATGTTGTTCATTTTAGGTATAAAAAGAAATATGTTGAACCAGCTATTTATCAACAAAGGCAATCAATGGTAGGTCGCGATGTGTTTATTTATTTTACGCAGGGCAACGTAGCACAAAATGATCAGGATAAAAAATTAAAACACACATCTATTCGACGGGCAAAAATTGTAGCATTTGATTGGAGCGAAATGACGGAACTTTATCACGTACGAATGGAGTTAGGTGATTACATTAATGCAAACATCCGTGATGAAGGTGATGAAGGACTATATTTTAAATATATTGAATGCGATGATGTAGATTATTATAGTAATTGGAGAAGTAGAGTTTACAAAGTAAAAGATGCCTTCCCAGATATGGTGTTCTACTCCATTGAAGGAATATTTGATTCTAAAGGAAAGATGGTTATACCAAAATATAACCCTCAAAGCAAAGGTTGTTTTTATGAAGTATATCACGGCGATAGGTATACAGTGAATCTAAGATTAGCGAATCTTGATGACAGTAGAAAAAAGATCTTCATGACTTGTAATCCGGATGATGTTGTAATTTCACATTGCAACCCAATAGAATCATCTGTTGAATTTGATGATATTTTTGTACCTCTAAATATAAAAACGGTACCATTCTTTAAACATTCAAACTTTTTGTCTTATAGAATAGTTTCTAATGAAAAAGACACTTCAAGTGTAAAGGCGACAGAAGATATAAGCGAAAAAAAAGATGAAGAGAAAAATAATAATACAAGCTTTGATTTGTACACAGTATCCCAAGAGTTATCTTTAAGATTGAATTTGAAAAGCGCTTTAGCTTTTGGTTTTTTATGTGTAATGGCTTTCTTGGCTGTTGCATTTTCAAGTGATAAAGAAATAACAGTGGTATTGCCATATGTTAAAATAGCAGTTTCAGCTATTTTGGTATTTATTTCAACTACTGGACTGTTTTATTTCTTTAATAAAAAGTAACTGTTTTTCTGACTTGAATGGAATTTAGCTTCGGCTGAGCATCATCTAAAATTGTTGGTAATACCTTATATAGACCCAATTTCATACATCCATTTTTCAGTCATAGATGAACTTTGTGACTGTAAACCCTTCACCATTGGGATAGAAGCAAGCTGTATCCTTTTGAATATATTGAACAGTATTTTTTGAGTTAATGGTGGGAAAGAACAGTGACTTATTGATTAATAAAGATGATGTGCAAGATTTACAATTCCTTTGTCGAGAAGTGGTTGATAGGTACAGGTAGTTGTTTTTGCCCTCTAAAAGGGTTATCAAAACCAAAAAACATACATTGATAATCAATAGGTTAGGATAGATCTAAAAGCCAGTTTATTTATAATAAAATTATTAAATTGTTGTTATTTATCAATATCTTGTGCGTGAACCATCTAATTAATGCTGCGCCACTACGCATGCAGTGGTTCGAAGTCGCATACCTGAACGTTAAAGGCACCGAAGGCGCAATCGCTGCCAAGACCGTGACCTACGACTTTTAACGTCTAATGTAAGGTGCTAATCTGCTGAAATGTTAAGGGTTTGTCGACGCGATCATCACGAACATATGATCAGCGCTTGCTGGTTAGAGATAAAAGGGAGTCTGGTGGCTCCCTTTTTACGACCGTTCAAAATCTTTCCCTAAAACATTCCCCACAATTCCTCCCCAAAACTGGCTTAAAATCATACGGCAATTTGACCTACAACGAGCCATTCTTTACCCCGGTCATCGTTGTATTTATCCGTCATTTTTTTGGATTTGTGTCCCAATAATTTCTGAGTATCTATACCTTGTTCCCGATATAGGCGTTCTGAAAGAGATCTCTGTTCGTGGAACGTTGGGGCGGTGCCTTCATCCCATTCAAGACAACTTTTGTCCCGAGCCTTTTTAAATGTTGAAGTCAGAGTTTTCGTGGATACCTGATCACCACGGTTAGCCTGGGAAGTGGTATGTCGAAAGTGAACAAGGTATTTACTAACCACTGCATCTCTGCATTTTGATATAACATCGCGTAGTGAAATATCTAATGCTTCATTACTTAAAGAAAGAGGAATAGCGAGACGAGTGCCAGTTTTCTCTTGCTCAATATGTAACATGTCATCCCAGATATCTGAGAACTTCATATTGCATATGTCACCAATGCGTTGACCAGTTACTAATGCGAGTAACATCCCACACTGCAAATATGGTTGCTGGCGTTCGGCGAAGTCATAAATAGTTCTCCATTCTTCCAGTGATAAACGTTGTCTTGCAATCCTATTTCGTGGCTGCTTAGTGGCCTGAGCAGGGTTATAGCCAGGTGGAACATGTCCGGCGTGCTGCGCCTCTTTAAAAACATCGATTAATACCATGCGAACAATTTGAGCCATTCTATTATGGCCCTCAGCCTTAACAGTATCTGTTATTTCAGAAATATCTAGTGCTGAAATATCTTTCAGATATTGCATGCCGCAATGTTCACGAAAAAGTCTGACAGGCTTTGCTTTCTGCCGAAAAGAGTTTGGACGAAGTTCGTTGTGTTTCAACCTTTCCTTCTGCACGGATTCATATTTATCAAGCCATGCTGAAACTGTAATGTCCGTGCGGTTTCCTTTCATGCGTGATAGACGCTCATTAATACTAAGGATCTGCCTAGTGCGTTGCTCTGCAATGATAGTGTTTGCTTCGCTTGCCACCTGCTTTGCCTCCACCTCATCCGTGCCGAGGCTATGAAAACGCCCCGAAATAGGATGCTTGTATTGCCAGTAAACCTTACCGGTGCGTTTATCAAGCTTGCAATATAGGTTTGGGATAGAGATTTTATGAGTACGCGGTCTAGCTGCCATCGTTAATTATCCGTCTCAATTTTGGGTTAACATTTATTGGAAGTTGAGGTTCAGCAACTACACCTATAAAACGAGCTTCTCTGTCAACCATCCAGCGCCGTCCGACTCGCATCGGCGGTGGCGCTATCATTTGACCTTTAGCGTACTTTTTTAATACTCGCTCGCTAGGGGCTTCACTACCGAATTCATCTTTCGCCCATTCGAGTAAAGAGACCATACGTGACATTTTTTCTCCATACACCGGCTGCACCCGGTTATCGAATATTATAAGCACATGACGAGCAACCACCTCGGAGGCCGTCATTACAGGTTTTACATAATGGGTGGTCTATGTGTTTACCTCTATCTAGTTGGTTAATAATTTCAACAGGAACAAGTACTGGCAGTGGTATGTGAATCGGGTGCCGGCGAAGAACTGATAGTTCAGCAGCATGCTCAAAGGCAATGGTTTTCCAGTCATTGGCTTCTGCTTTATACCAGGCCAAGTCCTCTCGCATCCGCCGCCATCGGCGCCGTTTTAGTTTGCTGGGCATCAGTCGTCATCCTCGTCGTCGATATCCGTCCACTCCGCATCATCCACAATTCCCGGGCATAGCAGCGGGTTAGTTGCAGCCAGCATTTCACCAGCTGCGCCACGGCGTTGAATGCGGCGCAGAACTTCATACAATTCGAACATCTCGGTACGCTCATCACCAATATCCAACTCACAGGCTATCGTGTGGAACTCGGTAGTGAGTACCTGTAACTTTTGGAAAAGCTCTTCTTTACTCACCTTTCACCTCCTGCGGAGCGGCTGCGATGGCAGCGCGGAGCGTGCTTGCGATATCGCCCTCAGTTTCGCCGTATGCATCTTGAGCCGCCGCCAGCATGTCGCCGTTCGGCTCGACCGGAACCAGTTTCCAACCATCCGGAATTACCGGAGAGTTGCCAGCCTGGAGTATGGCGGCGCGGCAGGCGTTATGACCCTGGGCGAAGTTTTTTGATAGAGATTCATATCCTCTGTGATAGCCATCTCATCCGGCACTACCGGCGCTGGCTGCGCGTGGCGATAGAGCTTAGTCCCAGGCGAAAACGACTGGATAAGACGACGATAAGCGAGCGCATCACCTCCATCATCACCAATAATAATCGCCAGCTCGCTGTCGGCCTTGCGGCGTTCCTGTAGCTCAAGAATTATCCCGGCAATGAATCCAGGTGTTGCCAGGCGCTGAAATTCACAGTAGTAGTTCGGATCTGAATGACAGGTGGCCTCTTGTGAGTACCACAGCAAATTAGATAGTTCGTCGTCTGGGTGTGGCTCGCTGTCCATTGCGGCCAGCGCCATGCGAACAGCAGAGCCACGTTTTGCAACTGCGGGAACCAGCAGCGGGGATTCACCCGATTTAACCAGGTGCTTATTGGCTTCCAGGGTGTGACGCACGCGCTGGCGGCCATCAACCACACAGGTCATCCCACTTTCAGGATCCTTCCAGATAATAATCGGCTCAAGCACACCCTGATCCATGATGTTCAACACCATCGCCTCGTTGATGGGCAGGTGAATACGCTCATCGTAAAGCGGGTGCGCTTTATCGGTCACCAGGTACAGCTTTTCCGGTTCGAAAAACAGAACGTTGCTTTTGCCGCTTGCGCCGTATGCGTCCACTGAGTTTTTAGCCATTGCTGCTAGCTCCGCTCTGATTTGATAGCAAAGCCGCCATAGCTGTGTTCTGATCCATCGCCTCGGTAAGGGCAACGAAGGTCACATCCAGCCTTGACGCGATATCCCGCATTAATTGGGCTGCTGCTGGTGGCAGGTCAGGTGCCGCAGCATTAGCTGCAGCAACCAACTCTTTCACTTTCATATGTGTCATTAACGCCGCTCCATCAGCTGGTTAAAGCGATTCATGAACATGCCGTAAGACTGGCCCGGGCGGATGGGGTTAATCACAAACTGGTCGGTAGGAATAATGCCGTCGAGCATCGGCCAGTGGGTGCCGTCATCGATCTCAAAATCGCGACGTTCGCTGGCCAGCATCACCAGGTCGGCATATTTAACAGTCGGGTGCTGCTCAGCCGGCAGGCCGAATTTTTGGCGAATAGCTGCATCAACCTGATCTTCAATGGCGCGGTAGTCAGGAAGCAGGCGTTTCAATGGGGCAGGGATATCCTGCAAATATGCCTCGGCGGCGTCATGCAGCAGCGCTTCAAGCGCAAATTCCTGGGGTACCAGTTGGCTCGTTAAAACGCTGTGCTGGCCGACGCTATAGAACTCAGGCAGGTGACCGGCAAAGCGGCAGATGTTCGATAAGGCATTCGCAATATCTTCAATATCGATAGCGTGTTGCTGGATATCGAGATAATTAAAACGCTTGCCTGAAAAGGTTTGAATAAAGCTCATTTTTTTCTCCATACTTTACGCCTGCACAGCGCTGATTTTTGGGTGTAGTAATCCCTCGCCAGTTGGCGATTAATTACAGGATTACGCTTCAATAAATCCCCGCAGCTACGGGGATTTAAGGCTGAGCAATCAGGGTTTGAATCAGGCTTGGAAGTTGCCGATAAAGGTTTCTACCGGCTTGCCGTCAAACTTGCCAACCAGCAGATCACGGAACTCATTGGCAATCGCTTCTTCCTGCGCCTCCAGCTGGACAATACGCAGAACGAACACCGGGTCGCTACTTTTCAGCAGACTGTTGCGCAGACTGAAACGACGTTCGCCCAGGCCTTCATAGGGTACACACTTAAACTCAAACGCTACCGGCATAACCTCTTTACTGCTGGCTTCAATACTTTGCATCAGCGATTTCTTACCGCTAAAGTCACTATCTTCATGGTCGGCTTGAGTTGCCTGTTGGATAGTGACGCGGCGGACAGCTTGCGCAGCCTGGGCGATCGTCATCGTGTTGCCGCCAGCATCAAAGGCCAGCAGATAATCGCTCCAGTCTTCGAGCCACTCAGCGATTTGCTTCTGATTCAGGTGATCGCCGTTGATCGCCAGTAACGCGCGGAAGGGCGCTGTTTTCTTTAGCTTGATCGAGGCGACGTTATCAGCATGACCAGGGTTGTCCAGCGTGCCGATATTGAAGATAGAACGGGCCAGCATGTTATCGGCATCAATAAAGCAGCGGGCTTTTTCTTCTTCCAGGGCATAAGCAACGGAATAGCGAACGAAATCATCAATGCTGGTCGTGTCCATTGCCCCACGGAAACGAAAACGTTCTAGGGCGAAACGTTCAAGGCTTGCTACGGAAGTACCATCCGGCAAAATGGTCGTCGGGCAGGCCAGGCGGGAGATATCGTTCAGGTGATAACCGGAAAGCACCAGGTCTTTGACTTGCTGAAAAGTACCGCTGTCTAACTGAGACATAAAAATTCCTTATTAACTGATTAGCGAAGTGGTATCAGTGAATTTGTGCGGGCGGATCACTGAGCCGCTTTAAGCTTTCCGTCCACCGTGCCGGTGATACCGAAGAGTTGCCCCTGATCTTCCTGCAGGATTGTGAGCTTGCCGCCTTTGTTAACCCACATTGGTGTTTCGGTGGTGTCCTCTTCCGACGCTTTGCCGCGGGGAGTTGGGGTGCTGTAGTTCAGCTTGTGCTTAATCTTGACGCGCTTCTCTTCAACAGAGTTGCCCATACGCTCAAAATCAAAGGTGAGGACAACCTTGCCTTTGTTGCCGTTGTTCAGAACGCCGAGCGCGGTGGTATTAAGAGCCGCCGCAATCTTGTTCATGAATACGCCGGCGTCCAGTTCACCCAGGAAATCGGGCACTACTGTCATGCGATCATTACTCATGGTTTTACCCTCTCGAAAGGCGGCTGCCACCGCCGGGAATTTCTCCGTACACAACACAGAAGAGCACCTGCGGTTAGGACGCCGCCCGGGTGGATTGGGTAATGAGCCCGTCGCCCGGTGATGCTCTTGTGTATTGTGTAAAAAGGGCGGTTATCCATCAGAACGTTATCCTCTTCCTCCTTTGGATAGTGGAAAACTGGATAACCGCCAAGACTACACACAGCACAGTTAACTAGGTTGTGGCGGTGGTGCCTCCACCTGCCGGGTTAAGCCATAACCGGCGACGTACACTGCCCGGAAGCGCATTCATTGCACGGGTTTGGCTCGTCACGTGCGCATAGCCGCAATTACCACAACGGAAAGAGCACTCCGATCTTCTACCAACGCCCAGTCGTAGCTTTTCGGCGCATCCACATGGCGCTTGGGTTTCAGCCTCGTGTGGCGGGAATGCTCTTACCTGTTGTGTCCCGGACTATTCCCGGGCGTCACACCTCTTCGCCGCGCTGGTGGGGCGCACGTCGTGCCTGAAACACCTGGCTTGCACATTCCGGTGTTCTGAGAGTTGATGGATAAAGGGAACTCTCAGGCGGCTGACGTTGCATGTGCCATACAACGGTGTGAATGTTGCCGTTCACAACTGGAAGCGCACTCCTTCAGTAACAAACCGATCCCCACCGGAAAGAAGGGGAATGCGCTTTCATGTTGTGTGCCTGCTTTTTTCCACGTCAGGCGAGGTGGGTCCTGGTTATTCCCCAACAACAAGGATTCGGTTAATCTGGATATCCCCGACAATGAGAAGGTTAAACAAAGTGATTGCTGAATTATCTGCTGCTATGGCTGCTATTCGTGAAACTGCGCAGCTCGCAAAGCTTATTAGTGATGCTAAAACTGAGTCTGAAATCAGTGCTGCGGTTGGGGAATTGCATTCAAAGCTGGCGTCCATTCAACGTGAATGCGTATCTCTCGTTGAGTTGGTGGGCTCTTATCAGGAAATGAATGCATCGCTCAAAGCAAAAATTGCAGATTTCGAAGACTTTAAAAGCCAGTCTGAAGGTTATTTTATTAATCAACTTGACTCTGGTTCGCTTGTTTATTCGAAGGAGCAAATCGTGGGTGAGAAAGAGATAATGGTGCATCTTTGCCCACACTGTTTTATTAAAAAGCAGATATCGATATTGCAACCGAAAGAAGTAAGCGAGTATGCGAGTTATAAGCAAAGTCGTTGCCCCTCTTGTAAGAATGAGTTCGATATGGATCAAAACTGCTAATAACATTTTGATTAATCGGGATATCCAGATTGTTAAAGAGCGAAGCGTCCTACGGGGCGCTTTTTTGTTGCATCAAGTATCTTCGGGCGGGGCGCCGGCGACCAACCGGCACAACCCCTACAGTATTAATCC
>PPYF01197227.1_pt1 | contig 10277 bp, 7 predicted proteins | sample 1559871 | NCBI WGS metagenome assembly PPYF01 (sample SAMN08240021, study PRJNA423297) | Human gut metagenome, whole genome shotgun sequencing project.
GCTTCCATCGGAAACGATGATCTGGCAGCCTGAGTTCACAGATAAAACACTCTCCAGGAAACCCGGGGCGGTTCACTTATACCTTAGACATAAATCCTTTGATAGTCGCTTGATTAGCTGCGCACCATACGCAGCCCTGGCCTCGCCACCTTGTTCAAATTCGACAATTCGTCGGCCAATTTCCTGGTACGTCGCGGTCATTAACGCGTTAACGCTACGTACCGTTTCCGTCCGGGCGCTATCGACCAGATGAATAATACCGTCGTGGATTTGCTGGTAGCCTGCTGTGGTTCCTTCTGAGAGCGATTCCATTATCTGTCCCTTTATATGGAGCTAAGTTGAATAATGGAATGAGCTATACTCTGGGGGGTGAGCACTGAACAATTAAGAACAGCGTATTACATTTACTTTCCCCAAGATATGCGAAGAGCTTTCCTGAAACATTAACCGATCGTATAAAACGAATGCCTGATAGTACTCCTGTCCGGCATTGTTATCACAAGTAGACTACGCTTATCACAGCTTTCCCATCAAGTTCGATTTTTTCTGAACCGCCTAAATCATTCGCGATAGATGCGCTCACCTGAAGCGGTATAATGGCGTTCGTTACAGGAGTTGGGGTTGTTTCACCTGGTTTTACAAAGGTGTAATAATAGCTTTGATCGACTGCAAGCGGATAAGCGGTGAGCGTTTGCCATGCTCTTTTTTGCCCTGTTATGACGGCATCTGCACCTGCTATTGATACAGCTAACGTCTGGCTACCATTGCTGGCACTAATGTTGTTGCTATCAATTAACACGGCATAACTACCGATATTTTTATTATCTTTTGTTTTCCCTAAGCCGAATAAGCGCGTTGTCTGGCTAATATAACCTCCGCCATTTAAGGTATATTTTACACCACTCTGACCCCCACTATCTTTTCCGGTGGTCATACTATCCATTCGTGTATCACGAGCGGTAATCGCAATGCCGGTAGCGGATTCGCAAGTTATAGTCATATTAATATTACGTGTTCCAATCTGTGTGTAGTGCTGCGTTGAAAGTCTATTGACTGAATGACTACCGAAGTTAACAACTCCGCCGTTGCTTAGTATTGGAGTACAAGCTGCAGCTTCCAGAGTCACCTTAACGTCAATTGATACTCTATCAGCGGCTTGCGCTGACATGGCAAAAAAGGCACTTCCGGCAATCAGTAATTTTACATTGTTCATTTTGCCTCCACCAGGACCGTCAGATTGCCTGTAATATCTGTCATGTCGGTTAGTTCCCCTTCATCCTTAAAAGCTGGAGCCATTGTCAGTGTGAGGCTAACGCTTTTACCGCTATCAATTACCACTTCTTGACCATTTTGCATAAACACCAGCCAATTATTGGGGGAAGTACTAATTGATGCTGTTCCTGTGCTGCCCGGATTGTCATTTTTGCCACTGGCTAACGCCAGGTCGAGATTGTTACTACCTGAAAATGCATCGCTGGCGATCAGATTTAATGAACCATTCGGGCCAAATCCAAATCCGTTGTTGGAAATATTAGCGGTATTCAACTGAACACGAATATGAGCGTCCTGATCGCATTGCATTACCAGCGTGATTGTTCTGTCTGCTAATTGTGTTGTTTTACCCCGGTCAACTTGGCGCATGGCAGCACTTCGTTTGCCATAGTCGATATTTTGTATGCTACTGGAGATATTACACTCTGCCTGAGCGGCCATGGCGAAGTTCAGCAGCAGGCATCCTGTTATTATCCGTTTCATTGGCACTCTCCTGTTGCTGTCTCATAGAACACATCTTTTGGTGCATCTTCTGGGAATGTAAGGTGAATACGGCATGATTGCTGCTCATCTTTTATATCTAGCACCATGTCCGGTTTGATGTTATTGAGGAATACAACACCGTCATCCACTGATGTTGTCAGATAGTTGCCTTCACTATCTTCAATCGCAACGCCTCTGGGCAGTTTTTTGCCGTCGGAAAGTGTGATATTGAGTAATGCACGGCGTTGTGTTATCGCACTGAATCCGACTTTCCCTACTGCACCACGGCCTTGTTTGATCATTTTTGTGCCGTTACCGATATCGACATTTTTTGGCAAGCTGGCGGTATCGATCTCAACTCCTGATGTTCGCCACGGCTGGATTGATGGAATGACGGCATTACCCCGAAAATCTGTCCATACTGGGCCTGCCTGAGATGTAATTCTGACACCTGCAATATTGTTATCCATTTTTGCGATGGCGAAAGTGTCATTGATAGTCCACGGTGAAAAGGTCACTCCCTGATCATGTACGGCAATACCACCTGACATCGTACCGTTGTAAGTACGGCTATCACTGCCGCTTGCTCCTGCGGCAAGGCTGACTTGGGTGTAATGGAGATTGGAACTGATACTGCCGTTCAAGCTCGTTTCACGTTCGTCGTGATCTCGTTCAGCATTCACATAGTAGGACATCTCATCTGAGACGACTCCCATGACACCAGTACCATAGTGGGTTTTATGATCGTCATGGCGAGTATACAGTGTGGCGGTGTTTGATCTGCCAAATGGAATACTGATGTTGACGTAGAACAGATCACCATCGTCTTCATTATTTTCTGAAGCACTAAGTTGATGCTGCCAGTTGACGGAAACCGTGGCGTGTTTGAACGCTTTGTTCCAGTTAATATTAAGGTTGCTTGAGTCATTGTCACCGTCGTAACTATATGTTTTATAGCCACTGATGTTGAAACCACCCAGAATGGAGTTAGACCAGTTTAAACCAAGCGCATAAGTGCTTTTAGTCGGATCGGTATAATCATCATCAATCGCTTCAGACAGTTCGCGATAATGGCGATCAGATCGAGTGAGGCTGGTTGTTAGCCCAAGTGAAAATGGGAGATTGTAGTTCGCGTCAAGACGATATTTCTGTCCTTGCAGTGAGTCTTTCGTATCCTGCGATGTACTAATTTGGCTGCTCACTGTTAAATCGGGCAGGGGAACCAGACTCGACCGGATTGATGCCGCCTGATAATTTTCTGCTACGATAACGCCGCCGTTCATTGCACTCCAGCGTGTCAGATTCCATCCGCTCGATGCACTAATTACCCAAGGTGATTCGTCATAGTCATCGTCTACCCGCCCTATCGCGAAGCGATAACCCTGGAAGCTTTCTACATGCTGATTAAACAGGGTGGAGGGAACAATATAGTTGTGCGAACTACCGTCTGTTTCGACAACGGTGACATTAAGATCACTATTACCATTGCGAACAGGTACATCAGGGATAGTGAATGCGCCCGCAGGAACCAGAATGGAATGAATTAAAACTCCTTGTTGACGAATCTCGACACGAGCCTGAGAGGTGTTGGCTATACCAGTAACTTGCACACCACTGCCGCTGGTTTGCAATGCGTTGTCCGGTGCGATTTCGATACCGTAAATACTGGCTCCTTCCAACACGCTATTATTGAGGTTAACTTCACCTGCTCGCATGAGTGTTTTAAGATCTGTAAAGGTACGTTGAAGGTAGGTTGACGAGTTCTGGTTACTGAATGTGCCATTTGTTTGTGTAAGGAACTGATGGCTGCGTAACATCCAGTCATTAATATTAATCCCGCCTTCAAGTGCAGCCTGGGAGTAGTCCGAACTCCCATTAGAAAATTCTGCACGGCTGCTCATCAGAGAGTAGTTTAGCAGCGCAGCTGTTCCACCAGTTGCTGCGTTTGTGAGATCCAACCCTATGGGAATGATCGCCTGTGGTGAAACGATAATATCTAACGCTTCCTGGTTAGGTAATGGTGTGATTGTGGTACCCGGGTAGGACAATATATAGTCGTAACAGCCATTTTTTTCTTCAGAAGGAATTTTTAAACCGGCTTGTTGCAGAAATGCCTGATCAAGACAAATGTCGCCATTTTCATCAAAGCGCGTAGCAATGTTGCCTTTTTTTTCGCCATTTACTGATACTATCAGTGAATATTCACCTGGCAAAAAACGGGCTGAACGGGAAAAATAATGCGATATATTAGGATCTACACCTAGTGATTTTAATGTTTCCCGATCAAAATCAACAGCGGCAATCTCTATACCATCTGCATTGGCTGGGGGAGAAAAGGCAAAACCAATGGTGTAGGCCAGTAACGTTTTTTTTAACATCCTTGTCGCTCCAGGCAAAGTTATTTTAAGTCAGTGACATATTTATTACCGCGATAACCATATCGGCTGGCTGGGTAAAACTCGACTTTTGTATCCGTAGCGTTTGTTAATGCAGTAGTTGTACTGGTGTGTGGTAGAAAATAGGTCTTATTTATAGCCCCCGTTTTTCCTGAAGGGAGCGTTTTAAATTGTAAGGTCATACGAACGACATAATTACTGGGGTTGCTAATCTCAATTTGGTCGCCATTTTTACGCCATTCCAGGAATTTCCAGGTCTCTCGCTCTTCCGGCAGGGAAGCCGGGTGGATCAGTACAGGTAGATCCTGACGAATTGAAACAGTAACTCTGCTGCTCTTGTCATCTTTTGGTGGAATACCTTCGAACGTTACGCGTTTCAGCTCTTCTGATTGCAGAGGAACAGTCGCCTGAAGTAAAAATCGAACCTGTTGTACTTGACCGGCTTCAACACGAATAACGGGCTGAGTCGGGATTAAACGAATTGATTTATTGCTTTCAGGCAAATCAACAATGGTGGTGTAAAGCAATGAAGGATGATCATCTGTATTCTTAATATTAATACTAGCTTCACCACGCTTTTCATCAACCAGCAATACTGATGTTTCAGGAACCATCCCTGTGGCTAAGGTATTCATTGATGTTGTTATAAATACAGTGAATGTAATGTGTCTGAGCATTTAAATTAAAACTCCTGTAATAATGATAAATAACGCAGAAACATATTGTTAATATATGTTATGCACTGTTTGCGATGAGATTGATTAAGACAGACCATGTCATAGGGCATAATCTGTCCGAGTTATAGCTAACTGGTTAATGCGTAAAAATAAAAACTGTATTACAAGTTCTTATAAATACTGAACGCTGATAGTGACGTTACCATCCAGTTTGATCGTTTCATCAGAACCAAGAATAGTATTGTCATTTACCGCAGCATCAATCAGTAACGGGAAGGTGACCGCTGTAATGGCAACAGGTGTCAGTTCCCCTGTTTTTGCAACAGAATAACCGCGCTCGATTGCTGAGCAACTTGTCAGCGAGCAGAATGCGCCATTAGATGAGGCTTTCCATGTGGGGGTCGCTGCTGACCAGTGGTCAGTTTGAATCAGGTCGACAGGAATTTCACCTGTATCGTCCGCCGCGTGAATCCCACCATTAGACCTGTCAATACCAATGGATGCAGCGCCAATTTTTTGTCCATTAGGCGCAGAACCTAAACCAAAGGCGTTTTTCGTTCCCTTCATATCTACGAGAGTATCATAAGCTTTTTCAATATAGGATGTGTCGTTTAACGCTACAATGGTCGACTGACGGTTATCCTTGGAGGTTACAGCAATTAGCGTTGGTGCTGTGCAGGTTATATTTAATGTGCTGTTTTTGCGGCCCAGTTGAACCAGTTTATTACTTTTACCGGTCGGATTCAGCGCACTGTTATGATGTTTCCCATAGTCAACAATGCCGCCGCCCGTAACAACTGGGGTACATGCACCAGGGGTATACTCGCCGATGATAGTTAATTCTGTATCAGTTGAATCTGTTGCCATGGCACTGAATGCTGCAACAGAAAGTGCTGCACAAATAGCAGCTGTTGTGAGGTTCTTTTTGAAAAACATATGAACATATCCTTAATAACAAATTTATTTTTTAAAATAAAAAGCTGAAGCAGTATATATATCTGTTTGTGAATGTAAATAAATAACTCGTTCAGAAATAGCCAACTTGCTGGGATGTATTTATTTAATGAATTTTATAGTTACGATCATGTGAATAATAAGGTGCTGGTGAGGTGGTTTGTGGTGATAATTATTCATTACATGAATGTTTGCGCTGAAAAATAGGAAAATATATAGATAATTAAGGATAATATATTGGTTTTTTATATTCATATTTTGTATATTAATATCGAGACAATTTACATGGAATGAAAAGACTGAATGGCTTGCAGAATCGGTATTGTCAGAGGTGTTAACAAGTAATTGAGACGGATTGTAAATGAGAAATTGCTTGATGTGCTTCACTCATCAGACTTGGTGAACAAAGCACAATTTATTGAAAATTATCCCTATTATAGGAAAGGTCAAACGCTCATGCCGCATTTGCCAGAAAACAACGCGCACTTCGTCAGTAATTTGATTCGCCAGACACAGTCTGGCGAATTCATTGTTACCTCGCTTAAACTTCCAGCCAGTTCATAATACCGTCTGCCGCCTTACGACCTTCGGCAATAGCGGTCACCACCAGATCGGAACCACGGACGATATCGCCGCCAGCAAAGATTTTCGGGTTGCTGGTCTGGAAGGCGTTGTCGCTGCCTTGGCCTTTGGCGTCCGGTTCGCCCATTTCGGTACGCACCATTTTTACGCCGCTGACTTTGCCGTTACCGTTCACTTCAATACCCAGCGGCTGGACGTTGAATTTGAACTCTACGCCTTCTTCCCGCGCGTTTTTCACTTCGCGGCGGGAACCCGGCATGTTCTCTTCATCACGACGATAGGCACAGGTAACGTGCTTCGCTCCCTGGCGCACGGACGTACGCACGCAGTCCATCGCAGTGTCGCCACCGCCAAGGACCACCACGCGTTTGCCTTCCATGCTGACGAACGGTTCGTCGCGGGTTTCACCAAAGCCCATTAACTGTTTGGTGTTGGCGATGAGGAACGGCAGCGCTGCGTACACGCCATCGGCGTCTTCGTTTTCCAGCCCGCCGCGCATTGACTGATAAGTCCCGACGCCAAGGAACACGGCATCGTAATCACTCAGCAGATCGTCCAGCTGTACGTCGCGGCCCACTTCGGTATTGAGTTTGAATTCAATACCCATGCCGGTGAAGATTTCACGGCGACGCGTCATTACCTCTTTTTCCAGCTTGAAGGCCGGAATACCGAAGGTCAGCAGCCCGCCAATTTCTGGATGACGGTCGAAGACAACGGCTTTTACGCCGTTACGCGTCAGGACATCCGCACACGCCAGACCTGCCGGGCCTGCGCCGATAATCGCCACTTTTTTACCGGTCTGTTTCACACCAGACATATCCGGACGCCAGCCCATCTCGAACGCTTTATCGTTGATATAGCGCTCAATGTTGCCGATGGTCACCGCGCCAAACTCATCGTTCAGAGTGCAGGAACCTTCGCACAGACGGTCTTGCGGGCAGACTCGTCCGCAAACTTCCGGCAGGGTGTTGGTCTGGTGCGACAGTTCCGCCGCTTCAAAAATACGCCCCTCGTTGGCGAGCTTCAGCCAGTTCGGGATGTAGTTGTGTACCGGGCATTTCCACTCGCAGTATGGGTTGCCGCACGACAGGCAGCGGTCAGCCTGCGCTTTGGCCTGGCCTTCGGAAAACGGCTCGTAAATTTCAACAAACTCAATTTTGCGGATCTTCAGCGGTTTCTTTGGCGGATCAACGCGCTGCAGGTCGATAAATTGATAAACATTCTGACTCATTGTTGCTACCCCTTACTGCGCCTGCACGCGCAACTCAGCTGCGCTACGACTACGGTGACCCAGCAGTGCTTTTACATCACTGGACTTCGGTTTAACCAGCGCAAATTTAGTGGCGAAGGTTGACCAGTTCGCCAGAATCTCTTCACCGCGCTGAGAGCCGGTATGCTGCACATGCTCGGTGATAAGACCACGCAGATGCTCTTCATGGATCGCCAGAGCGTCAACGCTTAAGACCTCGACCAGTTCCGGGTTAACGCGTTTGCGGAAATCGCCGCTTTCATCGAGAACGTAAGCGAAACCGCCGGTCATGCCCGCACCGAAGTTAACGCCGGTTTTACCCAGAATGCAGACGATACCACCCGTCATATATTCACAACCGTTGTCGCCAATGCCTTCTACCACGGTGATAGCACCGGAGTTACGCACGCCGAAACGTTCACCCGCGCGGCCTGCGGCATACAGACGACCACCGGTCGCGCCATACAGGCAGGTGTTGCCGATAATGCTTGCTTCATGGCTGCGGAAGGCGGAACCAACCGGAGGACGAATGGCGATTAAGCCGCCCGCCATGCCTTTACCGACATAGTCGTTGGCATCACCGGTCAGGTACAGTTCCACGCCGCCCGCGTTCCACACGCCGAAGCTCTGGCCTGCGGTGCCGTTGAAGTACGCTTTGATAGGATCGGCTGCCAGCCCCTGATCGCCGTGCGTCTGGGCGATATAGCCTGAAAGCGACGCGCCGACAGAACGGTCGGTGTTGCGAATATCGAACCAGAAGGTTTTGCTCTGGCGCTCATCGACAAACGGTTTCGCCTGTTGCAGCAACTGCGCGTTCAGCAGGCCGTTATCAAACGGCGGGTTGTTTTCGGTGCAGTAGAGTGCCTTACCTGGATGCGGTTCGGCAGTCTCCAGCAGCTTCGACAGCGCCAGCTTCTGCTGTTTGGCGGTGAAACCGTCCAGCTCTTTCAGCAGGTCGGTGCGACCAATCAGATCCACCAGACGTGTTACGCCAAGCTGTGCCATCAGCTCGCGGGTTTCACGGGCGATAAACTCAAAGTAATTCGTCACCTTGAATGGCAGGCCGTGATAGTGGTTCTTACGCAGTTTGTCATCCTGAGTTGCTACACCCGTTGCGCAGTTGTTCAGATGGCAAATACGTAGATATTTACAGCCGAGCGCCACCATCGGGCCAGTGCCGAAGCCGAAGCTTTCTGCGCCGAGAATCGCCGCCTTGATGATATCGACACCCGTTTTCAGGCCGCCATCGACCTGCAAACGGATCTTGTGACGCAAGCCGTTAGCAACCAGCGCCTGCTGGGTTTCAACAAGCCCCAGCTCCCACGGACAGCCTGCGTATTTCACCGATGAAAGCGGACTTGCGCCGGTGCCGCCGTCATAGCCTGCGATGGTGATCAAGTCCGCATAAGCTTTTGCCACGCCAGTCGCGATGGTGCCTACTCCCGGTTCGGAAACCAGCTTCACGGAGATCATCGCTTTCGGGTTAACCTGCTTGAGGTCGAAAATGAGCTGCGCTAAGTCCTCGATAGAGTAGATATCGTGGTGCGGCGGCGGGGAGATCAGCGTCACTCCGGGCACCGAATAGCGCAGTTTGGCGATGTAAGGCGTGACTTTATCACCCGGCAACTGACCGCCTTCGCCTGGCTTCGCGCCCTGGGCGACTTTAATCTGAATGACGTCGGCATTGACCAGATACGCCGGAGTAACCCCAAAGCGACCGGAAGCCACCTGCTTGATGCGCGACACTTTGTTGGTGCCGTAGCGCGCCGGGTCTTCGCCGCCTTCACCGGAGTTCGAATTACCGCCGATGCTGTTCATCGCTTCCGCCAGCGCCTCGTGGGCTTCCGGGCTTAACGCGCCGATAGACATCGCGGCGGTATCAAAGCGTTTAAACAGTTCGCTTGCCGGTTCAACATCAGCAATGTTGACCGCGTTTTCACCCGGCGTAATTGCCAGCAGATCGCGCAGCGTGGTTGCCGGACGCTCATTAACCAGCTTCGCGTATTCCTGATAGTCGCTGTACTCGCCGCTTTGTACCGCTTGTTGCAGCGTGCGCACCACGTCCGGGTTGTAGGCGTGGTATTCGCCGCCGTGGACGTATTTCAGCAGACCGCCCTGGCTGATGGGCTTACGCGCCAGCCAGGCACGTTTCGACAGATTCAGCAGATCCTGCTGGAAGTCTTCAAAGCTTGCTCCACCAATGCGGCTGACCGCCCCCTGGAAGCACAGGCCCACTACATCATCGTGTAGACCGACCGCTTCAAACAGTTTCGAGCAGCGGTAAGAGGCGATGGTGGAGATGCCCATTTTGGACATGATTTTGTACAAGCCTTTGTTGATGCCGTTACGGTAGTTGAGCATCACGGTACGATAATCTTTGGCAATCGCATGGGTGTCTACCAGGCGGCCCAGCGTTTCATAGGCAAGGTATGGATAAATAGCCGTCGCGCCGAAGCCCAGCAACACGGCGAAGTGGTGCGGATCGCGGGCGCTGGCGGTTTCGACGATGATGTTGGCATCGCAACGCAGGCTTTGATCGACCAGACGGGTCTGGATCGCGCCAACCGCCATCGGGGCTGGAACCGGCAGGCGATCTTTAGCGATATTCCGGTCGGAGAGCACCAGCAGCACGGTGCCGCTACGTACCATTTTTTCGGCTTTGTC
>PPYF01196685.1_pt1 | contig 10276 bp, 7 predicted proteins | sample 1559871 | NCBI WGS metagenome assembly PPYF01 (sample SAMN08240021, study PRJNA423297) | Human gut metagenome, whole genome shotgun sequencing project.
TGCGGGTTAACAGAAACCACGGTGGCGATAACCTGAACTTCGTTGACGAAGCCTTCCGGGAACAGCGGGCGAATCGGGCGGTCAATCAGACGCGCGATCAGGGTTTCGCCTTCGCTTGGGCGGCCTTCACGACGGAAGAAGCTACCCGGGATACGACCAGCAGCGTAGGTACGCTCCTGATAGTTAACGGTCAGTGGGAAGAAGTCCTGACCTGGTTTGGCTTTTTTCTGGCCAACAACGGTAACGAATACCGCGGTGTCATCCATGCTAACCATAACAGCGGCAGTAGCCTGACGAGCCATCATGCCGGTTTCCAGAGTCACGGTGTGTTGGCCGTACTGGAATTTACGAACGATCGGATTAAGCAATGTAATATCCTTTCTCTTTCTTAGACAGTACCTTACGGCACTGGTGTTAATACCCGATCTTCTGCGCATCCTCGCGACTAATGACAACCCTAACCCAGCTCTATGTGGGTAAAGCCTCTCATTAGCCGCGCGAACCTCTGCAACGGAAGATCATTCATAGCAACAATACATTAGTTTCCAGTGAATTGCTGCCGTCAGCTTGAAAAAAGGGGCCACTCAGGCCCCCTTTTCTGAAACTCGCAAGAATTAGCGACGCAGACCCAGGCGCTCGATGAGCTGGGTGTAACGTGCTACGTCTTTACGTTTCAGGTAGTCGAGCAGTTTACGACGCTGAGAAACCATGCGCAGCAGACCACGACGGCTGTGGTGATCTTTTTTGTGCTCTGCAAAGTGGCCCTGCAGGTGGTTGATCTGTGCAGTCAGCAGTGCTACCTGAACTTCGGTAGAACCGGTGTCGTTTGCGTCACGACCAAACTCAGAAACGATTTTAGCTGTTGCTTCAGTACTTAGAGACATTTTAAAACTCCAAAGTATATAGAATGAAAGGACGCCGATCTCTAATTCAGCGATCCCAGTGTACGTTACGCAAAGTGTTAAACAATTTACGCGACGTTAAGCGGCAGTATTCTACTCGTAGCGACCTGTTATCGCAAGACGGTTAACATTACGCCGGGTATTCAACCACCAGGCGACGAGGCGCAACGCGGCCTTCATCGTCAATTTCGCCCATACCGATAAATTTGCCGTTCTCACCTTCCGTGACGCGAACCAGTCCTTCCAGTGGCGCACCAGATGTACGAACCGGGTTACCATTTTTGAAGTAAACAGAAGACGTTAACGGAAGATTCACCACCGGATAGTCCGAAGCTGGACTGTCCATTGGCATCAGTAATGGATCAAGTAACTCCGCGGCTGGAATATCCTGCTGTTCAGCTTGCTCAACAAGTTCACGCAGGTGCTCCAGGGTCACCATCCGTTCAACCGGATATTTACTTACCGCCAGACGGCGCAGGTAAATAACATGCGCGCCACAGCCGAGTTTTTCACCCAGGTCATCAATGATGGTGCGGATATAAGTGCCTTTTGAGCAGTGAATTTCCAGCTCCAGCTCATTGCCTTCATGGCGAATAAACAGCAATTCATTAAAGGTTACCGGACGTTCTTCAACGATCTGTCCGTCGGCATCAGAAGTATCGGTACGCTGTCCAAGACGCGCAATGACCCGATAGCGTTTGTCGGAGTCCAGCAGATACTGGGAAAACTTCGTCGCTTCCCCGAGGCAAATCGGCAACATGCCGGTCGCCAGCGGGTCCAGCGCACCGGTATGCCCGGCACGGTTGGCGTTATATATACGTTTCACTTTTTGCAGCGCATCGTTGCTGGACATACCCTGAGGTTTATCCAGCAACAAAACGCCGTTAATGTCGCGACCGCGACGACGAGGACGACTCATTAGTCCTCCTTGCTGTCGTCCGGGTTAACACGACGTTCTTCGTCATGTTTGACCACGCTGGTCACCAGGTTTGACATGCGCATCCCTTCAACCAGAGAGTTGTCGTAGAAGAAGGTCAGTTCCGGCACGATACGCAGGCGCATCGCTTTCCCCAGCAGGCTGCGGATGAAACCAGAAGCTTCTTGCAACGCTTTGATGCCCGCTTTAACCGCGTCTTCATCTTTGTCGTTGAGGAACGTCACATATACTTTGGCATACGCCAGGTCGCGAGACATTTCGACACCGGAAACGGTGGTCATCATGCCCAGGCGAGGATCTTTAATTTCACGCTGCAGGATGAGAGCGATCTCTTTTTGCATTTCCTGCGCTACGCGCTGCGGGCGACCAAATTCTTTCGCCATAATAAATTCTCCTGACAAAAAAGGGGCTGTTAGCCCCTTTTTAAAATTAATTTCAGGTGGAAGGGCTGTTCACGTTGACCTGATAAGACGCGCCAGCGTCACATCAGGCAATCCATGCCGGATGCAGCGTAAACGCCTTATCCCGCATGGAACCCTAAAAACCTTAAGCAATGGTACGTTGGATCTCGATGATTTCGAATACTTCGATCACATCGCCAGTGCGGACGTCGTTGTAGTTCTTAACGCCGATACCACATTCCATACCGTTACGGACTTCGTTAACGTCATCTTTGAAGCGGCGCAGGGACTCCAGCTCGCCTTCGTAGATAACCACGTTGTCACGCAGAACGCGGATCGGGTTGTGACGTTTAACCACACCTTCGGTAACCATACAGCCTGCGATGGCACCAAATTTCGGCGATTTGAACACGTCACGAACTTCCGCCAGACCGATAATCTGCTGTTTCAGTTCCGGAGACAGCATACCGCTCATCGCCGCTTTCACTTCGTCAATCAGGTTATAGATGACGGAGTAGTAACGCAGATCCAGGCTTTCCGCTTCAATCACTTTACGTGCAGAGGCATCAGCACGTACGTTAAAGCCAACCAGGATGGCGTTGGACGCCGCAGCCAGGGTGGCGTCGGTTTCGGTGATACCACCTACGCCAGAACCGATGATCTTCACTTTAACTTCGTCAGTAGACAGTTTCAGCAAGGAGTCGGAGATCGCTTCGACAGAACCCTGTACGTCTGCCTTCAGGACGATATTCACTTCGTGAACTTCGCCTTCGGTCATGTTGGCGAACATGTTCTCGAGTTTAGATTTCTGCTGACGCGCCAGTTTAACTTCGCGGAATTTACCCTGACGATAGAGTGCAACTTCACGCGCTTTCTTCTCGTCACGTACAACGGTAACTTCATCACCCGCAGCCGGTACGCCGGACAGGCCGAGGATTTCCACCGGAATGGACGGACCCGCTTCCAGCACTTCCTGACCCAGTTCGTTACGCATCGCACGAACACGACCGTATTCGAAGCCACACAGAACGATATCGCCCTTGTGCAGAGTACCTTCACGTACCAGAACGGTAGCAACCGGACCACGACCTTTATCGAGGAAGGATTCGATAACCGCACCGCTCGCCATACCTTTACGTACCGCTTTCAGCTCCAGAACTTCCGCCTGCAGCAGGATAGCGTCCAGCAGTTCATCGATACCGGTACCCGCTTTCGCAGATACGTGTACGAACTGGCTTTCACCGCCCCACTCTTCCGGCAGGATGCCGTACTGGGAGAGTTCGTTCTTAACGCGATCCGGATCAGCTTCTGGTTTATCGATCTTGTTCACTGCAACCACCACCGGTACCTGCGCCGCTTTCGCGTGCTGGATTGCTTCGATGGTCTGCGGCATCACACCGTCGTCGGCAGCAACAACCAGGACTACGATGTCCGTTGCCTGCGCACCACGAGCACGCATTGAAGTAAACGCGGCGTGCCCCGGGGTGTCCAGGAAGGTGATCATGCCGTTTTCAGTTTCAACGTGGTATGCACCAATGTGCTGGGTAATGCCGCCCGCTTCGCCAGAGGCCACTTTCGTTGAACGAATGTAGTCCAGCAGAGAGGTTTTACCGTGGTCAACGTGACCCATGATGGTCACAACCGGCGCGCGCGGTTCAGCCGCAGCACCCGTGTCACGGTCGCTCATTACCGCCTCTTCCAGCTCGTTTTCACGACGCAGGATAACTTTATGGCCCATCTCTTCAGCAACCAGCTGTGCGGTTTCCTGATCGATAACCTGGTTGATGGTTGCCATTGCGCCCAGTTTCATCATCGCTTTGATGACCTGAGAGCCTTTAACCGCCATCTTGTTCGCCAGTTCGCCAACGGTGATAGTTTCGCCGATCACAACGTCACGGTTAACGGCCTGAGCAGGCTTCTGGAAGCCTTGCTGCAGCGAAGAACCTTTACGTTTTCCGCCTTTACCGCCACGTACTGCTGCGCGTGCTTCTTCACGATCAGCTTTTGATTCAGCGTGTTTGTTGCCTTTCTTCGGACGCGCTGCTTTCGCGTTACGACCACGGCCACGGCCGCCTTCGACTTCACGATCGCTTTCGTCTTCTGCCTGGCGAGCATGTTGAGAAGTAGTGACGTGATAATCGCTGGAATCTTCAGTCGGTTCCGCGTTATCAGTCCATTTGTTTTCTTCCGCCATACGACGTGCTTCTTCAGCAACGCGACGTGCTTCTTCTTCGAGTTTACGACGCGCTTCTTCTTCAGCTTTACGCTTGAGCTCTGCAGCTTCCTGCTCACGGCGGGCTTTTTCAGCCTGGGCGTTTTTAGTCATATCGTCTTGTTGATTGCTCACTTTGTCTTTTTCCGCAGCTTCACGTTTCGCTTGTTCAGCAGCTTCACGCTTAGCTTGTTCTGCGGCCTCACGTTCAGCTTTTTGTTGCGCCTCGCGTTTAGCCGATTCTTCTGCCTCACGACGGGCTTGCTCTTCCGCTTCACGCTGCGCTTGCTCTTCCGCTGCAAGGCGTTCAGCCTCTTGCGGATCGCGTTTCACAAAGGTGCGTTTCTTGCGGACTTCGATTTGTACCGATTTGCTTTTTCCACCGGTACCAGGAATGTTAAGGGTGCTGCGTGTTTTACGTTGCAGCGTCAATTTGTCCGGGCCTGAATTTTTCTGATTCAGGTGGTCAATCAAAGTCTGTTTCTCTTGTGCAGACACAGAGTCGTCAGCAGACTTCCGGATACCTGCATCAGCAAATTGCTGTACCAGGCGTTCCACGGAGGTCTGTCGCTCTGCGGCCAGCGTTTTAATCGTTACATCTGTCATGCTGTTCCTTCCTGCTACAGTTTATTACGCTTCGTCACCGAACCAGCAAATATTACGGGCAGCCATAATCAGTGCTCCGGCTTTTTCGTCGGTCAACCCTTCGATATCAGCCAGATCATCAATGCCCTGTTCGGCGAGATCTTCCAGCGTACAAACGCCACGGGCGGCCAGTTTGAATGCCAAATCACGATCTACCCCTTCAAGGTTCAGCAGATCGTCAGCCGGTTTGTTATCACCGAGGCTTTCTTCCTGGGCCTGTGCAATGGTGGCCAGTGCATTTTTAGCACGCTCGCGCAGTGCTTCAACGGTCGGCTCATCAAGGCCTTCGATTTCCAACAGCTCTTTCATCGGCACATAGGCCAGTTCTTCCAGCGTCGAGAAGCCTTCTTCTACCAGAACAGTCGCGAAGTCTTCGTCGATGTCGAGATATTTGGTGAAGGTGTCGATCGCTGCGTGCGCTTCCGCCTGATGCTTAGCCTGCAGGTCGTCAACGGTCATCACGTTGAGTTCCCAACCGCTCAGCTGCGAAGCCAGACGCACGTTCTGACCGTTACGGCCAATCGCCTGCGCCAGGTTACCGGCTTCAACGGCGATATCCATGGTGTGTTTATCTTCATCCACCACGATAGAAGCAACGTCTGCCGGTGCCATTGCGTTAATCACGAACTGCGCCGGGTTATCATCCCACAGGACGATATCGATACGCTCGCCACCCAGTTCAGTAGACACCGCCTGAACACGCGCGCCACGCATACCTACGCAAGCACCTACCGGATCGATACGTTTATCGTTGGTTTTCACCGCGATTTTCGCACGAGAACCCGGATCGCGAGCCGCTGCTTTAATTTCAATCACTTCTTCGCCGATTTCTGGCACTTCAATACGGAACAGTTCGATCAGCATTTCCGGCTTGGAACGAGTGACGAACAGTTGCGCGCCACGCGCTTCCGGGCGAACGGAATAGAGCACGCCACGAACGCGGTCGCCAGGGCGGAAGTTTTCACGCGGCAGCATATCTTCGCGCAGGATCACGGCTTCAGCGTTGTTGCCCAGATCCAGAGAGATGTTGTCGCGGTTTACTTTTTTCACCACGCCGGTGATGATTTCACCTTCGTGTTCACGGAACTGATCAACCACCATCGCACGTTCGGCTTCACGCACTTTCTGCACGATAACCTGTTTTGCCGTCTGGGTAGTGATACGGTCAAAGGTAACAGACTCAATCTGATCTTCAACGTAATCGCCCAGGTTCAGGCTTTCATCTTCATAACGTGCGGCTTCAAGGGTGATTTCCTTGGTCGGCTGGGTGACTTCATCAACAACTAACCAGCGACGGAAAGTGTCAAAATCACCGCTTTTGCGATCGATCTGTACGCGGACGTCGATCTCTTGTTCATATTTTTTCTTTGTTGCTGTCGCCAGCGCGCTTTCCAATGCTTCGAAAATCTTCTCGCGAGGTAGCGCCTTTTCATTGGATACGGCTTCAACTACAGCCAAAATTTCTTTGTTCATCGCGGGCTTTTCACCTCATCCAGACTATTAAAAGTGGGGAACCAGGTTCGCCTTCTGGATATTACTCAGCGCGAACACTTCATCTTTACCTTCGACGGTAACTGTGATCATTTCACCGTCTACCGCTTTGATAACGCCCTGCCATTTACGACGGTTTTGTACCGCCATACGGAGAACCAGAGTCACCTCTTCTCCGACAAAACGGGCGTAGTGTTCAGCCGTGAACAGTGGGCGATCGAGACCCGGTGAGGAGACTTCCAGGTTATAAGCAACGGTGATGGGATCTTCAACATCCAGCACAGCACTTACCTGGTGGCTCACATCAGCACAATCATCAACATTGATGCCATCTTCACTATCAATATAGATGCGCAGTGTGGATGTGCGACCGCGAATAAATTCGATGCCAACCAGTTCAAAACCCAGGGCCTCAACTGGCGCAGTAATCATCTCTGTTAATTTTTGCTCTAATGTGGACAAGCCCACCCCCAAGACATAAAAAAAGGGCCTAAAGCCCAGTTATTCTGTAGTCAGATAACAAAAAACCCCGATAAATCGGGGCTTTATATAACTGAACCCTATAACCGCAACTGCGGTCTGGAGCACTTTCCAGAAGGATTTTTTCAAATCCCACTACGAAGGCCGAAGTCTTCACAGTATATTTGAAAAAGGACTCTAAGGGAAAGTGGTTGCGGGGGCCGGATTTGAACCGACGACCTTCGGGTTATGAGCCCGACGAGCTACCAGGCTGCTCCACCCCGCGCCTGAAACGTGGCAAATTCTACTCGTTTTGGGTAAAAAATGCAAATACTGCTGGGATTTGGTGTACCGAGACGGGACGTAAAATCTGCAGGCATTATAGTGATCCACGCCACATTTTGTCAACGTTTATTGCTAATCATGTGAATGAATATCCAGTTCACTTTCATTTGTTGAATACTTTTGCCTTCTCCTGCTCTCCCTTAAGCGCATTATTTTACAAAAAACACACTAAACTCTTCCTGTCTCCGATAAAAGATGATTAAATGAAAACTCATTTATTTTGCATAAAAATTCAGTGAGAGCGGAAATCCAGGCTCATCATCAGTTAATTAAGCAGGGTGTTATTTTATGACGACGATTCTCAAGCATCTCCCGGTAGGTCAACGTATTGGTATCGCTTTTTCTGGCGGTCTGGACACCAGTGCCGCACTGCTGTGGATGCGACAAAAGGGAGCGGTTCCTTATGCATATACTGCAAACCTGGGCCAGCCAGACGAAGAGGATTATGATGCGATCCCTCGTCGTGCCATGGAATACGGCGCGGAGAACGCACGTCTGATCGACTGCCGCAAACAACTGGTGGCCGAAGGTATTGCCGCTATTCAGTGTGGCGCATTTCATAACACCACCGGCGGCCTGACCTATTTCAACACGACGCCGCTGGGCCGCGCCGTGACTGGTACCATGCTGGTTGCTGCGATGAAAGAAGATGGCGTGAATATCTGGGGTGACGGTAGCACCTACAAAGGAAACGATATCGAACGTTTCTATCGTTATGGTCTGCTGACCAATGCTGAACTGCAGATTTACAAACCGTGGCTTGATACTGACTTTATTGATGAACTGGGCGGCCGTCATGAGATGTCTGAATTTATGATTGCCTGCGGTTTCGACTACAAAATGTCTGTCGAAAAAGCCTACTCCACAGACTCCAACATGCTTGGTGCAACGCATGAAGCGAAGGATCTGGAATACCTCAACTCCAGCGTCAAAATCGTCAACCCGATTATGGGCGTGAAATTCTGGGATGAGAGCGTGAAGATCCCGGCAGAAGAAGTCACAGTACGCTTTGAACAAGGTCATCCGGTGGCGCTGAACGGTAAAACCTTTAGCGACGACGTAGAAATGATGCTGGAAGCTAACCGCATCGGCGGTCGTCACGGCCTGGGCATGAGCGACCAGATTGAAAACCGTATCATCGAAGCGAAAAGCCGTGGTATTTACGAAGCTCCGGGGATGGCACTGCTGCACATTGCGTATGAACGCCTGTTGACCGGTATTCACAACGAAGACACCATTGAGCAGTATCACGCGCATGGTCGTCAGTTGGGCCGTCTGCTGTACCAGGGGCGTTGGTTTGACTCCCAGGCGCTGATGCTGCGTGACTCTCTGCAACGCTGGGTTGCCAGCCAGATCACTGGTGAAGTTACCCTGGAGCTGCGCCGTGGGAACGATTATTCAATCCTGAATACCGTCTCAGAGAACCTGACCTACAAGCCAGAGCGTCTGACGATGGAAAAAGGCGACTCGGTGTTCTCGCCAGATGATCGTATTGGTCAATTGACCATGCGTAACCTGGATATCACTGATACCCGCGAGAAACTTTTCGGTTATGCCAAAACTGGCCTGCTTTCCTCCTCTGCCGCTTCAGGCGTGCCGCAGGTGGAGAATCTGGAAAACAAAGGCCAGTAATTCGACATCAACCCTGCCCTTCAGGGGTGGGGTTACCTTGCTTATCCTCTGTAAACTCCTTTCTGAGCATCACATAATCGAAAACATCATGGTTTGCATCCACAACCCGTGAGTCTCCTTTATAGTGTGCAATCACTTCCTCAAGCGTTTGCGGCTGTTCCGGCTTTGTTACCCCCATCCACGCATTAATAAGGTAATTATTGTAAGCTGTCGAAAAGATGTTGTTTTCCGTTGTGCGATCCACGCCATCCCCAAGAACGGGGCTATACCAGATAAACATCGGGACATGATATGCCTGCTGGCTAGCCTCCCTGCCTCCATGAAAATAGACGTTCTTCTTCGTAGGGTCACGTTCCAGGCCGTGGTCGGCAAAATACATGACCGAGGCGCGGCGATCTTTTAATAATTCAAAAACCTGACCTAGCAAACTATCTGTGTAATGAATGGAGTTGTCATAGCAGGCATCCTGATCGTCCTGCGGTTGAAACACGGCGCTGGATTGCGGATAGGCGCTACAAGCCGGTTCATGGCTTCCATTTAAATGAAGAACAATCAGTTTCTTTTGCTGCGTATTTTGCTGTAATGCTTGCGATAAATGCGGCAACAACAATTCATCAAATCCTCTGACATAAACTGTTTCCATGGCGCGCATGGCGATACTGGTAACTGCTGTACCATTCTGCCGAAAAGCGGATTGCGAGCTTAGCCAGAAAGTCTGAAATCCTGCTTGATTAGCCATATTAATAATGTTGTCGGGGTAATTATGAATGTCATGACTCAAAACAGAATCAGCAGTTAAAGAAAGGGGAACCGACAGCGCAGTGTAAGGTGCGCCGCTTATTGCTTGATTAAACAGTTTGATCTGTTTTCTTTGTGCTTCAACTTGCGGTGTCGTAGAGCGTGTATATCCATACAAAGACATATTGTCGACACGTACAGACTCCCCCACAATCAACACGTAGGTATCAATACCTGTATCCCTGACTGATAATTGAAAATACGGCACCGTGTTTGCAATTGAGAGTAATCTTTGATGCTCTTTCGCTGCTAAAGCAAAATAGTTGAGATTGAAAAACGGCGTATAGGTAGCAAATCGCGACGCTAGTATATATGGACTGAACGCTTTTTTATTTTTTGCATCTTTATAAGCAAATTGACAAGCGGAAAATAAACTGCCCGAAATGACAATCAGCAATAATATTCCTGTCACTTTTTTTGTCGGCAAGGAAACATCATATTTTATTATTACTGC
>PPYF01389393.1_pt1 | contig 10274 bp, 7 predicted proteins | sample 1559871 | NCBI WGS metagenome assembly PPYF01 (sample SAMN08240021, study PRJNA423297) | Human gut metagenome, whole genome shotgun sequencing project.
AAAAGCCAGACATGCTTCGTCTGGCTTTTGACTTTATTATAACTTGGAGAGAAACACGCACGAGGCCGAATGCTTACGGTGAAACGGTAAACAGAAAAGGGCAGCGCAACGATTTCTATCGGACGAAAAACTGTGTGTATCCTTGGCTTGACTATATAAGATAGCGCGTGGCAAGATTGCCATTCAAGAGGAAAAGGTCTCGATTCGGAAATAGAAGACCGGGCGGGGGGAGTCTGGGACAAACTTACAGAGATGAAGAATTTATGAAGGATTGAAAAAAAATCCTTCATAATAAGTGGCAGTAAATCAACTTGCTAAGCCATAATGAAGGATTTGAAGGAAAAAACGGTTAAAAACTTATTTCCTTCCCTAATTCCTTCCAGTCCAGGATACCCTTATCCAGATTATACACCTTGAATCCTTTTTTTACCAGAATGTTGGCGGCATTGCGGCTGCGTCTTCCACTTTTGCAGTAAACGGCTACAGGGCGGTCTTTTTGAAGAAGCTCCTCGATGTTTGTGCCAAACTCATTGTCCAATACATTGATATTGATGCTGCCCGGTATATGGCCTTCGGAATATTCGGCTACCGTGCGTACATCAACCAGTTGGATGGTCTTGTCCTGTATCATTTCCTCAAACTGGTCGGAGGATAGATTCTTGAATTTGTCACTGTCTTTGCCGGTACATGCCCATAATCCTAATGAGAATGCGCAGATGAAGAATACAAAATAGATAGTCTTTATCATAAAATGGAATGTTTTGATGTTTTTGTTTGCTAAAAATAAAAGATACGACTGGTCATACCTTCTTTGTAAGTACGGATGTTGAATACAATCTTATCGCCTTTATGCAGTTTGCCTGCGTATGCCCACAAGGGAACAGACAGATAGACTTTACGGTTGAAACCTTCGATGTCATTATTCCTGTCATGATAGAGTGTCAAGTATAATGTTTGTTCTCCGTCTTTGTTCTCCAGTTTGTTCTCAATAAAGTGATAACCGTGTTTCTGGTCTTTGACTTTGACTTGTAAAATCAGGTTCAGGTAATTCCCACCCCGCCAAATGCTTTGAATGGCTACCGGGTCATCATATCTGTCAGAACATTAGGATATACATAGTCGTCTTCACCGCACGCGCCGAGAAGCAAAGAGGTTAGAAAAGATAAAATAACGACTTTCCTCATGTTTATTATTTTCTTTTTCAGGGTGGACTGTAACATCCACCCTTTACGGTAAACGTTCTTATCCTTTTGCCGCTTTCAGGTAATTGATGAGCGGATTGGCATACATAGTCAGCAAAGCATGACGCAGGAAGGCGGTGTCTTTGTTGGGAAGATCGACTTTGGCAATCTGCTGTTCCAGATATTTTTCAAAGTGCTCTTTTTCTTCTTCTGTGTACTCGGCCGTGAAACGGTTGTCTCCCATCAAGAGGTCACACGCCACATAATTACCTGCAAACAGGCGGTAACTGCTGTGTATATGCCGGTCTATGGTTTCCGATATGGCGGTAAACAAATCACATTTCGGCAAATTGAGTTCTTTCAGTTCGTCCAGTTCATGATTCAGACAGGCGGAAGTCTGGAAATGGATGCGTCCCTTGTATCCGTAAAGGCCGGTCTGCATATTGATCAGGTCGTCTTCGGGACTTTTCTGGAAATGTTCGTCGTCGCGTTTTTGCTGCAACTCTTTTGCTTTCAGGAAGTCACACGGGTCGTATTCGTAAGAAATGGCTAGCGGAACGATGTTCAGTTCTTTCAGTCTTTCGGTAACATCGCCTTCACCTGCCATGGCCATCATTTTCAATACACTGTCCTGGGTACGGTCATTGGAATCTTTGGCACGTCCCTGACGTTGCGCTATCCATAAATTCTCATGTTTTTCCTTCATGGCGAAATGCATGTAGCGCGACATCAAGGCAGATGCTTCCAGTTTCTGCCGCATGTTGAGGCCGCGTTTCACGATGAATGATTTATTGACACGTACCAGCTTATGAATCCATGGGTAGATGAGCAGGTTGTCGCCGATGGCGATCTCTACGGTTGTCATTCCGTTGTCTATCAGTAGGATAGATAGAAAAGCCGAGTCCAGAATAATATCACGATGATTGGAGATGAAAGTGTAGTTCCGGGTTAAGTCGGACAAGGCGGAACAGTCGAATGTCAGTCCGTTGGCTGTTTTTTTCACTAAATCCCATAATAGTCCGTAAAAGAACGCTTTTTGGAATTCCAGGTTTGTTTTGCATTGACGCATCTTCATGGCAAGACCTTCGAAAGGTACGCCCGGCATAACAGACTCTACCACTGTCCGGAAAGCGGGATCAGCGATTAATTCTTCATAGATTTGCGGCAACTCTTCGGGAGTGTACGGACGAATCTCGTTAAATTCAGCTGGTATGTTCATAATTTATAAAGGTTAGTCAGTGATATCACTAAAATTTATTTTCTATAATGTCAGTCATCACATCTTTTATATCCAATCCTGCTGCACGCACCTGTTGGGGAATGAAGCTGGTAGCTGTCATGCCCGGAGTGGTATTGATTTCGAGCAAGTTTACTTTTTCGCCTTCGGTAATGATATAGTCAATGCGGATAAGGCCGGAGCACCCCAGAATGTCATAAATGGCCGAGGTGAGCAGACGTACACGCTCGGCTGTATCTTCGGGCAGGCGGGCAGGTGTGATTTCCTGTGACTCGCCGTTGTATTTGGCTCCATAGTCAAAGAATTCGTTGGCACTTACCACCTCGGTGATGGGGAAAGTCATGGCCGATACCAGTACGTTACAACTGGAGTAGGGGATTCCTAACAGGTCGAAGTAACCTTGCAGGATACCGTTTTCCCCCGGAGTTCCGTGGATGGTGATGTAGGCGAAGTCGAATTGTTTCTTTTCGCCGTTCTCCATGAAACTGAAGTCATTACGGTCTATCGGGGTTTTGGAGCCGTCCGGAAGGACTACTTCCCACCGATGCCCTTCCATCTCTACTATATATAGGTTATAACGCTCTTTGTCAATGAAAGAGTAAAGTCCCTGTGCACTGCGCAAGGAAACGACAAGTTCGCTGGAATCTCCTCCGGCTACTATGGCAATAGTACGTTTCATAGTTCTTCTCTGTTACTGATATAGTTTCTCCACTTGTCTATCAGGTTTGTCATATCCTCGGGCAGCGGAGAGGTGAAGAACATCTCTTCGCCTGTACGGGGATGGACAAAGCCCAGCGTCATGGCGTGTAATGCCTGGCGGGGGCAGGTCTCGAAACAGTTGTTTACGAATTGTTTGTATTTACTAAAATGAGTTCCTTTTAAAATTTCGTTTCCGCCATAACGCTCATCGTTGAACAGCGTGTGTCCGATGTGCTTCATGTGGACACGTATCTGGTGGGTGCGTCCCGTTTCAAGTACACACTCTACCAGCGTGACATAGCCCAGACGTTCCAGTACCCGATAGTGGGTGACGGCGTGCTTTCCTTGGGCGGGGTCACTCAGTACGGCCATTTGCATGCGGTCTTTGGGGTTTCGCCCTATATTCCCTTCTATGGTTCCTTCGTTATTTTCTACGACACCCCATACCAGAGCATTGTATTTACGTTTGGTGGTCTTGTTGTAGAACTGAAGTCCCAAATGAGTCTTGGCATCGGGGGTCTTGGCTACCACGAGCAGGCCTGAGGTATCTTTGTCTATACGGTGGACTAATCCCACTTGCGGATCGTTAGGGTCGTATTTGGGATTGTCTTTCAGATGCCATGCTATGGCGTTGACCAGCGTGCCGTGGTAGTTTCCGCATCCCGGATGCACTACCAGTCCGGCCGGTTTGTTGACTACCATCAAATCGTTGTCCTCATAGACTATATCCAATGGAATATCTTCGGGAATGATATCATTATCATAACGTGGACGGTCCATCATCACCGTCAGCACGTCGCAAGGCTTTACTTTATAACTGCTTTTCACCGGTTTGCCGTTCGCCATGATAAGACCGGCGTCGGCAGCCTTCTGAATACGGTTGCGCGAAGAGTTGACAAGCCGTTCGAACAAATATTTGTCCACGCGCACCTGTGACTGTCCTTTGTCTACTACTACACGGAAATGTTCATACAGTTCGGCAGGGTTGTCCACTACCGGTTCCACATCATCCAGTGTGTCGTCCAGTTCATCCACATATTCTTCTTTCATCATCACTGTGTGTTAAGTTTAAAACCAGGATTCGTCTACCACCGGTTTGTCATCGTTCGCAGTTCCGGATTCATTTACCAATGCAGAATCTTCGGGCATGGTTTCATTGCCGTTGCCTACCGTGAGTGTCAGTACGGCTTCGTGAGGAACCTTTTCTCCGGCTTTCAAGTCGCGTCCTCGGTATTTTATGCTGTATACCCAGTCTTTTTCGCCGCTGATATATTCGGGTTCGGTTATTTTAAAACCTAATGCACGTAATTTGGCTTCGGCCTGGCGGAGAGAACTATTATCCATGACATCGGGAATGGCTACCTTGGGGGCGCTGTCTGCATTGACGGTCAGATAGACGGTTCTGCCCGACTTCACCTTGGAGCCACCGGCGGGATTCTGTTCCAGAATAGCACCGGGGGCTATTCCTTTTACATAGCTGGAGTCTATGACGATTGATTTTAGTGACTGCTTGTCGAGTTCATTTTCTGCGATCCGCAGATTCATTCCTTTTACATCGGGCACTACCACTGCTTCGCCGTGGCGTGTATAGCTGTCCAGCCATTGAAGGGTTCCCCAGGCTGCTGCCACAATGACCACTACCATCGCTATCAGATTGAGCCAGAAGAAGCGGTTATTCTTGAATGAAAAGAATTCTTTGAATGTTACCATATCTAACTTAATTATTTCGGGTCAAAGATACGACAATTTCATTTCTGTTCCTACATTTAGTTATGAATATCATATACTTTTTGTACCTTTGCACCCCGAAAAAACAACCTGTTTCCTGTCAGAGTAAACAAAATTGAGGTAAAAAGAAGATGAACGAGACAACAAATGAACAAGAGGTGCTGCTATTGCGCCGTAAACTAGACCTTTTATTACGTACCGGCAAGCTGCTGATGGAGAGTGCGGCAGACACTAACCGGATTGAAAGAAACATGAAGCGCGTGGCCGCTTATCTGGGCATTCCGGAAGAGAAACTGCATATTGATATCCGGTGGACGATGCTGATGGTCAATGTGAGTGACGAGAAGCACTCTTTTTCCAAGTTTCAGAAATGCGAGAAACATGGCATCAATATGGAAGCCATTTCAAAAATCAGTAAACTTTCGTGGCGTGCCATTGAGCAGGATTATTCATTGGATAAATACGAGGAAGAACTGGAGAAGATTGCTCGTCAGGAGCGTAATTATACCCCCTATGTCGTGGCAATCTGTACCGGGTTTGCCTGTGGAGGGTTCTGTAAGCTGTTTGGTGGTGACTGGATTGCTTTTCTGATTACGGCTATTTGTACTTTTGTGGGGTTCCGTACCCGTGCCCGTTGCATTGAGTTCGGTATCAATGTATATATGAGTATTGCGATCTCTGCATTTTTATGTACTTGTCTGGCTTATGCGTTTTCTTTTTCAGGTTTATCTTCCACTCCGTATCATCCGTTGCTGGCCTGTACCTTATATATCGTTCCCGGTGTGCCGCTGATAAATTTTGTGGACGATATGATTGACAATCACTTGTTGGTAGGTATTACGCGTGCAGCCAACACGGTAATGATGGTAGGAGGCATGGCGTTTGGTATCGCTTTTGCCTTGAGGCTGTTGGTGATGAGTGATGTGACTATCGACCAGAAGTTCAGTGAACTGAGCATGGTGCCGCACGATGCTTATTGGGTATATGCTGTTGCGGCTGCTATTGCGGCTATGGGATTCGCCACTATATTTAATGTGCAGAGACGTTTGTTGTGGGTGGTGGCTGTAGGTGGAATAATTGCAGTATGTACCCGTAACTTTGTAAACTTTGAATTAGGATATGGTCCGGTGATCGGTTCGTTTATGGGAAGCTTTGTTGTGAGTTTGATAGCTGTCAAAGCCGTTCATTGGTTTCATGTTCCTAATCATGTGCTGACTATTCCTTCTGTCATTCCGATGGTTCCCGGTGTCTTGATGTATCGTTCGTTGCTGGCGCTTATCAATATGCGTGGAGTGGTAGGAGAAGTGACGCTTGCTTTTTCCAATGGTATTAACTCGGCGCTTATCATTTTCTGTATAGCCTTGGGGGTAGCTGTTCCTAATATTTTTGCCCGGCGTTACATAGCCAAGGACCGCCAGCGTTTTCTTACACAGATGTTGGCGGAACGCAGAGCTCGTGGTAAATTTATAGAGTGGTAGCTGGTGTATGTAAGCAGTATTCATTAAAACTTGATAGACAAAGAAAAAGGATTTTCCATGCAGGAAAATCCTTTTTCTTTGTCTATCAAGTTTACTCTTTAACGTTGTAGCTAAGGTTTCCAACATACATATTCATAACTGTCAATATAAAAAATTAATAATCTAACAACGAAATTTCAAGAAGCTCTAAATCAGGAATGAATATACTCAATGTGGATAACTGAGAAGATACATGATGAGAATAAAACTAGAATAAATCTCTAATTGTTTGTTGGACAAAGTAAACTCTTTCATTTGGATAATGCACTATATCTCTGCTTTTATTCCATATTATATATCATTTATTATTATAAATGGTCGGAAATTAACATAACATGGAATGAAAACAGGGTTTTATAGGGTTATTGAGTGTTGACAGGCGGTTTCTCTCTGTATTGGGTAGGGGAGCAACCTGTATGCTGTTTGAATACAGTGCTGAAATATCTGGCGGTCGAGAATCCTGTCTTATCTGCTATGTCATTGACACTGAGTTCTGTATGGAGAATAAGCCAGATAGCTCTCTCCATACGTATTTTGGTTATATAGTCGTTGGCTCCCATATCTGTCAATGCTTTCAGCTTATTGTATAAAGAAGCTCTGCTGATTCCTATTTTGTTGCAAATGAATGGAATACCCAACTGTTCGTTATCCAGATGTTCTGTGATTATCTGATTCAGGCGATTTAAAAATTCTTCATCGGCCGAACTGAAGGTTCCTTCTTCGGGTGGCGGCAGAGGACCGATGTCTGTATAGCGGGTACGCATCCGTTCCCGGTTATGCAGTTGGCTACAGACAATTGCATACAGCATACTTACTTCAAAAGGTTTTGTGATGTAGGCGTCTGCTCCGTTTTTATAACCATATAGTTGGCTTTCTTCGTCATTACGTGCAGTGAGCAGGATAACCGGGATATGGCTTATTTCCAAATCTTCTTTTATTTGTTTACATAGCTCATAGCCGTTCATATGGGGCATTTGGATATCGCTTACAACTATATGAGGACGTTTTTCCCGGCAAAGACGCAATGCTTCCTCTCCATCGGCTGCTACCCATATTGTCTTAAACCGGTCTTTCAGGGCTGTTGCCAGATAATCGGTCAGGTCTTTGTTGTCATCTACTATTAATAAGGTATGGCTTGGGGCTGTTTTATTTTCTTCCTGTTGTTCGGGAATGCTTTCTGTTTCTTGCGTGGGTGCCAAAAGTGTATTCAGATATTCTTGTGGGTGCAGTGTGATATTTCCCGGTTCGGTATTTAATGGAAGTTCGAACCAGAAAGTGGCTCCCGGACTTCCGAAATTCTTGTTGTCGTAGGCTCCAATGTTGCCTCCGTGTTGTTCGACCAGTATTTTAGAATAGGACAATCCGATTCCTGTGCCGGGACGACTGTTGTTGCCTTGGTAAAAGCGGACAAAGAGATTGTTGGTATCCACATCTTTCAGTCCCGGACCTTGGTCGGAATACAGATGCTTTGGATCAACGGATAATTTTCGTTGTCGGCGGTAAGTTTGTCCATTAGTTGTTTCAAGGGTGCATGTATCAAGGTCAGTGGAGTCCGAAGCTCATGGCTGATGTTGATGAGAAAGCGTACTTTTTCTTCGTATACCTGCTGTTCATGTTCTTTCATTGCCCACTTTAGCTTGGTTTCTTTGTTGCGCAATATCAGGATGAAAGTGAGAATGACACTGATGAAGATAAAAAGGGTGCAACTTAGGATGAACCAGCCGGATTTATACCAGGGAGGCAGTACTGTCAGGGTAAGAATATCATAGTCTGCTGTCCAGTCACCGTTGCGGGTACTACAGGCGGCTTTTATGTGATAACTGCCTGTTGGCAGACTGCTTAAGTTTATTTCCGGTAAATAAGAATAGATGTTTTGTCCGTTCAGTCCTGTAATGGTGTATCTATACATGGGTTTGCGGAAAATATCCTTATCACGGGTGATGATTTTGATGATGATCGGTTTGCTTTTTTCATTGACACTAAGTTGGTGGTCGTTTGATATCCGGTCGTAGACACGTTCTCCGCCCACTAGGATGTCCTTAAACCATGGTTACTGCCTATCCATAGCAATCCGTTCTCGTCTTGTGAAACAGAATTGAACACGGTGTCTGTTTGACAGGTAAATATAAGTTCCAGTTCGTTGAGGCTGGAGTTGATTTGATAGATATGTTCCAAATCGTGCAGATAGCAATCCTCTCCTGTGCTGTTTATGGGTAACAATGTACCGACAATATCAGTGATGCCTTTTCCCTTGGTGATGGGAATGAATTGCTTTTTACCAATATGGTATTTATAAGGCGTTTCGGATAACATCAAAATGGTTTCAGGAGTATTTTGATATACATTGACTGTTTTTCCCCGATGGCATAAAATATCATTAATGCTGTCGTTGATAATGACAAGCGGCTGATATCGGTGGGTTTCTTTATGAAAGATAAACAGGCCTTGGCTGAATAGCGAAACCAGCAGATGGTCTTTGTCCATGCCGGTGATGGAAGCCACCTTTTCTTCCCAGGTAGAAAGTATGTGATGAAACTTTCCGGTGGCCGGGTCGAAGAGGTTGATGCCCCCTCCGTCTGTTCCGATCCATATTTGATTGTCATGGTCCTGATAAATGGATAGGATTGTTTTCTCACTCAGTCCGTAATTCTGTCCCGGCAGTACGTCTTGATAGGTTTTCATTCCTACCTCTTTAATATTGATTAATCCGTTACGTACACTTCCCGCCCACATATTGTCGCTTTTGTCGTTATATAGACAAAGAATAGAGTTGGCAGGCAAGGAGTAACGATCTCCCGGAATGTACCTCAATGTCGATATCTTGCCGGTCTGCGGATTGAGAATATGGATTCCTCCTCCGTCTGTACCCATCCATATTTGTCCGTTATGCTCTTCTAATGATAGCACTACATTGGTTTTGAGGGGAGAGTTTTGTGTATGATAGGTCTGTAATTGTTTTCCATTGCGGTCATAACAGCTTACTCCCTGATTGTAATGAGCTACCCATACATTCCCTTTTTTATCAATCAACAGTGAGATAATCTGTTCACTGTTGAAGGGAACAGGACGGGTGTTGCCCGTAGCGATATCAATAAACAGAGCTTTTGCCCATCGGTTGGTGGCCAGGAGAGTGCGGGAATCCCATTGGTAAAGATTGGAAATATGATACTTGCCGTTCGGCTTCAACGTATGGAACAGGTTGATAATATGGTCTTCATAGTTGTATTTGTATAGACTGCCTCTTCCCCCGAAGATTACTCCGTCCTCCCATAGGCAAAGAGAACTGGCTATTACCGGATTGTTGTCTTTATCCCGCACAAGGGTAAACTTGTCTTCTTTTTCATTGTAGCGGAATACTCCCTTTTCTGTGATGGCCCAAATGGTATGTTCTTCATCTTCCAAAATATGTGTGACATTACCGCGCAGATATCTTCGCTGTTCGTAACCGTCGAATCGTCCGATTCCTGAGCGTGTCCCTATCCAGACATATCCTTTTTCCTGACTGACTTCCATACAGCGTACCATGGAGGAAAGTCCGTTTTGAGAGGGGATTTGTTGGAAAAAGTACTGTTTGGCTTCTGATATAGAATGCAGTAGAGTGAATAGAAGGAGCAAGGACAGGATTCGTATGTTGTGGGCAGATGTTTTCATTGCTTACTCAAGGTTTGGGAACAAAAATAGTTGATTGTCTTGAATAACACAACAAAATGACGTATGAATAATGCGGACAACCGATAAAAAGTCTCTTTTTGGCTGATTAATTCCTGTCTGCTCCTTCGTTTCCTTTTATTTTGCTATAGCATCGTAAACAGCTTTTGCCATCACTTTCGCTCCTTCTTCATTGGGATGGATATGGTCGGGGAATAATTCCGGCATTCCATCCATTGCGCTGTGAAGGTCAATGACAGGCAG
>PPYF01172438.1_pt1 | contig 10273 bp, 9 predicted proteins | sample 1559871 | NCBI WGS metagenome assembly PPYF01 (sample SAMN08240021, study PRJNA423297) | Human gut metagenome, whole genome shotgun sequencing project.
CAGCACACGTTTTGCTTCACGACGAGCTTTGATCACTGCTTTTTGTCTTCCCATGGATAGCACCTTGAGTTGTTGGTATACATCACACGCGCCGTTGGCGGCACGATTATGCGCACAAACATCTGAGGGTTGGCTTCCTTGTAAGCCATTGCTTGCTTTTTGAAAAGACGCCCTACACGGCTACGCGCACCGAATACGGCGTCAGTAACAGGGATAAAAAGAGGAAGTGAGAGGAATTTAGCGGTGACGACAGGGCTACCGGAGGAGAGGCATCCGCATAAGTTATTGCTGTTACTGCGAAAAACGTGTCCAGTACAGGACCTTACCATTCGCGATCTCCATAGTGAAAAGTGTCATCACTGCCGGGAACTACCGCTATTACGTATTAGTACAACATAATTTATCATTAATGCAACAACATATTTACCATGCATTAACTAAAGTTCCCCTTTGCACTGGCAATAGTCTCTTACAGAGATATTACAAAATTATTTCACCTGAACGCTCATAGTAAAAATTAATACTTTCATTCATCGACATACAGAGAAACACGCCACAATTCTGAATAAAAAGCCCGCGCATGGCGGGCGATGAAAGTAAACGGGCAGCGGTCAGATTACTCTGCCTGTAAACGCGACGGCGGTGCGGAGTGGTAATACGCATCCGCTTTCGCAAAACGTTCTTGCATAGCTGACGACGGCGCTTTGCCCAGCAGGCTAAAGACCACAATCCCGATGCTGCCGAAGATGAAGCCAGGGATGATTTCGTACAGATCCAGCCAGCCAAACTGTTTCCAGACAATAACCGTCAGCGCCCCGATAACCATTCCGGCCAGCGCGCCGTTACGGGTCATACGCGACCACATCACCGAGAACAGCACGACCGGGCCAAACGCCGCGCCGAAGCCCGCCCACGCATAGCTCACCAGACCGAGCACGCGGTTTTCAGGGTTAGCAGCCAGCGCGATAGACACCAGCGCAACCACCAGCACCATAATGCGCCCTACCCATACCAGCTCTTTCTGGCTCGCGCCTTTACGCAAGAAGGCTTTATACAAATCTTCGGTAATCGCGCTGGAGCACACCAGCAGCTGGCAGCTTAACGTCGACATCACCGCCGCGAGAATAGCGGACAGCAGAATACCGGCAATCCACGGATTGAACAGGATTTGCGCCAGTTCAATGAACACGCGTTCCGAGTTCTGATTCACCGCTCCGGCCAGTGCCGGGTTATTGTTAAAGTAAGCAATGCCGAAGAAGCCGACAGCCACCGCCCCCGCCAGACACAGGATCATCCAGCTCATACTGATGCGACGCGCGTGCACGATGCTGTGGTGAGAATCCGCCGCCATAAAGCGCGCCAGAATATGCGGTTGACCAAAGTAGCCCAGCCCCCAGCCCATCAGGGAGATAATGGCGACAAAGTTCAGCCCCTTGAGCATATCCACATTCTCAATGCTCTTTTGTTTAATCACTTCCAGGGAGTCACCAAAACCGCCGACGCTGATGATCACAATAACAGGCGTCAGAATCAGGGCGAAAATCATCAGGCTGGCCTGGACGGTGTCGGTCCAGCTCACGGCCAGGAAGCCGCCAATAAAGGTATAGATAATGGTGGCTGCCGCCCCCGCCCACAGCGCAGTTTCATAGCTCATGCCAAAGGTGCTTTCAAACAGACGCGCCCCTGCCACAATCCCCGATGCGCAATAAATGGTGAAAAACAGCAGGATAACCAGGGCAGAGATAATGCGCAGAACGCGACTTTTATCTTCAAAACGCCCGGTAAAATAATCCGGCAGAGTCAGGGCGTTATCATTGAATTCAGTGTGGACGCGTAAACGTCCAGCCACCAGTTTCCAGTTAATCCATGCCCCTAACGTCAGACCAATCGCGATCCAGCTTTCAGAAATCCCCGACAGGAAAATCGCCCCCGGCAGACCCATCAGCAGCCAGCCGCTCATATCAGATGCGCCAGCGGATAATGCCGTCACAAACGGCCCAAGGCTGCGGCCGCCGAGAATATAGTCATCAAAGTTTTTGGTCGAACGCCATGCAATAAACCCTATCAATATCATGCCAAAGATATAGACACAAAACGTCACCAACATCGGTGTGCTAATAGCCATCAAAAGTCTCCAGATTTTATGTGCCGGCAATAATAAGAGCTGCCGTTTTATACCCTGCCGGAACGTGGCAATGGTGTTTATGTTTACCAGGGCGACCGTATCCTGCCGGAAGCGGTGGTCATTCACAATCGATTTAACACATCATTTACATCAAATTTTATTCGGGTGGGATACTATTTTTCTCCAGGTTGCACTCTCTCACATTTTTTAAGGTTGCACCTTTCAAAAGTGTTAACTGCCGCAGAGAAAAAGATTTGGTTATTGTTTTTATCCCATCCAGAAGCGTCTCTTCTTTTAACATTTCATTCATTTTTAAGCTTGCAAGGCAGGTCACATTTAACGAGGTTGCACAAAGTTGCAACATGGTGGATATTTCTCGATAACTATCAGCAGCACATATCAGAACAACAGGAGTAGACGGCATGGGAACCACCACGATGGGGGTTAAGCTGGACGACGCGACGCGCGAGCGTATTAAAACAGCAGCAACACGAATTGATCGCACCCCACACTGGCTGATCAAACAGGCAATCTTTAATTATCTGGAAAAACTGGAAAGCGACGAGGCGTTACCGGAGTTGCCCACCCTGCTGGCTGGCGCCGCCAATGAAGGCGATGAGTCAACCGCACAGCAGGAAGAAAACCACCAGCCTTTCCTTGAGTTTGCCGAGCAGATCCTGCCTCAGTCGGTCTCCCGCGCCGCGATTACCGCAGCTTACCGTCGCGCCGAAACCGATGCGGTGCCGATGTTAATGGAGCAGGCGCGTCTGCCGCAACCGGTGGCCGAACAGGCCCACAAGCTGGCCTATCAACTGGCGGAGAAACTGCGTAACCAGAAAACGGCCAGCGGCCGCGCCGGGATGGTGCAGGGGCTGTTGCAGGAGTTCTCCCTCTCCTCACAGGAAGGCGTCGCGCTGATGTGCCTTGCGGAAGCGCTGCTGCGTATCCCGGATAAAGCGACGCGTGACGCGCTCATCCGCGACAAAATCAGCAACGGCAACTGGCAGTCGCATATTGGCCGCAGCCCGTCGCTGTTTGTTAATGCCGCCACCTGGGGTCTGTTGTTTACCGGCAAGCTGGTCTCTACCCATAACGAAGCCAGTCTCTCTCGCTCGCTGAACCGGATTATCGGTAAGAGCGGCGAGCCGCTGATCCGCAAAGGCGTGGACATGGCAATGCGCCTGATGGGCGAGCAGTTCGTCACCGGCGAAACCATCGCCGAAGCGCTGGCAAATGCGCGTAAGCTGGAAGACAAGGGCTTTCGCTACTCCTACGATATGTTAGGCGAAGCGGCGCTGACCGCTGCCGATGCGCAGGCTTATATGGTCTCGTATCAGCAGGCTATTCACGCCATTGGCAAAGCGTCTAACGGACGCGGAATTTATGAAGGACCGGGGATCTCCATCAAGCTTTCCGCCCTGCACCCGCGCTACAGCCGCGCGCAGTATGACCGCGTGATGGAGGAGCTGTATCCGCGCCTGAAATCCCTGACGCTGCTGGCGCGTCAGTATGATATCGGCATCAACATCGACGCCGAAGAAGCCGACCGTCTGGAAATCTCCCTCGACCTGCTGGAAAAACTTTGTTTTGAGCCGGAACTGGCTGGCTGGAACGGCATCGGTTTCGTGATTCAGGCTTATCAGAAACGCTGCCCGTTTGTGATTGATTATCTGATCGATCTCGCCACGCGCAGCCGTCGCCGCCTGATGATCCGCCTGGTGAAAGGCGCGTACTGGGACAGTGAAATCAAACGCGCCCAAATGGACGGACTGGAGGGATACCCGGTTTACACCCGCAAGGTCTATACCGACGTTTCTTATCTGGCCTGCGCGAAAAAACTGCTCGCCGTACCGAATCTGATTTACCCGCAGTTTGCGACCCATAACGCCCATACTCTGGCGGCGATTTATCAACTGGCGGGGCAGAACTACTATCCGGGCCAGTATGAATTCCAGTGTCTGCACGGCATGGGCGAACCGCTGTACGAGCAGGTCACCGGTAAAGTGGCGGATGGCAAACTCAACCGTCCGTGTCGTATTTATGCCCCGGTCGGCACGCATGAAACACTGCTGGCGTATCTGGTGCGCCGCCTGCTGGAAAACGGCGCCAACACCTCCTTCGTTAACCGTATTGCCGACGCCACGCTGCCGCTGGATGAACTGGTCGCCGACCCGGTGGAGGCCGTGGAAAAACTGGCGCAGCAAGAAGGGCAAACCGGCTTGCCGCATCCGAAAATCCCGCTGCCTCGCGACCTCTACGGACAAGGCCGGGAAAACTCCGGCGGGTTGGATCTGGCTAACGAACACCGTCTGGCTTCCCTCTCCTCCGCCCTGTTGAATAATGCGCTGCAAAAATGGCAGGCCAAACCGATGCTGGAACAGCCGGTCGCTGACGGAGAGATGACGCCGGTGATCAACCCGGCAGAGCCGAAAGACATCGTCGGCTACGTGCGCGAAGCCAGCGCTGCGGACGTTGAACAAGCGCTGCAAAACGCGGTTAACAACGCCCCTATCTGGTTTGCCACGCCACCGCAGGAACGCGCCGCCATCCTGCAACGCGCGGCGGTATTAATGGAAGGCCAAATGCAGCAGCTGATTGGCATTCTGGTACGCGAAGCCGGGAAAACCTTCAGTAATGCCATTGCAGAAGTACGCGAAGCGGTGGATTTCCTCCACTACTACGCCGGGCAGGTACGCGATGACTTTGATAACGAAACGCATCGTCCTTTAGGCCCGGTCGTCTGTATCAGCCCGTGGAACTTCCCGCTGGCCATCTTCACCGGACAAATTGCCGCTGCGCTGGCGGCGGGCAACAGCGTCCTCGCGAAACCGGCGGAACAAACGCCGCTGATTGCCGCCCAGGGCATCGCCATCTTACTGGAAGCCGGTGTTCCGCCGGGCGTAGTGCAGCTGCTGCCCGGCCAGGGTGAAACCGTTGGGGCGCAGTTAACCTCCGATGAGCGCGTACGCGGCGTGATGTTTACCGGCTCGACCGAAGTCGCCAGCTTATTGCAGCGTAACATCGCCACCCGTCTGGATGCGCAGGGTCGCCCGATTCCGCTGATTGCGGAAACCGGCGGGATGAACGCCATGATCGTGGACTCCTCCGCCCTTACCGAACAGGTGGTTGTGGATGTGCTGGCATCTGCGTTTGACAGCGCCGGGCAGCGCTGCTCGGCGCTGCGCATACTGTGCTTGCAGGATGATATCGCCGACCACACCCTGAAAATGCTGCGCGGGGCAATGGCGGAATGCCGCATGGGCAATCCGGGCCGTCTGACCACCGACATTGGCCCGGTTATCGATAACGAAGCCAAAACCAATATTGAGCGCCATATTCAGGCGATGCGTACGAAAGGTCGTCCGGTATTCCAGGCCGTACGTGAAAACAGCGATGATGCGCGCGAATGGCAAACCGGCACCTTTGTTCCGCCAACGCTGATTGAACTGGAAAGTTTTGATGAGCTGCAAAAAGAGATCTTCGGGCCGGTGCTGCATGTGGTGCGTTACACGCGCAACCACCTTCCCGAACTGATTGCGCAGATCAACGCCTCCGGCTACGGTCTGACGCTGGGCGTACATACCCGAATTGACGAGACCATTGCGCAGGTCACCGGTTCAGCGCACGCAGGCAACCTGTACGTCAACCGTAATATGGTCGGCGCGGTCGTGGGCGTCCAGCCATTCGGCGGCGAAGGCTTGTCCGGCACCGGGCCGAAAGCGGGCGGTCCGCTCTATCTCTACCGTCTGTTGGCAAATCGCCCGGAAAACGCGCTGGGCATTACGCTTGCCCGTCAGGATGCGGACTACCCGGTGGATGCCCAGCTTAAAGCCGCGCTGACTCAGCCGCTTGACGCGCTGATCGGGTGGGCGGCGGATCGCCCGGCCTTGCATACGCTCTGTCAGCAGTTTAGCGAGCTGGCGCAGGCCGGAACCCAGCGTCTGCTGCCTGGCCCTACCGGTGAGCGCAATACCTGGACGTTACTGCCGCGTGAACGCGTATTGTGTCTGGCTGATGACGAGCAGGACGCTCTGGTGCAGGTCGCCGCCGTGACAGCGGTCGGGAGTCTGATTTTGTGGCCGGACGATGCCTTCCACCGCGAACTGGCGAAGCGCCTGCCCGCTGCGGTTTGTGAACGTATTCAGTTTGCGAAAGCGGACACGCTGACTTCGCAGCCGTTCGATGCGGTGATCTTCCACGGCGATTCCGATCAGCTACGGGCGCTGTGCGAGGCGGTAGCCGCCCGTGACGGCGCGATCGTGTCGGTACAGGGCTTTGCCCGTGGTGAAACCAATATCCTGCTGGAGCGTCTGTATATTGAGCGCTCGCTCAGCGTTAACACCGCTGCGGCAGGTGGTAACGCCAGCCTGATGACAATTGGTTAAGGCTGTGGTTAATTAAGGCTTTGGAAAATGCCCGGTGGCGCTACGGCTCACCGGGCCTACAAAACACATTTGTAGGCCGGATCAGGCAAAGCCGCCATCCGGCAATGTTTTAGAGCCAGAGGGAAGTATGAAGCGAATTATATTCACATGCGCTGCGCTGCTACTCAGCGCTCAGGCACTGGCCGATGACTGCGCCAACGCCAGCACGCAAATGGAGATGAACACCTGCGCCGCCGCGCAATTTCAAACCGCCGATAAAAAACTCAATGAGACGTACCAGAATGCGCTAAAACGCGCCGAACCGCCGCAGCGTGACTTGCTGAAAAAAGCGCAAATCGCCTGGATTGCCCTGCGGGACGCCGACTGCGCGCTGGTCAGTTCCGGCACGGAAGGCGGCAGTATACAGCCGATGATCGCCAGCCAGTGCATGACGGACAAAACGGACGAACGCGAAGCGTTTTTAGCTTCGCTGCTGCAATGTGAGGAAGGCGATTTGAGCTGTCCGTTGCCGCCTGCCGGTTAACGTACGCGAATGCCTTCAATAATCATCCGCTGTACGCTTTCGACCGTTTGATTGAAAAAGGCTTCATCACGCAGCGTTGCGCCCGTTACCGCTTCGACCTGAGGCGCAAAATCGGCGTAATGCTGCGTTGAAGCCCAAATCATAAAGATCAGGTGATGCGGATCGACGGGCGCCAGTTTTCCACTGTTTACCCATCCGGCAATCAATGCCGATTTTTCGTCAATCAGCGCCTTCAAATCCCCGGTCAGTTCTTCCATCAGCAACGGCGCGCCCGCCAGCATCTCCATGCAAAAAAGCCGGGAAGCCTGCGGATAATCACGGGAGACCTCCAGTTTAAGACGGATGTACTCTTTGATCGCCACCAGCGGCGCGAAATCTTCACGAAAGGCCTTTAACGGCGCCAGCCAGATATCAAGGATTTGCCGCAGTACGGCGACATAAAGCGCCTCTTTCGACGGGTAATAATAGAGCAAATTGGTTTTGGACACTCCCGCCTGCTCAGCCACCTGCTCCAGACGTGAGCCATGAATACCGTACTGGGAAAACGTGTTTAATGCAGCGGTTAAAATCGCCTGGCGCTTGGCGCTGACGGCCTGTGAACGTTTACCTGTTTTTTTCTCTGCGCGTTGAACCATGCGCCCTCTCCTTGTTTTATTGCCGCCAGGATACCGTGGCAACGGCGCTTTTTTCTTTTTGAACGTCAGGACGCTTAGTTTGCGTCGCCTGCTGCGACACTTCAATCTTACGGACAAAAAAACCGCCGGAGGAACCGGCGGCGGTGGCATCATAACGTTTACCAGCGGCATGCGCTAAACATTATGGCGTTAACTTACAGGCTAGCTGTTACGGTTACCGTGACTGCTTTTGCCCCCTTTTTTGCCTGCTTCTGATGCACGCTGCGGGTCATTCTTAAAGTTGCCCCCGCTGTGCTGGCCACCTTTACGACCTGCTTCTGATGCTCTTTCGCGGTCTTCCGCAAAATTACCGGAACCGCCCCGATGGTTTGCCATTACTGACCTCCGTCATAGATTAGACATCATATTGCATCGGTGTTGAGGAAGATCTCCTCACGCGGCATATGGCAGACGCCACAATTATTGCCACGCGGAACTAAGCTTAGCGAAGTTACCCCGGCTGACCAGTAAATCGTAATATTCTGCAACAGGTTCGTCAGGGGGACAGGAATAATCCCCCCAGGAAATCAATAAGCCTCTCTTATGGTTAAAGAAATCCGAACGGTGAAAAATGTATCATTTTGCAACAAAAACGACGCTGATAAATCTTGTTATAAATCAAAGAAATGGTTGTGATATTTGCACTCTCTCCAGGACGTCATATCTTTAAATAGAGGTAGCGAATCGCTACGGACACGGTTAACTCGAGGAGTAGTGCAAAATGGCAAAAATTCTGGTGCTTTATTATTCCATGTACGGACACATCGAAACTATGGCGCATGCGGTGGCGGAAGGGGCAAACAAAGTGGACGGCGCAGAAGTCATTATCAAACGCGTACCGGAAACGATGCAGCCTGAAATCTTCGCAAAGGCCGGAGGTAAAACACAAAACGCACCAGTCGCAACCCCGCAGGAACTGCCTGATTACGACGCCATCATTTTTGGTACGCCGACGCGCTTTGGCAATATGTCAGGCCAGATGCGCACCTTCCTGGACCAGACGGGCGGTTTGTGGGCATCCGGCGCGCTGTATGGAAAACTCGCCAGCGTATTCAGCTCGACAGGCACCGGCGGCGGTCAGGAACAAACCATTACCTCAACCTGGACCACGCTGGCTCACCACGGCATGGTGATTGTCCCTATCGGTTACGCCGCGCAGGAACTGTTTGACGTCTCGCAGGTTCGCGGCGGTACGCCATACGGCGCCACCACAATTGCCGGGGGCGATGGTTCACGCCAGCCAAGCCAGGAAGAACTTTCTATCGCTCGCTATCAGGGTGAATATGTTGCAGGTCTGGCAGTAAAACTCAACGGCTAATCTTCAACAGGAGGATTCGAATGCCAACTCAAGAAGCGAAGGCTCATCACGTCGGCGAATGGGCAAGTCTGCGTAATACATCACCAGAAATAGCCGAAGCCATTTTTGAAGTCGCGAAGTATGACGAGAAACTGGCTGAAAAAATTTGGGAGGAAGGCAGCGACGAAGTGTTGCTTAAAGCCTTTGAGAAGACGGATAAAGATTCGCTATTTTGGGGCGAACAAACCATCGAACGTAAAAATGTCTGACCTTTTCTCCCCCGCCTGCGCGGGGGAGAACCTCTGCTATTTTGCCGCGCTGTTCAACACGTTATCGAACTTATCAAGAGGACAGAAGCCGTTTGCGTCTATCGGGCATCCTGCCAGTTCCAGCGTGACGCGCTGCGCCGGTGATTTCAGCGTCAGGACGTCCGCGTTACGCAACTGCTGCGAGCTCTGATACACATATTCGATTTTCATCAGGTCGCGATTGCCTTTGCTGTCATGCCAGCGCTGGAACACAATCTTGCCGCCAATCGGGGTGCGTTCGTACTGATCGTGCAGCTGGTAAGGTTTGAAATCCAGCGCCGTCAGCAGCGAAGCAATATTCGAGTCATGCCCCACCAGAACGGTAATTTTCGGCGCGCTGCTACGGTCAGTCACCAGCGCTTTATCAATATATTTGACCAACGGTTTGGCGACGTTGCGCGCCACTTCACCCGAGGTAAACAGGCTGTCCTGATACCCGTTCTTCAGCTTTGACAGAACTTTCCACTGCTGATCGGATTTAATCTCGCCCCAGGCGACCTGGTCCATCGGGAAGCCTTCGTAGTATTGCAGCGTAAACGCATCCACCAGCGAGTTGCCGACTTTCAGCGGCCCCGAAACGCCAGGCTCCTCCTGATACTTCGCGCTAAAGGCGTCTTTGGCTTCGGTCAGCGAACACTGCTGTTTTTCTTTGCAGGACGGTGAATCTTTGTAGTCCGTCATCTGCGCCAGCAGTTGATAGCTGTCGTCAAGCTGCATCTGGCTGCGCTCTTTTTCCATCGCCTGCACCGCTTTCTGACTAAACGCCGCGGAGTCATCGGTGATCACCGGATTAAACGTTGGGTCCATCGTGCCCATTTTTTCCTGATGATGTACCGGAATGTCGCACCCAGGGAAAGCGCCGGTGATAAAGAATTGTGCCGTCGCGACGGTGCGTTGCAGACTGTTGGCATAGGTATATACCGTGTCCGGCGTCGGGCATTCGCCTGACGTGACCATCCCC
>PPYF01546251.1_pt1 | contig 10272 bp, 10 predicted proteins | sample 1559871 | NCBI WGS metagenome assembly PPYF01 (sample SAMN08240021, study PRJNA423297) | Human gut metagenome, whole genome shotgun sequencing project.
TCTTTCAAGGACAGACACGCATGATGCACGGCGTGCTGGTCAGCGTCACCCGGGTGCGCGTAAGCCCCGACTTGAGCATCTGTACCGCCTATCTCAGCATCTTCCCCTCAGAGAAATCGGAAGAACTGATCGAGAACATCAACACCAACGAGAAGCAAATCCGCTTCGAACTGGGACGACGCGTGCGCAACCAGCTCCGCATCATCCCCGAGCTACGCTTCTATCTCGACGACTCCCTCGACTACATCGACCACATTGACGAACTGCTGAAGAAGTGAACTTCCCGCTATTTGTCTCCCGCCGCTACCTGTTCTCCAAGAAGAGCACGCACGCCATCAACCTCATCAGCGTCATTGCCGTGCTCGGCGTAGCCGTGGCCACGATGGCCATGGTGGTCGTCATGAGCAGTTTCAACGGTTTTGCCGACCTGATAGCGTCCCTCTTCACAGAGTTTGACCCGCAATTGAAGGTGCAGCCAGTGAGCGGCAAAGCTGCTCCTGCCGACGATGCAGCCTTGATGAAGGTAAAGCAGCTACCCTTTGTCGCCGTGGCAACAGAATGCGTAGAGGACCAGGCGCTGGCCGTATATCGGGATCGTCAGATGATGGTGACTGTGAAGGGTGTGGAGGCCAACTTCGACTCGCTCACCAACATTCGCAACATCCTCTACGGTGACGGCGAGTTTCGTCTCTCCCAGGCCAACCTCGACTACGCCGTACCTGGCATCTGGATTGCCAAAGACCTCGGCACCGGCACCGATTGGCCCGACTATCTCCACATCTATGCGCCACAACGGCAGGGACAGTACGACATGAGCAACCCGACAGACGCTTTCGCCGAAGATTCCGTACTCTCCCCCGGCGTGGTCTTCCAAGTGAAACAGAGCCGCTACGACCGCAAATACATCCTCACAAGCATCGCCCTTGCCCGAAGGCTTTTCGATCGGCAGGGAGAACTCACGTCGCTGGAGTTGCGGATGAAGCCGGGCGTGGATATCGACGAGGCCAAGAAGGAAATCAAAGCCATCCTGGGCAACCGCTTCACGGTTAAGGACCGTTATGAGCAACAAGCCGACAACTTCAAGGTCATGCAGGTGGAGAAACTCTTTGCCTACGCCTTTCTGACCTTCATTCTCCTCGTGGCTTGCTTCAACATTGTCGGATCGCTTTCCATGCTCATCATCGACAAGCGCGACGATATAGCCACCCTGCGCTTCCTCGGAGCCAGCGACCGCACCATCACGCGCATTTTCCTGCTCGAAGGCCGCCTAATAGCCCTCGCTGGGGCCGTCATCGGCATAGGAGTGGGCCTTCTGCTCTGCCTCCTCCAACAGCAATACGGCCTTGTGAAGCTCGGCAACAGCAGCGGCAACTACATCGTCGATGCCTATCCTGTGAGTGTACACCCATGGGACGTGGTCATGGTCTTCCTCACCGTGACAGTCGTGGGATGGCTGGCCGTCTATTTCCCCGTACGCTACATGAGCCGCAGAAGCAAAGTGTAGGGAGAGAAATGTATATCCAAAAAACAAGTATATGATTCGCCTCAATTGTTTCTTCATGCTCGCCGACGAAGAGAAGAAAAAAGCGTTTGTCTCCTTGGCCCAAGAATTGGTCGAGAAATCGCGAACGGATGCAGGCTGCATTGCCTACGACATCCTTTTCAGTTGCACCAACCCGCTCACAGGCATGATTTGCGAAACATGGCAGGACCAGGCCTCGCTCGATCTCCACGCCCATGCCGAACACTTCACACGCCTCGTGCCACAGATCAAAGCCCTGACGGTGGAGGGGATGAAACGCGATGACTTCCTCTTCTGATTCCCCTTCAACCACCATTAGGGTATAAGGGAAACCATTATCTTTCCAACGCCTTTAAGGCTTGGAAAGGTTGAGGAGAGAATGCAAAAGCGTTTTAGACACTTTGGAGGGCTACTGTTTTCATAGCTCTTAAAAAGTCTTTTTTGTGTCAACTGAAAGCCTTTTGTTCATGAGAAAAATCCTCGTAAGCATATTGCTGCTCTTGTCTTCCATCACCTTGCCGGCACAATCGCCACAGGTGGGTTGGGAGACGCTCTATGCGCAGCTCTTAGAGCAGGACGACGAGGCTGGTCAGTCCGACGAGGAAACCTACGAACTGCTCTCAGAGCTTGCCGAGCACCCGATCGCCCTCAATCAAGCCACACGGGAGGATTTGGAACGCATTCCCTTCCTCTCCGAGGCACAAATCGAGGAACTAATAGCCTATATCACGCAGTATCATGGGATGCGGACGATGGGTGAACTGTCGCTCATCGAGTCGCTGGACGGCCTGCGCCGTGCGCTCCTCCCCTACTTTCTCCTACTCACCGACGACGAGACCACCCATTTTCCCTCCCTTCACACCATCCTTCAACGAGGCCGCCACACGGTAGTAGGACAAATGGGCGTGCCCTTCTACGATCGTCAAGGAGACCACGAAGGTTTTTTGGGGCCGAAATACCACCACTCGATCCGTTACACTTTCCAGTACGGCCCATACATCACGGCTGGTCTGACGGCGGCACAAGACGCAGGCGAGCCTTTCTTCGCTGGTGGCAACCGATGGGGCTACGACCACTATAGCTACTATGCAGTGGCACGAAAAATGACTCGCCACCTCAAGACCATTGCCGTCGGACGATACCGTGTACGAATGGGCTTAGGACTGGTAGCCAACAATGATGTGGCCTTTGGCAAGATGATGACGCTGCCAAGCCTCTTCCGCACAGGCAGCACCATCCGGGGCCACGCAAGTCGATCTTCCTACAACTACCTGCAGGGTGCGGCTGCCGAGATCGTTTTGTCGAAGCATTTTGTACTAAGCGCTTTTCTCTCGTGGCGCACCATCGACGCCACGCTGACCAAGGACGGCAGGGGCATTGCCACATTGCTCCAGACGGGCTACCATCGCACCACGTCGGAGATGAACCGCAAGGACAACGCCTCACAGACGGCCTCGGGAGGCCATATCGCCTGGCGACACGGAGGCTTCCACCTCGGTGCGACGGGCGTATGGACACGCTTCGACAAACCGCTGCAGCCCAACACGTCACAGGCTTTCCGCAGGTTCTACCCTGCTGGTGAAGCATTTTGGAATGCGAGCATCGACTACGGCTACACCAGCCACCGACTCTCCTTGAGCGGTGAGACCGCCACGGGCGGCTGCCGAGCGCTCGCCACGCTCCATGCGCTGTCCTTCCGCCTCTACCCCACCCTCACGCTGACAGCTGTCCAACGCTATTATAGCTACAAATACCAAGCCGTTATGGGACAGTCGTTCGCCGACGGAGGACGCGTGCAGAACGAGAGTGGTGTGATGGCAAAGGTGGATTGGGCCTTAGGCAGCTTTTGGACTCTGACAGCCTACAGCGACTTTGCCTATTTTCCGTGGGCAAAATATCAAGTCTATGCCTCGTCCCACAGCTGGGACCACTTTCTGCAGACCACCTACCACCGCGACCACTGGATCCTCACGGCACGCTACCGTCTCCGATCCCGTATGAAAGGCGATGCCACGAAAGCTGGACTCATCGACGAGACCTCACAACGGGCACGACTCACCGTGGCCTACACTGGGGCCCAATGGGCCTTCCGTACCCAGGCAGATGCCACACGCAGCGTCTCCCAACAGACCAGCAATGGCTATATGCTCACGCAGTCGGCGACATGGAGCGGCCTCAGAGGACTGCAGGCCACGGTTCAGGGCGGCTATTTTCATACCGACGACTACGCTTCGCGTATCTACACCTACGAGCGTGGACTGCTCTACGCCTTCTCCTTTCCCGCCTATTTTGGCGAGGGGCTCCACTATGCGCTCTTCCTGCGTGCGGATATGGGGCAAAGGTGGATGCTCATCGCCAAACTAAGCGTGACAGACTACTTCGACCGAGATCACATCTCGTCAGGACTCCAGCAGATAGACCGTTCGTCGAAAGCCGACCTGGAACTTCAGTTACGACTCAAATTGTGAGCCAGTCCCACCCCTGTTGTGCGTCAACTGTATATATGCCATCGTTTCAACCAGGCTTTGTCCCCAGAATAAAGAACGGGCTATATACATTAACACTCACACGAACTGGTGTGACTTCTGAAATTAGTCTTTGAGCGCATAGGTGACAGTAGTGACGACCCGCACCCGCTTGATATAGGGCGTATTGGCATCACGGTCATCAATGGAGAACTGTCCCTGATCGGCAGAGATGATCTTGCTGATGGTCGAATGGCTGTTGTTGGCAAACTGCTTAGCGGTCTGCTCAGCATTCTCAATGGCTTCGGTCATCATCTTCGGCTTCATCTTCTTGAAGGAGACATACTCATAGACGACAGGGTTCTGATACTCGTCGGCTACAATCGCCACGCCTTGCTTGAGCAATTCGCCTTGGCGGGCAATGATACTACGCACCTTGTCAACCTGGGTAGAGGTGACGGTGATGACCAGCGTGACATTGTAGCGGTAGGGCTGGTTCTGCTGTGAGTACTGCTCTGCCGTGAGGTCTATCACCTTGGGTGCATTGATACTGATCTCACCCTCCCGAATGCCGTTCTTCAGCAGAAACGCCTTGATGGTCTGCTGCTTGGCGGCTATACGCTCATAGAGCATCGGCAGGTCGTCGCCCAGTTCCTTGGAGACGATAGGCCATGTCACCTTGTCGGCCTTCACCTCCTCTTCCGCCAGTCCTTTGACGGTCACTTTCCGGTCGCGACTGGTAAAATTGTCCATTCCTCCTTTCAAGCAAAGTCCCATGATGACAATGCCTAAAGCAATGATAGTCGCAGAGATAATTTGTTCCTTTTTCATCATGTTATTTTTTTTAGACAGATATATGTGCTGGCAAAGTTAAAGAAAATAGCATTACCGTCATGAGGAAAACACTTAAAAGAAGTTAGGGAATTGTATTAACAGGTGCTAATAACAGGGCAAAGGGGCCGTCAAGTCAATTTATTTGCGTACTTTTGCATAAGAAAAGCGACACCTCAGCAATTAAAGTCCACTTGGTTGCTTTCGGTTTGCACATTCTTAGAAGATAAAAAATAAAACGTAAAAGATACTCATGGCATTAAAATGTGGTATTGTTGGTCTTCCCAACGTGGGAAAATCAACCCTCTTCAACTGCTTGTCAAGTGCGAAAGCACAAGCAGCCAACTATCCTTTCTGTACGATTGAGCCAAACCTCGGCGTCATCTCCGTGCCCGACGAGCGGCTCAACAAACTGGCCGAGATCGTGCACCCAGGACGCATCGTTCCCGCCACCTGCGACATTGTCGATATAGCAGGCCTCGTCAAGGGTGCGTCCAAGGGCGAGGGTCTGGGCAACAAGTTTCTCGGAAACATCCGTGAGTGCGACGCCATCATCCACGTCATCCGTTGCTTTGACGACCCCAACGTGGTGCGCGAGGGCGGCGCTCCCGTCAATCCCGTAGAGGACAAAGAGGTGATTGATACTGAGCTGCAACTGAAGGACCTGGAGACTGTCGAAGGACAGTTGGCCAAACAGCAGAAGATGGCCGCTGCGGGCAACAAAGATGCCAAGACGATGGTGAGCGTGCTGGAGGCCTACAAAGAGGTGCTGGAGCAGGGTAAGAACGCCCGCTCGGTGGTCTTCGAGACCAAAGACGAGATACAAGCTGCCCACGATTTGTTTCTCCTGACGACAAAGCCCGTGCTCTATGTTTGCAACGTCGATGAGGAGAGTGCCAAGACGGGCAACGAGTACAGTCGCAAGATAGAGGAGATAGCCCGCGAGGAGGGTGCTGAGGCCATGGTCATCGCCGCCAAGACGGAGGAAGACATTGCCCAGCTCGACTCCTACGAGGACAAGAAACTCTTCCTCGACGAACTGGGACTGGAGGAGAGTGGCGTGAACCGCCTTATTGAGAAGGCATACCATCTGCTCAACCTGCAGACCTTCATCACTGCGGGCGAGATGGAGGTGAAGGCATGGACATACCGCAAAGGCTGGAAGGCGCCACAATGTGCGGGCGTGATCCATACCGATTTCGAAAAGGGCTTCATCCGTGCCGAGGTCATCAAGTACGAGGACTACATCCAGTATGGCTCCGAGGCCGCCGTGCGCGAGGCCGGCAAACTCGGCATAGAAGGCAAAGAGTATGAGGTGCAGGACGGCGACATCATGCACTTCCGCTTCAACGTCTAATTCCCCACCCCATGATGAATCCGCTCTACATCTATTGGCAGCCATCGGAGGTAGCCATCCACCTTGGCCCGCTCTCCGTGCGCTGGTACGCCTTGTGCTGGCTGACGGGCCTTGTACTGGCCTACCTGCTCATGAAGTGGCTCTACAAGGAGCACAAATATAGCGACGAGAAGTTTGACCCTCTCTTTCTCTATGTCTTCTTGGGCATATTGGTGGGTGCGCGCCTCGGCCATTGCCTCTTCTACGAGCCCCACTACTTCCTCTCTTCGGGCACACATATCGTGGAGATGTTCCTGCCTATCCACTTCCTTGAGGGTGGCGGATGGAAGTTTACGGGATTTGCCGGACTGGCCAGCCACGGTGGCGTGGCAGGCCTCCTTGTGGGTCTTTGGCTCTATATCAAGCGATACAAGATGCCAACCTGGGTGGTACTGGACCTGATGGGAGTGGTCTCCTGCATCACGGCATGCTTCATCCGGCTGGGAAACCTCATGAACTCGGAGATTGTCGGCAACGTGACGGACGTTCCCTGGGCCTTCATCTTCGCCCATATTGACAAGGCGCCACGCCACCCTGGACAGCTCTATGAGGCCATCGCCTATGCCTGCTTCTTCGCCATCATCTTCCTCATCTACCGCAAGCACAAGGACCGTGTGGGCACGGGACTCTATTTCGGTCTCTGCCTGACGCTGGTGTTCACCTTCCGCTTCTTCATCGAGTTTACCAAGGAGGTACAGGAGGCTTTCGAGGCCAATCTGCCGCTCGACATGGGCCAGTTGTTGAGCATCCCGCTCATCGCCCTGGGTGTATGGGCGATGGTCCGTAGCCGCCACATGAAGGCTGCAAAGTAGGAGAACGCCCCTACCCCATCTTTTTCCAGGCTTCGCCCAGCATGGCGTAGCCGCCAAAACCCAGCTGCTCCACTTCCGCCAGTCGCTGGTAAGACACTCCGCCGAGGGCAACGACCTGCTGGTCGATAATGCCTTCGGCGCTGGCTTTTAATAAGGTCTGCTTGGAAAAGGCCGACCGGTACCCCTGCTTGGAAATACTGTCGTAGATAGGACTTAGAAAGACGTAGGCGCAACGTGGCTTCCACGCCCTCACCTCGTCCAGGCTATGGCAAGATCGGCTCACAGAGCCTTGGAAACCAGCAGGAGCGACGGGGTTGCGGTAGTTCAGATGAATGCCTCCCAGTCCATAGCGTTCCGCGAGCACATGGTGGTCGTGCAAGACGAGGCGACTACGGTACGCCTTTGGGACACCCTCTATGAGTTGGGCAACGGCCAAAGCGTCGGCATCGGGCTTGCGGATATGTACGCGGTCGAAAGACTCGTCCAGCAACCGGACGATAAAAGAAGCCTCGCCCGGCATGAAGCCGGGCAAGGTGATGGCTATGCGAAGCATGATTAGCCTTTGAGTTTCTTGATGATCAGGTCAGCAACTTTCTTACCCGACATCAGCATACCGCCGAAGATCGGCCCCATGCGCGGCGTACCTGCCACAGCAGAGGAAGCCATGCCACAGACGTAGAGACCGGGATAGATCTCGCGTGTGCCTTCCACAACGAGACGCTCTCCCTCGGCCACGTCCAGCGAGCGCTCACCCATCACGCCACCCGTCTCCGTTTGGAGTTGGATGCCATTCTTGCGGGCCACCACACAGGCTATCTCGCTATCGTGGCCCGTGCCGTCGATGACGCATTTGGCCATGATATTGATGGGATCGACATGCATACCCTCGCGCAGAACGGGCGTCCAGTTGACCACCACGCCACTTACGACGTTGCTCTTGAACACCACGTCCTCCACGCTATAGCAGTTGAAGATGGTGGCTCCTGCATGCACGGCATGGTAGAGGAGCGCAGAAGTGCCCTCCACGGAGTCGAGGGTATAGAGTCCATCCTCAAACGGCGTATAGTTGATGCCAAAGTCGCGAACGATGTCCAGCGCCTCCTCCTGGATCACAATCTGGTTGAACATCATCGCGCCACCCCACATTCCGCCGCCGGGAGAAAGCTTTCTGTCAAACTGAGCTACCTTCAGTCCTGCCTTGGCAAGGTAGTATGCCGCCACGATACCCGAGGGACCACCACCAACGATGGCCACGTCAATATCGAGATTGCGCTGTAATTTGTCAAAATAAGTACTGACAATTCCTTTTGAAACCTGTGTCTCTATCATCTTGTTTCTTGTTTATAAGGTTATGATTCATTGTTGTTATTCCGCATCGGAAGCGTCCGTGCAATCCTTCAGACTGTGGCTGATACGGGCTGCACAGAAGTTGGGACCACACATGGAGCAGTAGTTGCCCTTCATGTCATTGGAAGTCTTGTAGTATTCCAACGCCCGCTCTGGGTCGAGCGAAAGATTGAACTGATCCTTCCATCTGAAGTCGTAGCGCGCCTTGGACAGGGCGTCGTCGCGAACCGAAGCACCAGGATGGCCCTTGGCCAGGTCGGCCGCGTGGGCAGCAATCTTATAGGCGACAATACCCTCGCGCACATCCTCCTTCGTAGGCAGCGCGAGATGCTCCTTCGGTGTGACGTAGCAGAGCATGGCCGTACCAAACCATCCGATCATGGCTGCGCCGATGGCGCTGGTGATATGGTCGAAACCTGGCGCGATGTCTGTGACGAGCGGGCCGAGGGTATAGAAGGGTGCACCGTGGCACTTCTCGATTTGGCGGTCCATGTTCTCCCGAATCTTGTTCATGGGCACATGGCCGGGACCTTCGATAAATGCCTGCACGCCATGATCCCACGCACGCGTCACCAGCTCACCCATGGTGTCGAGCTCGGCAAACTGGGCGGCATCATTGGCATCGTGGGTCGAACCGGGACGGAGGCCGTCACCCAAGGAGATAGCCACGTCGTAGCGATGGCAGATCTCGCAAATATCGTCGAAATGGGTATAGAGGAAACTCTCCTCGTTGTGGGTCTGACACCACTTGGAGATGATGCTGCCACCACGGCTCACCATACCCGTGAGGCGACCGATCGCCAAAGGTACGTTCTTCAGGCGGATGCCACAGTGGATGGTGAAGTAGTCCACACCCTGCTCACATTGCTCGATGAGCGTGTCGCGGAACACCTCCCAGTTGAGATCCTCCGGTTTGCCACCTACTTTCTCAAACGCCTGGTACATGGGGACGGTACCCACGGGCACAGGGCTGTTGCGGAGAATCCATTCACGCGTCTCGTGGATATCATCGCCTGTGGACAGATCCATCAGCGTATCACCTCCCCACTTGCAGCTCCACACGGCCTTGTCAACTTCTTCCTCAATGCCCGACGACATGGAGGAGTTGCCGATATTGGTGTTGATCTTCACCAGGAAGTCCGTACCGATGATCATCGGCTCGGCCTCGGGATGGTTGATATTGGCCGGAATGACAGCGCGGCCCTCGGCGATCTTTTGGCGGACAAACTCGGGGGTGATAAACGTCTTGATACCACGCTCCTCGCAGTCCATGTTCTCGCGGATGGCGACATACTCCATCTCCTCCGTGATGATGCCTTCACGGGCGCAGTCCATGATCGTCTTTCCCTTTCTGCGCTCTGTCCACGCCTTGCGGAGTTTCGGAAGACCTTTGCGCAGGTCGATCTCCACCTCTGGGTCGCTATAAGGACCGCTGGTGTCGTAGATCGTCACGGGCGGATTCTCGATGCACTGCTTCTCGCCATCGACCATCTTGACAGTCGGCGTGAGTGTCACCTCGCGCATACCGACGCGCAACTCTGGGAAGAGCACGCCCTTGCGATAGACCTTCTGGGAGGAAGGATAGGTGAAATGAGGATTGAATTGATCGGTTTTCATATTTATTGTTGTTTTGATTGTTCTAATGTACGGAGGATGGCCTTCGTCTCCTCGACAGGCTGCTCTGCATCGAGGATGCCACCACTGATAGCCACCCCGCTCACTCCCGTCTGCAGCACAGGCAGCAGGTCCGCCCGCGTGATACCGCCTATGGCGACAACGGGCAGCAGGATGTTCTCCCGCCTCATGGTCTCGACGATGGCGCGGTAGCCCTCCAGTCCGAGAACAGGGGCGAGACGCTGCTTGGTGGTGGTGAAGCGATAGGGACCACAACCGATGTAG
>PPYF01613865.1_pt1 | contig 10270 bp, 8 predicted proteins | sample 1559871 | NCBI WGS metagenome assembly PPYF01 (sample SAMN08240021, study PRJNA423297) | Human gut metagenome, whole genome shotgun sequencing project.
CTATCTCGATGCGCTGCACCCGGCCCTGTGGCGGGCGGGCAAGGATTTCCCGGCGTCGCCGGCGCGGATGGACGCCATGCTCAACCAGGGCACCCTCCGCCTGTCGCTGACGTTTAACCCGCTGCACGCCCGGCAGAAAGCCGCCAGCGGCGAATTACCGACGGACAGCTACAGCTTCGGCTTTACCGCGGGGACCCTCGGCAACGTCCATTTCGTTACCATCCCGGCTAACGCCCGCGCTGTCGCTGGCGCCAAAGTAGTGGCCAATTTCCTGCTCTCCCCTGAGGCGCAATTGCGCAAGGCCGATGCCGCCGTCTGGGGCGATCCGAGCGTACTGGATCCGCAGCGTCTGCCTGACGGCCAGCGCCAGGCGCTGGCGGCAGCCCTGCCGCAGGATCTGCCGCCGGTGCTTGCTGAGCCTCACGCGGCATGGGTTGACGCGCTGGAGCAGGAATGGCTGCGCCGCTACGGTACCCACTGATCCTGCTGGCCTGGGGGGCGATGGCGGCGATCTATCTGCCGCTGCTCCCCGCCGCCGGGGAACTGGTGGGCGCTGCGCGCTCCCCGGCCCACTGGCGGGCGCTGTTCGCCGACCCGCAGCTGAGCCAGGCGCTGGCCGCCACGCTCGTCTCCACGCTGTTGTCCGTCGGCGGCGCGCTGCTGATCGCCCTGACCATCGTCGCCGCCCTCTGGCCTTCGGCCCGCTGGCGGCGGCTGGCTTCCCGTCTGCCGCTGCTGCTGGCGGTGCCCCATCTCGCCCTGGCGACGGCGGCGCTGCTGCTGTTCGCCGAAGGGGGCTGGCTCTGGCAGCAGTTGCCGTTTCTGACGCCGCCGGTCGACCGGTACGGCATTGGGCTTGGCCTGACGATGGCCCTGAAAGAGAGCGCCTTTGTGCTGTGGGTGATCTATGGCCTGCTGGGAGAGAAACGCCTCGCCGACCAGGCGACCGCCCTGAAGAGCCTCGGCTACGGCCGCTGGCAGTGCCTGCGTTGGCTGGTGCTGCCCGCCCTGCTGCCCGCCCTCGGCATGGTGCTGCTGGCCACCACCGCCTGGAGCCTGTCGGTGGTAGACGTCGCCCTGGTGCTGGGGCCCGGCAATCCGCCCACCCTCGCCGTGCTGGCGTGGCAATGGTTAAGCCAGGGCGATGAGCTGCAGCAGGCCAAAGGGGCGCTGGCCAGCCTGCTGCTGATGGCGATCCTCGGCGGGCTGGCGCTGGTCGCCTGGGGCGGATGGCGGCTACAGCGCCAGTACCAGCCCGATCTGCACGGTGTTCGTCACCCGCATCCTCATGCCCTGCCCGGCCGCCTGCTGGCGGCGCTGCTGCCGCTGAGCGGTCTGCTGGGCGCGCTATTGCTGGCGGGGCTGGCGCGCTCGGCGCCGCCGCAGATGGATGCTCTGGGCAACAGCCTTGGGCTGGCGCTGGCGGCCTGCGCCCTCGGCGCGGCTGTCTGCCTGCTGTGGCTGGCCTGCGGCCCGGCGCGAGGCGATGGCTGGGTCTGGCTACCGCTGGTCCTGCCGGCCCTGCCGCTGGCCGACGGCCAGTACCGGTTGGCGCTGTATGCCTGGCTTGACGGTGACTGGTGGACCGTCCTGTGGGGCCATCTGCTGTGGGTGGTGCCCTGGATGCTGTTTATTTTGCGCCCGGCCTGGCGCCAGCGCGATCCGCGGCTGACGGTTGTCGCCCGCACGCTCGGCTGGGGATCGACGCGTATTTTCTGGTTGCTGACCCTGCCTTCGCTAACTCGCCCACTGCTGACCGCCCTGGCGGTGGGCTTCTCAGTGAGCATCGCGCAGTATCTGCCAACGCTATGGCTGGGGGCTGGCCGAATTCCGACGCTCACCAGCCAGGCGGTGGCGCTCAGCAGCGGCGGCGAGGCGCAGACGCTCGCCGCTCAGGCGCTGTGGCAATTAGGCATTCTGTTTCAGGACCCGTTACTGTTCGACCATTTCAGCGTCGGGCAAAATTTACAGCTGGCGCTGCCGGAGAACGTGCGCGGCGAGGCGCGAAAAACCGCGGTGGAGGAAGCGCTTAGCCGCGCCGGGCTGGCGGGCTTCGCCCCGCGCGATCCGGTCACGCTCTCCGGCGGGCAGCGGGCGCGGGTGAGCCTGCTGCGCGCCCTGCTGGCGCGCCCCGAGGCGCTGCTGCTCGATGAACCCTTCAGCCGCCTGGATGCCAGCCTGCGCGCCGGGTTCCGCCGCTGGGTCTTTGAAGAACTGGCCCGCCAGGCCATTCCGGCGATCCTGGTGACCCACGATCGCGAGGACTGCCCGCCGACGGGGCGCTGCCTGGCGATGGAGCGCTGGCAATGAAGGACAATAGCGTGCAAACCTGCGTTACCGCAAAGAAATCGGCGCCTGGCGAGCGGAGAATACGCCCTCCACTTTTTACCGTCGGGCATTTCGATGAAACGTGTTTCTCAATTGACCGCACTCGCCCTGCTCATGGGGCTTGCTGCTTCCACTACCTGCGCCGCTGAAACCATGCCAGCGCTCACTCTCTTCGCGGCGCGGCTGAAACAAACGGGTTTCACCCGGCTCAGCACCCTGAGCGATGCGCTGAGCCAGACCGACCGTCTGCAAAAGCTGCCGCACTTTGAACAGCTGGTCTACCCCCAGTGGCTGCACGACCTACAGCAAGGGAAAGCGGTCGCCGCCGCCCCGGCAGGCGACTGGAAAGTGTTTGAAGCCGCCTGGGGAGCGCCGAAGCTCTATCTGCTGAGCCATATCCCTGGCGCGGGCTATATCGATACCAATGAGGTGGAGAGCGAACCGCTGTGGAATAAAGTGTCCGACGCGCAGCTGAAGGCGATGCTGGCGAAGCACGGCATCCGGCATGACACCACGGTGATCCTCTATGGTCGCGACGTCTACGCCGCAGCGCGGGTGGCGCAGATCATGCTGTACGCCGGGGTCAAAGACGTGCGCCTGCTTGACGGCGGCTGGCAGACCTGGTCCGACGCCGGGCTGCCGGTAGAGCGCGGTATGCCGCCGGCGCAGCAGCCGGCGCCTGATTTCGGCGCGCCGATCCCCGGCCAGCCGCAGCTGATGCTGGATACCGAACAAGCCCGCGGGCTGCTGCATCGTCAGGACGCCTCGCTGGTCAGCGTCCGCTCGTGGCCGGAGTTTATCGGCACCACCAGCGGCTACAGCTATATCAAGCCGAAGGGCGACATCGCTGGCGCCCGCTGGGGCCACGCCGGGAGCGACTCCACGCACATGGAGGATTTCCATAACCCGGACGGCACCATGCGCAGCGCCGACGATATCGCTGAAGGTCTGGTAGCCACTGCAGATGCGCGTCGCCGTCGTCAGCCAGCACAGCGCGCCAAACAGCCACGCCAGCCAGGCGAAATGCGCCGGAAACAGGCAGCCAAGGACAAACAACAGGATGGTCTCCGTCCCCTCCGTCAGTCCCCCGAGATAGTACAGCGATTTATGGGCGTAGCCGGGATTGGCGATCTGGTGCCTGGCCGCCAGGGCGGCAAAAGCGAGAAAGCTGCTGCCGGTGCCGATAAAGGCAAACAGCAGCCAGCCGCCCGCCAGGGCATTGTTCAGCGGATCCGCCAGAATAAAGCCGAACGGCACCAGGGCGTAAAAGAGAAAATCCAGCGCAATATCGAGAAAGCCGCCCGCGTCCGTGAGCCCGCGCCGCCGCGCCAGAGCGCCGTCCAGGCCATCCAGCAGGCGGTTAAGGAGAATGGCCGCCAGCGCCGCGCCATACCACCCCAGCGCCAGAAAGGGCAGAGCCAGCACGCCGATGGCAAAACCGACCAGCGTCAGCCCGTCCGGTGAGATGCCGGGGCGGTCAAGGACGCCGGCGACAGCGTTAAGCAGGGGTTTAAGGCGCGGATGCAGGTGGCTATCAAGCACGAAGGTCTCCAGCAGGGTTGGCGGTTGTCAGTTACGGTCTATGGCGGTGATAATAGGCCATATTCGTCTTATTAACCTTGATGCTTATGCTAAAAATGATTGATGTTGTCGCCGCCATTATTGAACAGGATGGCCAGATTCTGCTGGCGCAGCGTCCGCCCCACGCCGACCAGCCGGGGATGTGGGAGTTCGCCGGCGGCAAAGTGGAGCCGGGTGAAAACCAGCCGCAGGCGCTGGCCCGCGAACTGCAGGAGGAGATGGGCATCATCGCCCGCCCAGCTTGCTATATCGCTAGCCATCAGCGGGAGGTCTCCGGCCGCCGGATCCATCTGCACGCTTGGTGGGTGCCGCACTTTCAGGGCACGCCGCTGGCCCACTATCACACTCAGCTGCGCTGGTGCCTTCCCACAGAAGCGCTGGCCCTCGATCTCGCCCCGGCCGATATTCCTCTGCTGCACGCCTTTATCGCCCAGCGCCCCACCCTTTCCGTCCGCTGATCCGCCCGCCGCCTCGTCATCGCTTTTAGTTATGACGAGCGGGCAATTATAAATTTTGTTGTCGGCTCAATTTTTCCTTGCTTGCCTAAGGATTAGCGGTGTTATAGTCGGAAAATCGGTTTTTTCAAGGACCGAATCATAATAAATACATGCAACCACAACCATAAGGGGAACTGATATCTATGGATCAGACGTGCACTCTGGAAGGCTTTCTCACCCGCGTTCAACAGCGCGATCCTCATCAAACCGAATTTGCTCAAGCCGTCCGGGAGGTGATGACCACCCTGTGGCCTTTCCTTGAGGAAAATCCGCGCTATCGTCAGCTTGCTTTGCTGGAACGTCTGGTGGAACCGGAGCGCGTGATCCAGTTCCGCGTGGTGTGGGTGGACGACCGCAATCAGGTCCAGGTCAACCGCGCGTGGCGCGTGCAGTTCAACTCGGCCATCGGCCCGTATAAAGGCGGGATGCGTTTTCACCCGTCGGTTAACCTGTCGATTCTCAAATTCCTTGGCTTCGAGCAGACCTTCAAAAACGCCCTGACCACTCTGCCGATGGGCGGCGGGAAAGGCGGCAGCGATTTCGATCCTAAAGGCAAGAGCGATGGCGAAGTGATGCGTTTCTGCCAGGCGCTGATGACCGAACTCTATCGCCACCTTGGCCCGGATACCGACGTACCGGCGGGCGATATCGGCGTCGGCGGTCGCGAAGTCGGCTTTATGGCCGGAATGATGCGCAAGCTCTCCAACAACAGCGCCTGCGTCTTCACCGGTAAAGGACTCTCCTTTGGCGGCAGCTTGATCCGTCCGGAAGCCACTGGTTACGGCCTGATCTACTTCACCGAAGCGATGCTCAAACGTCACGGCCTCGGCTTCGAAGGCGCTCGCGTGGCGGTCTCCGGCTCCGGCAACGTCGCGCAATACGCCATTGAGAAAGCGATGGAGCTTGGCGCGCGGGTGGTGACGGCCTCCGACTCCAACGGCACCGTCGTTGACGAAGCGGGCTTCACCAAAGAAAAACTGGCCCGCCTGATCGACATTAAAGAGCGTGCCCACGGCCGCGTGGCCGATTACGCCCGCGAATTTGGCCTCACCTATCTTGAAGGCCAGCAGCCCTGGTCAGTGCCGGTGGATATTGCCCTGCCTTGCGCGACCCAGAACGAACTGGACGTCGATGCCGCCCGCCAGCTGATTGCCAATGGCGTCAAGGCCGTGGCGGAAGGCGCCAACATGCCGACCACCATCGCCGCAACCGACCTGTTCCTGGAAGCTGGCGTGCTGTTTGCCCCGGGCAAAGCGGCCAACGCCGGCGGCGTGGCGACTTCCGGTCTGGAGATGGCGCAGAACGCCGCGCGCATGGGCTGGAAAGCGGAAAAAGTGGATGCCCGTCTGCATCACATCATGCTGGATATCCACCACGCTTGCGTGCAGTACGGCGGCGAAGCGAAACAGACCAACTACGTGCGCGGCGCGAATATCGCCGGTTTCGTGAAGGTTGCAGATGCCATGCTGGCCCAGGGCGTGATTTAACCTCCCCTAACTCCATCCCGGCGGCAGCCCGCCGGGATGCGTCTCACGACGTCATCGTGATCACCACTTTCCCCAGATGCTGACCACTGTCCAGACAGGCATGGGCCTCGGCAATCTCCGCCATCGGGTAGCTGGCGTAGATCAGCGGCTTGCATTTCCCTGCCTCAAGCAGCGGCCAGACGTGGCGGCGCAGCGCCTCGGCAATCTGCTGTTTCTCCGCCGCCGTCCGGCCGCGCATGGTCGAGCCGGTGACGGTGGCTCGCTTGAGCATCAGAGTCTGAATATCAACCTCATGAGCGATTCGCCCGCCCATAAAGCCGATGATGACCAGTCGTCCATCCTTTTTCAGTAGCCCAAGGTTGCGGTTAAAGTAAGGGCCGCCAACAATATCCAGAATGACGTCCACCCCTTCATCGTTGGTCAGCTGGCCGATTTTCTCGGCAAAATCATCGGTTTTGTAGTTAATCGCCGTAGCATAGGGACGTAGCGCAGCAATTTTTTCGTCCTGGCCGACGGTGGCATAGACGGTCATCCCCAGCGCGTGGCACAGCAGGACCGCGGTGGTGCCAATCCCGCTGGCGCCGCCGTGGACCAGAATGCTTTCGCCAGGCTGCAGCTTACCCAGCTGGAAGACGTTCGCCCAGACGGTGAAGAAGGTTTCCGGAATGGCGGCCGCTTCGCTAAAGCTGAGGCCCGCCGGGATCGGCAACGTCTGGCCTGCCGGCACGGCGCAGTATTCGGCATAGCCGCCGCCGTTGGTCAGCGCGCAAACGCGATCGCCGGGCATAAACGCTGTGACCTGCGCGCCGACCTTAACAACCACGCCCGCCACCTCGAGGCCGGGCACGGGGGTGACGCCCTCAGGCATGGGATACAGACCCTGGCGCTGCAGAATATCCGGCCGGTTGACGCCCGCCGCCTTCACCTCAATGAGCACCTCATGCTCCCCGATGGTGGGGATCTCCCCTTCGCGGATCTGCAATACCTCCGGGCCGCCCGGTTGGCTGATAGCAATATATTTCACGGGTCCTCCTTATCGCCTGTGAGAGAAATGGGGCATCGGCATCAGGAAAAGCGCAGCGGGCATCCCCTGCTCAGGGGCCCCGCGTCCAGGCTCTTCCCGGCTGTTTAGTGTAGACCATTGGCCTGACTGGCGGAGAAGCGGTGGCCGATAAAGTCCTGATAGCGGCACTGTTTCTCGCTGATCTGCGTCAACACCGACTCCCAGTGGGCGGTCATGTCCGGTCGCCCGGCCATCTCCGGCAGGGAATGAATGAGCGCCCTGCCGGCCTCCGAAGAGTGGATATAGCGCCCCTTTTTGCTCAGGAAACCACGCTTGAACAGCAGCTCGATAATCCCTGCGCGGGTCGCTTCCGTGCCGAGGCCGTCGGTGGCGCGGAGGATCTTCTTCAGATCTTTATCCTGCACGAAGCGGGCAATCCCGGTCATCGCCGACAGCAGCGTGGCGTCGGTAAAGTGGCGCGGCGGCTGGGTCTGACGCTCCACCACCTCGCCCCTCTCGCACAGCAGTTCATCGCCTTTGGCCACCACCGGCAGCGGCGTGCCGTCGTTCTCTTCATCGCGCTCTTTGCTGCCAAGCAGCGTCCGCCAGCCCGCCTCGGCCAGAAAACGCGCCTTGGCGACAAACTTGCCGTTGGCGATCTCAAGATCAATCTGGCATTTGCGGAACACTGCGTCAGGGCAGAACTGCATCAGATACTGGCGGGCGATCAGGGTGTACACCTTCGCTTCGTTATCGGTGAGCTTCACCTGGCTGCTGCGGGCGGTTGGGATAATCGCATGGTGCGCGTCGACCTTTTTATCATCCCAGCAGCGGTTGCGGATCTCCGGATCCACTACCGGCTGCGGCAGCAGGTCCGCCGCATGGACGGCAATCGCATTCAACACCGCATGGCGGCCAGCGAAGTGCTCTTCCGGCAGATAGCGGCTGTCCGAACGCGGATAGGTGATGAGTTTGTGGGTTTCGTACAGCTTCTGGCAGATATCCAGCACGTTCTGCGCGCTGAAGCCGAAACGTTTGGCCGCCTCAATCTGCAGCGCCGACAGCGAGAACGGCAGCGGCGCGGGTTCGGAATCGCGCTTATCGTTATAGCCGGTCACGATTGCCGGCTGGCCTTCGATGCGCTTAACCACATGCTCGGCCAGCGGACGATGCAGCAGGCGCCCTTCTTCATCCTGGTAAGGTTCGCAGGCTTCGCTCGGCACCCAGGTGGCGACAAAACGCTCCTCCTGCGGCGTGACGATATGCGCCTTCACGTCGAAGAAATCTTTGGCGACGAAATTTTCAATCTCTTCATCGCGACGGACCACCAGGCCAAGTACCGGGGTCTGCACCCGCCCCACCGAGAGCACCCCCTGATAGCCGGCGTTGCGCCCCAGCAGGGTGTAGGCGCGGGTCATATTGATGCCGTACAGCCAGTCGGCGCGGGCCCGCGCCAGCGCCGACACGCAGAGCGGCACGAACTCGCTGTTGGCGCGCAGACGGTTGATCGCCCGCTCCACCGCCTGCGGGTTGAGATCGTTAATCAGACAGCGCTGCACCTGCTGACGCTTCTCCGGCGCCAGCTGCAGGTACCATCGCCTTTGCGGTGCGGTTTAGGCAACACATCGGCGATAGCCCGACCGAGACTCGGTTTTTCTGCAATAAACAACCGCATCGAATCAACGGATCTCGATCATGGGTCGCCCGCCGCGGGCGGTCACCAGCTCGCCGATGGCGGCCAGCTTAATGCCGAACTCCGCCGCGGCGGCCTGAACTTCCGCCTCCGCCTCCGGGGTCACCGCCAGCAGCAGACCGCCGGAGGTCTGCGGATCGCACAGCAGATCCCGCCACTCCGTCGGCATCTCGCCCATGAGATGGCCGTAGCTGGCAAAGTTGCGCCCGGTGCCGCCCGGCACCGCGCCGGCGGCGATATAGTCCTCCACCCCCGGCAGTTTTGGGATATCGGCATAGCGCAGCTGCGCCTGCACGCCGGCCCCGCGGCACACCTCGCTGAGCGCCCATAGCGAAAATATCGCTGATGGCGTTGGTGGCGGCGATGCGGCCAAAGTCGAACGGGTTATCGACAATCGGCATAAAGAAATCGGTGGTGCTGACGATCGAGGTGCCATTACCGAGATCGTAAACGGCGGCATCATCGCTGGTTTCGTTGCCGACAAGCAGGTTTGGATCGACAAACTTCGCCTGCTCGCTATGCAGGATAGTTTCCAGCACTTTCGGGGAAATTTTACAACCACAACCGGCTCCGTGGCTGTATTGCGTTAAACGAATGGCTTGCTCGCTCATGGACATCTCCTGTCATTGCAATCCCGCTATGTTAGCGCCCAAACGCCAGGGTGGTAAGTACGACAGTCTGAAATCGCGTATGGTTGCTCATTAAGCAGACAAAAAGCCGTTTTTGCGAGACGCGACAATTTTTTCCCGACCATTTTCACTTTTACTTAAAGATGACAGAAATGTGACAGCACAGGACTGTCTTCTCTGGAATGATTATGACGTAAGGAAATTCTAATGAAAAAGCGTGTTCTTGCCCTTTGCCTGGCCAGTTTCTTCTCCGTTAACGCCTTTGCTCTGGTTCCCCCCGGGAACGATGTCACCACCAAGCCCGATCTCTACTATCTGACCAATGCCCAGGCCATCGACAGCCTGGCGCTGTTGCCACCACCGCCGGCGGTGGGCAGTATCGCATTTTTAAACGATCAGGCGATGTATGAGCAAGGACGTCTGCTGCGCAATACCGAGCGCGGGAAGCTGGCGGCAGAGGATGCCAACCTCAGCGCGGGCGGCGTGGCCAACGCCTTCTCCAGCGCCTTTGGTTCGCCGATCACCGAGAAAGACGCGCCGCAGCTTCACAAACTGCTGACCAATATGATTGAAGACGCCGGCGACCTGGCGACCCGCAGCGCGAAAGAGAAATACATGCGCATTCGCCCGTTTGCGTTCTATGGCGTCTCCACCTGCAACACCACCGAACAGGACAAGCTGGCGAAAAACGGCTCTTACCCGTCCGGGCATACCTCTATCGGCTGGGCCACCGCCCTGGTGCTGGCGGAGATCAACCCGCAGCGGCAAAACGAAATTTTGAAGCGCGGCTATGAGCTCGGCGAGAGCCGGGTGATCTGCGGCTATCACTGGCAGAGCGATGTCGATGCGGCGCGCATCGTCGGCTCCGCGGTGGTCGCTACGCTGCACACCAACCCGGCCTTCCAGCAGCAGTTGCAGAAAGCCAAAGATGAATTCGCGAAAAGGCAGAAGTAACGTCATCGCCGTTGCATTCCCGGATGCGGCGCCTGGCGCGTCTTGTCCGGGCTACAAAAACCGCGATTGATTCGAATGGTAGGGGTTGTAGGCCGGGT
>PPYF01386336.1_pt1 | contig 10269 bp, 8 predicted proteins | sample 1559871 | NCBI WGS metagenome assembly PPYF01 (sample SAMN08240021, study PRJNA423297) | Human gut metagenome, whole genome shotgun sequencing project.
TTCCCATGCCTCCGTTCATCATCCATTCCTTAAACCTTCTGGCAATATCAAGAATATCTACCTTTTGACAAGCCACAAAGGAATCTAAGATGCACAGCATCATATCGGTATCATCAGTCCAGTCGCCTCTTTGCCAACGACGACGATGATCATCCTGCACGATTTGTGAATAGTCCTCTATCCCATTAGGATAAAATTGATCCATCTCTTGCTTGGACATAAACTCCGTGCTCAGTCCCAAGGCATCTCCTACAGCTTGCCCGAAGATTGTGCCGAGGAATCTTTCTTTTATAGTTTCATTTTCCATATTTTTCTATTCATACAACCAACCAATCGTAAATTCATCCATATCTGGCAATAGTGCTGTACCGATTACACAGCTCCACTCGATACTGATACAGCGCTATCATCATATAATTAAGTAAGACAACAAAACATTGTTAGTCAACATGATTAGATAAATAACTACAAACAACACTATATTCACCCAATGATATGAACAATTCCATTTTTTCGCTATTGCCTCCAAATCATTAACACACAAATTGAAAGCATACTCAAATGGTAAATGGTAATGTCGAATCATTTTAATGTATAAAAACACATTCAATACTGCATACATAATCAATATCAACAATAAATAAAAAGATATGAAGTCGTAAAAGCGACCTGATATAATCCAACAAACACTTGGGCATATTGCAGACAAAGCCAATACTCCTCCTTGCAGCCACAAATTAAAAGCAACAGAAATTTGCTTGTAATTTAAACCACAACACTTACCTAGCATCAAAAGGAAAGTGACACAAAGCCCGAAAATGCCCATCACAATCATTCTTACGACATTATATTTTTTCATTTCTATCTAAACCTTTTATACATTATATTCCAACTTGTAACATTTAGTCCTTTCTAGCAGGTATCGTTATCTGTGAAAAAATAGTATTTTCATCCCATTCCGGCATTTCTGCCACATTGATATCTGGCAACAAAAAATCCTCTATATCTGGATATTTTGCCAATATTGCTTCGTCACTAACAGTAAGTCTTGAACGGATCTTTTTGAAGAATTTTACTTCTGTGTATTCTATGCGATTATCAGCTTCAATTGCTTTGATGGCAAGTGATACCAGTAGTAACTGCTCTGTTTCGTTCAAGTCCACAGAATTTAGTTCTTTAAGATATGATTGCAGGAACATTCCACCCTGCTCATTGATTTCTGTAATCCATGAGTTGAGGTACTTCTCCGAATCTATACAGTTGAAGATTTTGTCTTTTGCACACAAATCTCTAACCAAATTTACTTCTTCTGTAGCAATATCTCCATCACAAGCTATGCAACAGAAAACAGTTTTCAAGTATAATTCTTCTTTTGTCATAATTGTAATCGTTTAAACGTTAAAACCAATATGAGGTCTATCATCTGATTTTTTTATCTTCTCACCATTCATCATAGCCCGAATACGCTCGTATTTGCGCAGTTCATTGTTGCTAAGTGAAGGATTCGTATTTGAAATTGCAGCTTTCAATAACTCCATTGTTATTTTACTATGTTGCCGAAGAGCATTTCGTGAGGCATCATTAACTATCAGTTGTATGTCTGCCGAAACATAACCTTGGGTCATATCAGCTAATTGGGAATAGTCTAATCCAAAATCATAAGGACGTTTTTCAAGGTACAACTTGAATAACGCCATTCGAGCTTCGAAATCAGGCACACCAATGTAATACTTTTTATCCAATCGCCCAGCACGCAAAATAGCTGGGTCTATCATATTTGGATAATTAGTTGCTCCAATAATAAAGACACCTTTTTCTCCCGTCCGATCCATCTGTGCCAACATCTCATTCACTGCACTTCTAGACATTTCATGCACATTCCCATCATCACGATTAGGAACAAGTTCATTCATCTCGTCTATGAAAATCACAGTTGGTGCATTCTCCTCAGCCTCTTTAAACATCTTGGCAATGTTCTCTTGTGTAGCATTGACATAACGACTCTTTAGTGTTGCTGGTGTAATGCACATAAAATTGAATCCAACCTCTTCAGCAAAATGTTTTGCAAAGAAAGTCTTTCCACAACCAGGAGGCCCATACAGTAACATTCCATTAGGTATGGTTACACCATAACGGTGGTATTCTTCAGGGTCGTGGAGAGGTTCGATAACTTCTTCACGCATTTTTTGCTTCAACTCTTCCATTCCAGCAACAGCAGCAAATCCTTCACCGTTTTTCTTTATTTCTGTAGAACTAGATACATTATTTGAGTGCGGTTGTGAGAGAATTTTGCGCTTCGTTGATTGACGTTCAATTTTTACTTCACCATCAATAGCCTTTATAAACTCATCGGCACTTTGGAATCTGTTCTCAGTATCATAGCTTAAAGCTTTTGCTATCACATTTATTAATTGATCGTCAAGTTCATACCTGTCTTCTTTTGTCAGTTCAAGTTCTTTGTCTCGTTCTGCCAAAATACGGTCTATGATATCTTGTCCAGCCATTTTTGAAACATCAACAAACCAAGGCAATTCTCCACAAAGAAGATGATACATCATTACTCCAACAGAATAGAGGTCTGTCTGAATAGAGCATACTCCCGAAAATCGTTCTGGTGCAAGATAGAAAGGATTCAGTTCATCCAAGTTAGGTTTGGCTGGCGGTTGGTTCAAGAATCTTGCATATCCAAAGTCTATGAGTTTCAAATCTTGCAAATCTCCGACGAGATTGAGGAAAACATTTTGTATCGTCACCTCATTATGTATAACAGGAATTGGCAGCGAATGTAAAAATGATAATGCCGACAATACAGCCTTAGCTATTGTTTTTATCTCATAAACGCTGATTTCATCATCACGGATAATTTTTTGAGACAAAGTTTCTCCGCTTATAAATTCTGTTACGAACCAAGCATATTGACTTCCGTTCATCATCATATTGCCAGAGTCTATAAACTGACAAAGGTTATGGTGATGCAGTCGTTTGGCTATCTCCACTTCCATCACTCGTCCATTATCATCAACCTGATTACGATTGAGTTTTGAGTAGTTGATAAGTTTCAAGAAGCGAGTCTTGCCACTTGAGTCTTTTACACGATAGGTTTCCGCATAGGAACCTTGCTTATGCGGAAATACTACAGTGTATGATTCTATTTTATCGTTCTTTTTGAAATGCATAATTCAAATTAAAAAAACACAAATTCCACCTATAATTAAAAACAATAATACGCCAAGGCATCCTCCATTTGCAGTTTTTCGTTCTTCAGCAAAAGACATTCCGGCAGGTAAATGTAACTTACGAAATTCTTCCTTTGTATAGGTATCTACAGAAAGTTCCAAAGAAACATTCTTTACATCGCCAACATTTATTCCAGCCCAAGCCATATCTGGGCTATATTCAAACCAAGCTTTATGAGCAACGTTTATAGCTGATACTATAAGAGATACATTGGCAAAATAGCATTCGTCTTGCTCAGTTGTTGTATTTTGTACTTCAAGTTGCTTTTTTACTAATTCTTCTGCCGTATCGATAAGATGGAAAGCGTATGTATAGAACGTCCAATCCTTACAAACAGGAGTATTCATTAACTTTTCTAATCGTTTTCCTTCTCTGTATTCTTGTATTCCTCCCAATATGCCACCAGAGAATTGAACTTTAGATTTACTTAAATGAGAAACAGAAGACAATTTAGCAATAGATTCGGCTTCTTCTATCAAATCGTTACATTTTTTCTGAATCTCTACATTTATTTCATCAATCATATTATTTCAATTTTATTGATATCGATTATAGAAATAGTATGGCTATTCACCTTTATACTAACCGGCAGATGCTCCGTTGAACAAACATTCGGATTAGCTGCCAAGCTTATTTTCTCAACAAAGCCAGTCTCTACATGTCCATCAGAAAAGGAAACCTTGACATTTTTAGAAAAGAACGACTTTGAAAAAGAATCGGCATCCATATTCCATATTTCATTTTTTATAAAGCAATTTTTATTTATCATTTTAATAGTCCTCCTGCATTAGCCGCTTCCTCATTCGGCATAAGATCAATAAGGGCACATACTATCGGGTGAAGTTTGTCAACCGATGGCTGATTATTTATTTCTTCCAAGCCTCTATTAACAAGTTGGCGAGCACGCGTCGAGTCTTTCCAACAAATCGTTCCAAAACGATTATGACAATCACGTATAAGCCCCATGCACTGATATACCAAAGTCAAGTGAACAAACAAGCTGCTAATTTGCTCTAGAATTTCTCGCCCTAGCTTTGCGTCTTTCACTCGAATGACGTTATCTACTTGCCCCCGAATTTGGTTCACTAGTAGAGCAGACTTGTCGTTACCTAATTCATTTTGCGCATTTTCCAATCTGTCAAATTCTTCTCGAAGTTCTCTTTCTACACGTTGCCACTCAGTACTATCGTCAAGTTCCTCTATTTTACGTAAGAGTTCCTTTAAATTTGACATAGTGCGCATAGGATCGTTCCTACTTGAAGCCAATTCTTTTACGGCATCAAGTTCTTTGGTCAACTCCTCTACAGAGATACCAGAGGAGAGCAATGCCTCTATACTTCTTTGAGCAGAGCCCAACTCTTTGTTTACCCACATAATAGCATCCTCTGAAGATTCACGCTTACTTAAGTCAAGTTCTTTTTTTACAGTGAAGTCAACAGATGGGAAATATACTTCCATGGTCATCATCTCTGAAGAATCAACATGCAACGTAATTTCCACATTGGAATTTTCAGGGATGAGCTGTTCTACGTCATCACCAGTCACAACCACATTGGATATTTGCGTATTTAATGCAGCTGTTTTTCCTTCGGCTTCTAAGCCTGATACTTGATAAACAGGAATAGACAATACGTCTGTAGAAACTCCAGGGCGCAATGCCTGTGTTGTTTTTCTATCTGGCACAACACCTACGGCTGGCAGAGGTTTATTCTTCTCCAATCCTTTGGCAGGTAAGAAAACACCACGTTTCTTTACGTCATTGTAAACAGCTATACCTATATTGTATGGAAGAGGTGCGGCACCTACTTTGACACCTTGGATAATGGTAAACTCAGAAGGGAAAATCTCAACGGCATTGCCTTGCTGATTATAAGCCTTAACTTTAAATGTATTTGGCTTGCCTTCAAGCAAGAATGCCTCAATGACATTGCCACTTGCATCAACCTGAGTTCGGTCACTTCTCCACGCACCATCTGCACGCTGTAATTCTATCGATAACTCATTAGGGCAATTGTTTCCTGTCTTTTCCTTATCGATGCTGATGCTGACCCATTCAGATGACTCAACAGATGTAGATTCATAACCAACTTGCAGAAACACAATTTCCGACTTTGCTTCTTTTTTAATTTCTGCCTCATTGATATTAGCATCTATTGTAGAAGCATAAAGAGCAGCTCCACGCGCTACTGCAGTCATAGGATTGATACTCGTATCAACATTTGCTGTAATCTCTGCTTTCAACATATCACGAATGATTGGCGAATAGGTTGGACCACCGACAAGAATTAGAGAAGACAGGTCTTTTCCTGTAAGACCATTACGTTCCAACAGTTTCTTACAGATACCAACAGCTTTCTTATATTGCTCACCAACAGCGTCTATAAGTTGATCTTTGGTAATGGTTATTTCGAGATCAATCTCCTCCCCATTATCATCTTGACCCAAATTAAGATTGCGGTCATAAGTAGAATAGTCTGCACTATCTGCAAATGATAATGCTATTCTCATTTCCTCCGCTGGACCTTTAAGTGCATCTATTAAAGCTTTCTTTTTCCATTCTGTAGTTTCATATGAAGAAAGGGCATAGTCCTCTTTCAAACTTGGCATAAGAATTTTATTAACAACGGCTTCATCAAGGTTCTTGCCACCAAGATAGTTATCACCTTCTGTATCAAATACCGTCAATATTCCATCTTCGACCTTTACAAGAGCTGCGTCAAACGTACCTCCGCCAAAGTCAAAGACCAACCATTTGCCATCTTTCTTCTCACTCGACAATCCATACGCCATACAAGCGGCTATAGGCTCTTGTAACAATTCACACTGCTTGAAACCTGCAATATGTGCAGCCTTCATAGTAGCATCCTTTTGGATTGCAGTAAACATAGCAGGTACTGTAATAACAACAGATTTTACAGTTTCATCATTGATAAGACTCTTCAATTCTTTCAATACTTCTGCGGAAAGTTCCTCTGGAGAATAACTATCCTTTGGCATATTCTCATTGGAATATTTCTTATCTGAACCCATTTCACGCTTGAATTCCAAATAGCCACACTCCTTTGGAGGCTCATTCTTGCTCAAAGCTGTAATAGCATCAGAATACACAGAATCCTTAGCTTTCATGCCAATACGCAAGGCACGTTCCCCCTTTTTATTCTTTGAGAAATAAACACAAGAAGGCAATGTGTCCATAAGGTTTTTGGTCTGCTTAATAACAGACTCTCCGTTCTCCATTCTGGCAATAGCCGAGTTTGTCGTACCAAGGTCTATGCCATAGTCTATTTTGATTCTTGCCATAATTATAGTATTTTTAAATGTTTTGACTAACTACAATTTCAGCAGGCTGTATCATCTTACCATTATAATTAACCTGCATTTTTATCATTCCCGTAATTATACGCTTACCTTCTGGTAAACTTTCATCTGGAACGAATCTTGTTTGGAATTGCATACCATCGTTATATTCCTGTCCAAGCAAACTTATAATTTCGTATCCATTAGCACGCACATTGTTTATCATGCGATCCTTGGCTTGAACAAGCTGCTTGTAACCTCTTACTGACTTATCCATCTTTGAAAGGTTCGTCTCTATTCTTGCTATTTCATCCGCAAGCTTTACCACAAGCGAATGGTCAGGTTCTCCAGTTGCCTTGTTTGCAGAAGGCACAGAAGAATCAAGTTGCTTTTGTACTATAGCAAGAAGTTGATTATCTAACTTTATAGATTCTTCTTGCATTTTTGTTTGAGCTGCCTGCAATGCATTTTGAGCCTTACGGACTTCATCTATAGATGTGTCTTTAGACTTGATTCGCTTAACCAAACAGTATACGACAGCTATTATAGCTAAAAGAAATATTACAATTATAAGACTCCCCCATATTGCATATTTTTCTAGTAAGTTACTATTTGCTTTAACTCTATTATCGGTCAAATAGATTTTATTACCCAAATTGTGCTCTATACCATTAAACTTACCAGATAACACATTTATACTGTCCGCTAAGTGGCGTTCGTATAAGAGTACCCCTTGAATTTGCTGATTATTTTGCTCAACATTATTTGATAAGTTTTGTACTTTATTATTTGCCTTTTTCAGTTTTTCACTTAACTCACGCAACTCATGGTCATAATGAGCCTGCTTATTCTGTATTATGATACATTTTTCCTCCAATGAATTAAATTTTTCACTGTCTAAAGCAGATTTTGCATTCACTTGCTGGCCTCCAATAACAAGAACCAACAATATTATAATAGCCTTATTCATATTATTATTATTACAGATTGATTAAACCATATATAGTCAAAACTACTAATCCAAAAATCGCACACAACATGACCATACATCCACTTCCCCCACTGGCAGGTGCTCCACCACTAGTTGTATGAAGTGGATTTGAGCGTCTTTCCATCTGCTCAATAGTACTCTTTTGTTCGTCAAAATGCTTTTTAAAGTCTAAAGTCATATCAAAAGGAGCCATTTTGAGAATAGCCAAACTTGCTTTGGATATAGTAGCATAGACATCCCTATTATAAGATGACACCAATGGGGACGATGTAGCATCATTGACTATTGTTATAACACTATTCAATGCCATTGATACTATTCTAGTAGACAGTTTTCTATAATCAACATCACTAACAGAAGAACATTGTTTCACTACACGAAGAGCTCCACTTGTTCTATCTAATAAAGTTGTTATTTTTCCAAATTGTCTTTCACGGGAAAAGCTATCCGTGTACGCCAACATTGTTGGTCTAAGGAAATCATCCAAAGAACTGTCAATCAATAAACTGCCAGAATTCCCTACTGTAGGCTTTTTCGTACCATTAAAGCCATCAATTGCATCATATATCTCTATCATTTCTGTAGAAATTATATCTGAAAGAAGAATTTGCTTATAGATACTTAACAGCGTTTCTCTATTTGACAGATAACGAGTTTTAAAGTTATCATTCTTATCAAATGTATCCATAATCAATGTTGCTTTATATGCAGAGACAAGTACTTGGGCTAAATAAGCCTCTGACTTATCCTTTTGTGCCGCATTTACTTCTTCTATAACATTATGCAGAGCATTCCCAACAACTTGAGTAGACAACTCTATATAGTATTGATTAGAAATACCTAACTTCTGTCTCATTGACACCAACTTTCCCTGCGTTGCCTTCAACAAAGTAACTGCATGGCAAATTTTGTCTGGCAACAAACAGTATTTACGCAATTCCTCATGAATAGCTTTATCTTCTGCAAACACCTCTGCCGGTGGCAAATTATCAATAATCTTTTGAAGGATATCGACATTCTCCTTACATCTGTCTTTTGCCATTTTCCCTATAACAATGCTATTTGCATATTTCTGCAAACTCATGGCTTTGTACGCAGCATCCGGCTCGTCAGAATCATTAAAGTAGTCAATTCCACACTGTAGAATTTCCAGTCCCAGTTTATCTGCAATCATCTGATATTGCAAATCTTTCGTTGAGAGAAAACCTTTTAACTGCATTATGGAATTTCTTGTATTTTTTCTTAAGGTCTCTCCTGCATCGAGTCTTGCATTCGAGCCTTTACCTTTTGATTTCTTTGCGACAGCAATGGCTTCCTGTATGCTATCCACAAGAGGTTTCACCATTTTTTCTGCAATATGATTTTTCCATGAATCATTAGTTATAAAAGGAAGTAGTTTGTTTGCTCCAACTTCCCCACATAGAATATCAAGAAAAGAAAAAGCTAAGTTTGCTGTATCAAAACTTCCACCTGCTCCTATTATTGCAGAAACAAATTGATTGACATTTTGTTTGTTCTCATATAGGTTTATAGCACATTTTATGGCACAATCATAGTTGTTACGTATTAAAGCACACACAATACGATTCTGCAAAGATGAAGCACATTCTCTTTTTTGCCAAATTTCTTCTGCTTTAGCCATTTCACCTGCAAAGAGGTGATTAAAAGCCACCTCATCCAATGGAGTCATCTTTACAAACCAAAATAAGGCATAGAGCATTTGGTCATTTGGCAATGTAAGTTTTGCCTCAGCATCAGTAACTGAGGTCTCTGTACGATTGATAGATGTAAGGTATTGGGGCAAGTCTAAAGGAAAGGTAACAGTTTTACCAACCTTCAAAAATGCTTTCATACGATTATGGTTTGCCAATCTTTCCTTAGTAGGAGAATTTGAATAAACTCCTAACAGACGATATGGATTGTTTTGTAGTATATTCATTCTAATTCCGTTAACAAATAAAGCCAACCGACTCCCTTGTTGACGAAATCCACTCACTAATACATACAAAAAGCGTGGAGCCAGACTGCTGCCCGTTCCACGCTATTAAGGCCTTCGCATTGCCCTGTCTGTCGAAACGAACAACGCTGGAAGCCCCACGCCGATGTAAGTATATAGTACCACCTATTAACCCATTGCAAAATGCTATGAGCCAATAAGGGCTGTATATATGATACATCCCAAGGGGCGTCCCCGTTGCTTTGTTCTTGACAGACATTTGGAAGTTGCGAAGTTCTAATAGCGTCAAAACCAAAGCGTACAGTTACGCCTTTATGTATATATGTCCATCCCACCTTCGCCCAGTTGGAGCTTCCAGTAAGGATATGACACCGCAAAAGTAACAATTATTATCGAAACAACAAAACTTTTAGCGAAAAAGTTTCGAAAAAAGTTATGTGAGGGGGAACTGTGGTAAAAAGGAGAGCTATTTGCGGAACATGATTCTACCAACAAAAGGGATGAGGCTATAATGATATTTAGAAAGAAGTACGGCGGCGATAAAGAATCATCAAATACACGCACGTAGAAATCTTTTTTCTCAAAAAAAGTCTCAAAGTCTCATTTTTCACTGTAAAATAAGACTTATATCTTTAATATACAGAACCTTACCACGAATGATACTTCTCTAAAAACGAAGGGAGAAGTATCATCGAAGTATCATAAATTGTAAGCGGCTCCGCGTTTATACCTTGCATAATTCAAAAAAAAGCAGTAACAGCTGATTAAACAAATGCTGCTACTGCTT
>PPYF01411812.1_pt1 | contig 10267 bp, 7 predicted proteins | sample 1559871 | NCBI WGS metagenome assembly PPYF01 (sample SAMN08240021, study PRJNA423297) | Human gut metagenome, whole genome shotgun sequencing project.
CTGGATAGGTTCTTTCCAGCTTCGGCCTGCCTTGCGAAGAGCGGCAAGCTGGCGGTGAAGTTCCTCTTCTGAATACGTATAAATAAACTCGCGAGATTTGCGTCCCTTACCTGCTACCTCGATGCGGTGCAAAGGAGGTACCGCAGCATAGACCCGGCCAGCTTCAACCATCGGTCGCATATAGCGGAAGAACAAGGTGAGGAGCAGAGTGCGAATGTGCGCCCCATCAACGTCAGCATCAGTCATCAAAATGACCTTGCCGTACCGCGCCTGTTCAATATCAAAGGTCCGTCCAGAGCCCGCTCCGATCACCTGGATAATATTCGCGCATTCAGCGTTCGCCAACATATCTGCAGTTGAAGCCTTTTGGACGTTCAAAATCTTCCCTCGAATGGGAAAAAGGGCCTGATATTGCGAATTCCTTGCAGCTTTTGCAGTGCCAAGGGCAGAATCGCCCTCCACGATAAAGAGCTCAGTCTGTTCAACGTCCTCAGAACGGCAATCCGCGAGTTTCGCAGGAAGAGAAGACGTTTCAAGTGCATTCTTCCGCCGGGAAATTTCTTTGTGAATGCGCGCAGAGACGCGCGCCTTCATCTCACCGACAACCTTCTCGAGAAGTGCACTGGTCTGTTGCTTATCGTCACGCTTGGACGAAGCAAACTTACTCTCGAGCCAATCCCCCACAACGCGTGCAACAACCGTACGAATCTGCGGTGTTCCCAAGATTTCCTTGGTTTGGCCTTCGAACTGTGGTTCTGGGAAACGAACTGTGATAACCGCTGTCATTCCCGCTAGAACATCGTCCTTTTCAGGGCGTCCATCTTTCGCGCCAACCTTGAGCTTTCGCGCGTTCTTATCAACCTGACTTCTGAGCACCTTCAAAATTGCCTGTTCAAAACCTGCAACATGCGTTCCCCCCTTCGGGGTGGCGATGATATTAACGAAGGATTCCAGCTGCGCATCGTAACCGATCCCCCAGCGAAGGGCGCAATCAACTTCGCAGATACGCTCGGTTTCAACAGCGCGAAGATGGCCGCTTTCAGGATCCAACGCTTGAACAGTCTCAGTGAATGTTCCCTCACCCTGGATATGCCAAGTGTCAGTGACGGCACCGTCGTTAGAAAGCCAATCGACGAAGTCAACTACGCCGCCATCAAAGCGGAATGATTCGTGGACGACTTCTTCCCCGCGCTCATCAAAGCAATTAATCGTTAGGCCGGGCACCAAGAATGCCGTCTGACGCGCACGCGCGAGCAAGGTTTCCCAGGTAAAACCCTCATCGGATGGGAAAATCTGGAAGTCCGCCCAGAAACGTACGCGGGTACCAGTCTTCTTTTTCGCAACTTTCCCGATGGTCTTTAAACGAGATTCATCGGTGAAGGGAGTAAAGGGGGAATTTGGAGTGCGCTGGCGAGAATCGTCAAATTCACCAGGTTCACCACGCCTGAAGCACATCTGCCAGGTCTTCCCGCCGCGATCGACCTCGACATCCATTCGGGCAGAAAGAGCATTGACAACAGAAGCGCCAACACCATGAAGGCCACCTGATGCGGCATACGAACCGCTACCGAATTTTCCTCCAGCATGCAGCTTTGTGAAGACAACCTCAACGCCCGATAAACCGACCCCTGGCACCTCATCGACGGGAATACCTCGACCGTTATCGGCGACTGAAGCCGAATGATCCGGGTGCAGTCGAACATCGATTGTGTCGCAGAAACCCTCAAGGGCCTCATCAACGGCATTATCAATAATTTCCCACAGGCAGTGCATGAGGCCGCGGTGGTCCGTCGAACCGATGTACATGCCGGGGCGTTTGCGAACAGCTTCCAGACCTTCAAGGACTGAGAGGTGGCGCGCAGAATAGTCTGAGGCTTGGGTTTCACTCACCCCGATAGTGTACGAAGGACAATCAATTTATCGCGTATTTACGCACCGAAAGCGCAAAATTGTGACCCTTTCCAGTGAAAATTTCGGCCATTGGCAGAAAAGACGGAAAAACTCGGCGAAATACAGCAGCGGCATGGTCTTATAGATTCTATGAATACCGTAACTACTGAGAATTCACGCCAGACCCTTCCCCCTATCCTCACTGCTCAGGATCGATGTGATCAATGCGGTGCTCGTGCGTGGGTTCGCGTGACCTTAGCTACGGGAACGCTCAACTTCTGCGCTCATCATGCGAACCAACACCTCGAGGCAATTACGCCAAAGGCTCTGGACATCATTGATGAGCGAGAGTTTGCTACCCAGCAGAGCTGACTTTTAGATCACATTCGTTTACCATTGTGGTGAAATTTCCCTTCCAAGGAGGACATACACATGGGTCTGTTTTCACGGCCAAAACCGGAAGAAAGTGCTCCGCTGACTCCGGCGATCTCTCAGGAAAGGCTCATCGCTCTTTTTAAAGAACGCGGATGGCACTACTTCGTCGATTCAGATAATGATCTCGGCGGCACCTGGGATGATGACACCTATTACTTCATGCTTCGTGGCAAAGACCAGGAGATTCTCCACATTCAGTCCATGTGGCACCTCTCGATTCCGATCGAGCGTCTTGAGGAGGTCCGCGCGTTCATCCGCGAATGGCACCGCCAAAAGCTCTGGCCGAAGGCTTACCACCGCATCAATGACGAGGGCGAGATTCGCATTTTCTGCGAGAACTCAGTCGATTGGGAACACGGTGCAACTGACGCACAGCTGAACCAACAGATCGCGTGCGCGCTGGGAACTGGCCAAGAGTTCTATAACGAACTTGCCAAGGCACTGGGACTCTGAGAGGAAGGACGTCACTATGGGTTGGTTTGATTCCGCTGAAACGGGTGACTCAGTACGCCCCATCTCCAAGGAACGCATCGAAAAGATCTTCGACGGCCAGGGTTGGTACTACGGCCGCGATGATGATGATGACGTTTGCGGCCGCTGGGACGGCGCGCCGTTCTTCTTCCTTTTCATGGGGCAGGACCAAGAAATCTTGCAGGTCACCGCACGTATGGCCGAAGAGGTTCCCGCTGAACGTGAGGATGAACTCGCAAGTGTCATCGAAGATTGGCACCGTGACCGCATCTGGCCGAAGGCATTCTATGCCCCCAGCGAGGCAGGTCCTCTTCGTATCATGACCGAAGTCAATGTTGATTACGAGCACGGCGCAACCGATGCGCAGCTTCTCCAGCATGTCAATTGCGCAATCGCAACATCGCTGTCGCTCTTCGATCACATTCGCGAGACCCTTGGTATTCCGAAGGAAAGCGACGAAGACTGATATTTAACATCAGTCGATATACATGTGAGTGTGGGCCGGAAACCTTCAGGTTTCCGGCCCACACTCACATGTATCTAGTTCTCAGTCGAGATAGTCACGCAGGACTTGCGAACGAGAGGGATGACGAAGCTTCGACATCGTCTTGGATTCAATCTGACGGATACGTTCGCGCGTCACTCCGTAGACCTTGCCAATTTCATCAAGAGTCTTAGGCTGTCCATCTCCAAGACCGAAACGCATCGAAACGACGCCTGCTTCGCGTTCAGAGAGGGTGTCGAGAACGCGGTGCAACTGCTCTTGAAGCAGAGTGAAAGACACAGCATCTGCAGGAACAATAGCTTCAGAATCCTCGATCAGATCTCCGAACTCGCTATCGCCGTCCTCGCCAAGAGGAGTATGCAGAGAAATCGGCTCACGTCCGTATTTCTGAACCTCGACAACCTTTTCAGGAGTCATGTCCAGTTCTTTGGCAAGCTCTTCAGGAGTAGGTTCACGACCGAGATCTTGAAGCATTTGACGCTGGACGCGAGCAAGCTTATTGATGACTTCGACCATGTGGACGGGGATGCGGATAGTACGCGCTTGGTCTGCCATCGCACGCGTAATCGCCTGACGAATCCACCAGGTCGCGTACGTCGAGAACTTATAGCCCTTCGTGTAGTCGAACTTTTCAACCGCACGAATAAGGCCAAGGTTGCCTTCCTGAATCAAATCCAGGAATTGCATTCCGCGCCCGGTGTAACGCTTTGCCAGCGAGACAACAAGACGGAGATTGGCCTCGAGAAGGTGGTTTTTTGCTTGCTGTCCGTCTTGGGCAAGAATATGCAGTTCGCGTCGCTGGCGAGAACTCAAATCGTTGGAGGTGGTCTTCAGCAATTCTTCGGCATACAGGCCCGCTTCGATTCGACGGGCAAGATCGACTTCTTGTTCTGCATTAAGAAGCGAAACCTTGCCGATCTGCTTGAGATAGTCCTTAACCGGGTCGGCCGTCGCACCCGCGACAGTAACCTGTTGAACCGGCTCATCGGTCTCATCAGAATCAGAGACCACAAAACCGCCCTTTGAACGGACAGCTGCTACTGCCTGCGGCTTTGAATCCTGATCTTGTGACGAAGCATCGTCATCAGAGTCCTTCTCCTCTGAGTCATCTTCATCCGCATCATCGGAATCTACCTCAATGTCGACGACATCGGTATCAATATCTTCAACATCTTCAAGTTGGGCTTCTTCGACGATGTCTTCTTCGAGATCCTCAACCTCTTCAGATTGAGAATCTTGAGGAACCTCTTCGACCTTTTCAGCCTTCTTCTTCCGCGTCCGCTTCACAGGCTTCGCAGTAGCTTCCTCAGCAGAAGTACCTTCTTCAGCCTTCTTTGTCTTCTTACGCGTTGTCCGCGACTTCTTTTCCGGTTCTGCCTCTGCAGCGCCCTCATTCTTTGCGCTCTTCGAAGCAGTCGTCTTTTTGGGCGCCCGCTTTTTAGCGGGAGCCTTCTCTTCCGTTGCAGCGGCAGAATCAGTGGCGGTAGATGCGGTCTTCTTAGTCTTCTTCACCTTCGCAGCCTTCTTTGGCGCTTCGGCCTCTTCCGCTTGGGCTTCTACCGATGTAGTCTTTGACGAGCGACGCGTACGCGTTGCTTTCTTGACCTCAGGGGCTTCATCTTCAGTATCGCGGGCGCTGGTAGCGCGAGATGGAGACACTCGAATCCCTTTCATGGGTTGACAGATGAGCCGCCAATCCACTGGACGGCGACAGACTGCCTACAATTATAACTATCCCTTTGTCACTCGCGCAGCATGAAAGTGCGTAAATAAGGGTGAAACTAGGCGCTCGTATCCTCAAAACGCCATGACGATGTCATCACCGGACACGGAGCATCAAGCAAAATCTGAGTCGCCGTATTACCGATTGTTGTACTCTTCGAACCACCGGGTCGCAGGCCAATAACGATCATATCCGCGTCGATCCTACGCGCCCAATCAAGCACGGTTTCTGCCATTGACATATCACGTCTGCAACGCATGACTTCAAAAGAAACCTCGGTTCCGTCTAAGCGTTCCCACAGATGTGCCTCAGCCGAATTCTCATCAGCGAAGATACCCCCACACTCGTGAGATGCGACGACAATCATCAATGATGTCCGCATCCAGGACGCCAGACGTACTGCCTGATCCAGCGCGGCATCAGACTCGCGATTCCCGTAGTAGCTCAAAACAATTGCCACGAAACCTCCTTAATTGCATTTTCATCATAAGAGCCGGGGCTTAAAGACGTGAAATTGTTCTATAGACTGGTCACATGACTTCATTGAGCGAGCAGCTTCAAGCCTTAGCACCACGGGTCGAGGAGCGCGCCCACACCATCCTCCAAGACCTTGCTGACACTATCGCGCCAGCTGCTCAGATCTCACCGCTTCTCCAGGTAGCCCATTCAAGTCTTGAGGAAGGCAAACGTTTCCGGGCATTCCTCGCATTTGTCGGCGGTAGTGTTGCGAATCATTCACCTCTGCAGACACTCAATCTGGACGACCTTGGCGCAGCATTAGAGCTCTACCAAGCCAGCGCCCTGGTTCATGATGACATCATCGACCACGCGCCCACACGCCGTGGTCGCCCCTCTGCGCATGCTGCTTTCGCTGCACATCACCGTTCCGCCTTGTCCCGAGGCGATAGTGAAGATTTCGGGATTAGTTCCGCAATCCTTGCTGGAGATTTGCTTTTCTCCGCAGCTGAACTTGCAATGATTCGTCAATGCGAGGCAATACCCCACTACCGTGATGGCGTTATGGAGCTCTATGCACAAATGCACGCCGAAGTCGCAATTGGACAATTCCTTGATATCGCCGCTGAACAACGACCACTGAATGTTAATTACTCGCAGGCAATTAACGCACAGACAGCACTGACAATCGTCTCTCACAAAGCCGCTAACTACTCGGTCGTCATACCGGCGACCCTTGGAGCCGTCGCTTTGGGCGCTTCGCGAGCAGATACCGATTCGCTGCGGATGATCCTTAGTCCCTGGGGACATGCTTTCCAGCTGCGTGACGATGACCTTGGAATCTTCGGTGATCCACGAGTTACGGGTAAGAGCGCGGGAGATGACTTACGCGAAGGAAAACGGACCTATCTCCTCGCCCTGACGTGGCAAGAAGCAAATGTAAGCGAGCGGGAAAAGCTTGCCCACGGCCTCGGCAATCCTGAACTCAGCGAGAATGAACTCGAAGAACTACGAGCGATCGTCAAGCGTCGGGGACGTCGCCGCCACGAAGAAGTCATTTCAACTTTCGAGGCCGAGGGCTTCCTTGCGTTGGAATCCAGCAATTTCAATGCCGATCAGCGCGAACTGTTGAGCGAGGTCGCGACAATGCTCATTAAGCGCTCGAAGTAAGCGCGAGTTCCAGGAGAAACTCAGGACCTCAAATCGGGATTATCCGTAAAGATTAGAATCCCAAAACAGAGGCAATTCGATTCACGCGGTGGTGGCGTCCCCCTAGAAGAGCAGACATTGGTGTCTCCCCTAGTTCTTCATGCTCGGTGTAGAGCCAACGAGCGGCCTCTTCGGGGCTAAAACCACCGTCTGCAAGCAAAGTGAGCGTTCCGGGAAGATTGAAAAGAGGTTCGTATCCGTTATCAGTCTTGACCAAGATTTCTTCGGGAATCCCAGAGTTTCCTGCTTCATCGGTATAGGTAAAGAGGATGTGATCGCGGACCAATTGCTTAACTCGGCGAGGTTCGATACCAAGCCTGCGTGCAACCTCTTGAACGGACAGAAGGGAAACAGCTTCACTCATGGGACAATGATATAGCGTGGGAAGGGATTCGCGCCCCAGCACGGCTCGCGGGCTTTCCTGCGTGCATCACCTGAAATCTCCAGTAAAATCCTAACGATGACTTCTGAGACAGAATTTGACCCCGAGGACCGCAGCGACGCCGAAAACGGCACTGACGGTCAGGGCTCGTCTGCGCCTTCTGACCCATTGATCGGCCTGCTCGTCGATGAGAGATACCGGATTCAGGCTCGCCTTGCACGCGGTGGAATGGCCACTGTCTACGTCGCGCACGATGAGCGTTTGGACCGTCCAGTTGCACTCAAGGTCATGCACCCACACTTGGCAGAATCTGCTGATTTCGTTGCCCGTTTTAGGCGCGAGGCCCGTGCAGCCGCGCGAATTGTTTCACCGGGAGTCGTTTCTGTCTTTGATCAGGGAGTGATTCACGGCCAGGGCTTTCTGGTGATGGAACTTATCGATGGAACCAACCTCCGTGCGCTGCTGCAGGCGCAGGGAGCCTTCACTCTTGCTCAATCTCTTCAATACACGCAAGATGTTCTTGAAGCGCTGCGTTCTGCGCACCGAGTTGGCGTAATCCATCGTGATATCAAGCCCGAAAATGTTTTGGTACCCAGTGAGGGTCCTGTTCGCGTTACCGATTTCGGTCTGGCACGCGCGGCCTCAGAAGTATCGATGTCAACGACCGGTTCGATGCTTGGAACGGTCGCATACATGGCACCAGAGATCGCAACTACTGGAACCTGCGATGCGCGAAGTGACATCTATGCCGTTGGGATCATGCTTTACGAAATGCTCACGGGCTCGGTTCCGTGGCAGGGTGAAAATCCCATGCAAATGGCCTATCACCACGTGAACGACTCTGTCCCGCTTCCTTCAGAAGTTGAGCCGTGGATTCCACGTGAAATTGACGATCTTGTCGCATCGCTTGCAGCTAAAGACCCCGAGGACCGCCCCGTCGACGCTCAGGAGGCTCTTGATTTGGTGATGCGTGCACGCACGTCGTTGCCCGCAGAGCTAATGAATCGACGAGCGGATATCGACAGCACTGACGACAACGAACAGCGCACCACTGCGTTGGGGCTCGTCGAATTGACTTCGCCCCTTCCAGCACAGAAGCTGCCTGCAACCTCGCAAGCTATCGTCCATGTTTCTGGCGGGATTGCACATGCCGCCCCACAGGTACGAACTCGGAAGCGTTTTGGCAAAGTTCTTGCTCTGATTGTTTCTCTGCTCATTGTTGGTGTCATCGGAGGCTTTTGGTGGTGGCATGAATACGGGCCGGGTTCCTACTTGACCATGCCCGTCACCGATGGACGCGCTGTTTCTGATGTCGAGAATGATCTACGTTCGTTGCATCTCAATTTCCAAGAACGAGAAGATTTCTCAGATACCGTTTCTCAAGGAAACATCATTTCGTCAACACCGGGAAGCGGCGAAGCCGTCCACAAACGCGCTGAGGTCCTTTTGGTCGTCTCAAAGGGCGTTGACATGCGTAATGCGCCAAATCTCAATGGCATGGAAATAGACGCAGCGAAGAATGCGTTGACAACCGCGGGACTGGCAGTCGGCGATGTTCGCGAAGACTGGTCCGAAGATGTCGAGAAGGGCAAGGTCATCTCGCAGTCCGTCCCCGCAGGAGCATCGGTTCGCCACGATACAAAGGTTGATATTGTCGTTTCCAAAGGCCGTGAGCCCTTAACGGTTCCCGATATTAAAGGCAAGAGTGCCGGTGAAGTCCGTCAGACACTCGAATCGATGGGACTGAGCGCAGAGGAAACTGAGGCATTCTCATCGACAGTTGCTCAGGGAACCGTCATTTCCCAAGAAACTGCTGCGGGCACAACTCTTCATCGCGGAGATAAAGTCCAATACACAGTCTCCAAGGGCCCTGAGACGGTGGAGATCCCCACTGTTCAAGGACTTCAAGAAAGTCAGGCTCGTGCGGCCCTCGAGCGTGTCGGCCTTCAGGTCCGTGTTGAACGCTTTATGGGTGGACTATTCGGCACTGTGCGTTCTTCTGATCCTGCCGCTGGAACTGTGGTTCCTCGAGGAACCACAGTGACACTAACGATTGTCTAGTCTATTCACAGCCGGGAAGTATTAAAGCCCAGTTTTACCTATGGGTGAGGGGTGAAGAACATTCGTTCTTCACCCCTCACCCATAATCTCTTTGCAGAAATTCAAGCGGAATACCGATCAGATTCAGCTACTCTTTCTTTAAGTACTCCGCGACTTGGAATGCCATCTCCAAAGACTGCTGGTGGTTCAAACGCGGATCCACTAGCGTCTCATAGCGATCACGCAAAGCTTCTTCATCAAGCTGCTCAGAGCCACCAAGAACCTCTGTAACGTCATCCCCTGTGAGCTCGACATGGATCCCGCCGGGGACCGTTCCAGCTTCGCGATGGGCCTCAAAGAAACCAGTGACCTCATCCATGATCGTCTCAAAGCGTCGTGTCTTGTAACCCGTCGATGAGGTGATCGTATTTCCATGCATCGGGTCGGTCACCCAGGTAACAGGGCGTCCATCACGCGCTTGTGCTTCCAAGAGAGGCGGTAATGCATGGCGAATTTTATCCGCCCCCATACGCGTGATAAAGGTCAAGCGCCCTTCTTCGCCCTCAGGATTCAGACGGTCAACCAGACGGCGCATATCATCAATCGATGTCGTCGGTCCAAGTTTGACGCCGATCGGATTACGCACATGGGCAAGCAATTCAACATGCGCATCGTCAACCCCACGAGTACGTTCACCAATCCACAAGAAGTGACCGGAAGTGTTGTATGGATCCCCGGTACGTGAATCGATTCGGGTCATCGCGGACTCATAATCCAGAAGCAAAGCTTCGTGCGAGGAGAATAGGTCAACGCTACGCATCTGAGCTGCACTGGACACACCTGCTGCCTCAAGGAACTTCACGGCACGGTGAATCTCCTCAGCAAGAGACTCATAACGCGCGTAAGCCGGATTAGCAGTAAAACCACGATTCCAGTGATGCACCAGCCGCAAGTCAGCATAGCCACCGCGAGTGAAGGCACGAATCAAATTCAGCGTCGATGCGGCATGATGATACAAATCCAACAAGCGCGTGGGATCTGGAATGCGCGACTCGGGAGTGAATTCGAAGGAATTGACAGCATCACCGCGGTATGAGGGAAGCGTGACGTCTCCACGGGTCTCCATATCTGAAGAGCGCGGCTTCGCATACTGGCC
>PPYF01350187.1_pt1 | contig 10263 bp, 7 predicted proteins | sample 1559871 | NCBI WGS metagenome assembly PPYF01 (sample SAMN08240021, study PRJNA423297) | Human gut metagenome, whole genome shotgun sequencing project.
CTGATTCTGATTCCGACTTTTATCTGCGACTTTCTGTGCATCCATCCATTTAATGATGGAAATGGAAGAATGAGCCGACTGCTCACCTTGTTACTTCTCTATCAAAATAGCTATGAGGTGGGTAAGTATATCAGTGTTGAAAAGAAGATAGAGGAAACCAAAGATGTCTATTACGGTGTACTGGAATGCATTGATGCAGGATGGCATGAGGAACAGAATGATCCCACGCCATTCATTAAGTATATGCTTCAGATGATTCTTGCCTGCTATACTGAGTTTGAAGCCAGAGTAGGTTTGGTATCCGACAGTAATCGAAGCACGGTCTATGATGTGGTAAAAGCCTATGTGACCGGAAAAATTGGTAAGTTTACCGGCGCAGAAGTGATTGCTGATTGTCCCAGCGGAAGCCGTTCTGCTGTGCTGGGAGCATTGAAACGACTTACCGATGAGGAGGTCATTGTGAAATGCGGAACTGGGCGCAGAACCTTTTATGTGCGGAAGGACGCTATGGAATGATAGGGTTTCGTCCAGCTATGGAAGCTTTCGTCCAAATGGAACAAAGAAATAGATGATAATTGAATTAGTATTATCTTGGATATGATAAAATTACACCTATTACTATCAGTAGACCTTCTGTTTATGAAGAGTATGAACTATTTCACTTTACTGATACAGAGGCAGAATTAAAAAAGCTGTTGTAAATATGTTGATGAAATAAAAACAAAGTATAGAACAAACATTCGATGTTTCTCTGTACTTTGTTTTTATATTCTGATATAATGAGGTTTACGTAAGAAGAATATTACTGATTATGAAGAAGAGAATAACTAATGTATTCATAAAAGAGGACTTTTATGGATCATTTTGAAATAGTTTCAGAATATAAACCAACCTTGTTCATAGCCAATAACAAAACATTAGCAGGCCAGCTATATGGAGAATTCAAAGAGTTTTTTCCAAATAACGCGGTGGAGTATTTTGTCTCTTGCATGAAGTTATATTATTTACCTTTAATATCTCGTATGGACTTAGATTTGGAAAAATTGAAGAACCAGAAAAATTTTGATAAAAGGGCATAAATGGGATATATATGGGTAATTTGGGATTGGCGTTATCTTTAATACACCTATTCTGGAAGGAGAGTTACCGCAGATTAAATGCGAGTGTCGGGGAGATGCAACTGAGTGTGCCATGACAATCTAGGGAGAGGAAAGTAACTATCGCTTGTTGTTAGAGTGCATGGAAATATATGGATGTTTATTTGAATGTAAAATTGAGGAAATATTTAAACATTATACAGATGAAATAGAAGCCGTACAGCATGCAAAAGATATAGAAGAAGCATATGTAAAGATTATTGAAACAGGAATAACAAAAGCGCAGCCGCATGTTATTACAATAGAAAAGTTAAAAACTAAGATAGAGCAATTGTTGCGAAATACAATATTTGATAATTGTTTTGACTATAAAACGGATATGGAACGTATGTGGATCGCAATATGAATTCGCTACACGCATGTAGCGAATTTAATCAGAGGTTAGATGTACGAAAAAAAACTGTTGAAGAATCTATCGAAGGAATTGTTAGATGAATTTGGGAACAGTGAAAATGAGAGAATTATTTGTTGAAAAAAATAGAAGAGAGGCAGGTGAAGATAGATGGATTTTGATATTAAACTCTTTGATGATTATCGGGAAAATAATCGCCTGGAGGCAAAAAAAGCAAGAGGCGGTTTGCCAAATAGCTTATGGGATACGTACTCTGCCATGGCAAACTGTTATGGCGGGGTAATTCTGCTTGGTGTAATTGAGCGTGAGGATGGTAGTTTTGCAACAACCGGTTTAAAAGATATTGAAAAATTGAAAAAGGATTTCTGGAATGTAATCAATGATAGAAAGAAGGTCAGTATTAACCTGCTTACCGATGAGGATGTAGAAGCATATGAGATTCATGACGATGTTGTTATGGCTATTCATGTGCCACAGGCAACACGTGAGGAAAAACCGGTTTACCTGAATGACAATTTATTTGGCGGAACATTCCGACGAAATGGAGAGGGTGATTATCATTGCACTCCAGGTGAAGTGCGTGCCATGCTTCGAGATCAGACAGAAGAAACATCGGATATGAAGGTGTTGGATGAGTTGGAAATCAGTGATTTAAACTTGGATACTATACATGCCTATCGCAGCAGACATGCAGCGCTGCGCCCAAATCATGTGTGGGAAAAACTTTCGGATGCAGAGTATTTAGAGCAGATTGGGGCTGCCAGACAATCACGTACCGATAAAAGGATTCGTCCAACCGGGGCAGGCCTTTTGATGTTTGGCGAGGAGTATAAGATTCTTTACGAGTATCCGGAATACTTTTTGGATTATAGAGAAATGCTTGATCCAACAATCAGATGGACCGATCGTCTGCAGTCAAGCTCTGGTGATTGGACAGGAAATTTATTCGACTTCTTTTTTCGTGTGAACAGCAAAATCACAAAAGATCTAAAGATTCCGTTCAAGTTGGATGGCATTACCAGAATTGATGATACACCAGTGCATAAGGCAATGCGAGAGGCACTTGCCAACTGCTTGACTAATACAGACTTTTTTGTGCCACGTGGCATTGTGATTCGGAAAGATGCTGAGCATGTGATTATGGAGAATCCGGGATATATCCGAACCGGAAAAAACCAGATGCTGAAAGGTGGAATATCTGATCCTAGAAATAAGGCGCTGATGAAGATGTTTAATATCATTGGAATCGGTGAGCGTGCTGGTAGTGGGGTGCCAGATATTTTTGATGTTTGGAAATCACAGGGCTGGGAAACGCCAGTGATTGAAGAGCAGTATAATCCGGATAGAACGATTTTAATATTGCCATTCGTTCAGAAGCAATTATCACAGGGAAATAACGGTTCAAAAATCCAAAATGAACCGATAAATGAACCGATAAATGAACCGATAAATTCAACTGGGTATGAGAAAACTTTGCTTGAAAAAAGAATAATTGATATTTTAGTAATGAATTCAAATATCAGTCAACCTCAAATGGCAGAAATAATAGGAGTTTCATTATCCAGTGTGAAAAGAACTATAAAAAAGATGGTTGAATCTGGACAGATTAAACATGAGGGCAGCAAAAAGTCTGGTCGCTGGATTGTATTATAAAATAAATGCGTTTTAAAATGCTTTTTTTGCAATAAAATGCGTTAATATCCTTTAAACTTAGTGTAATAGATTTGCACAATATGGAGAAAAATATGGATCATTTTGAATTAGTATCAGAATATAAACCAACCGGTGATCAGCCCCACGCCATCGCCGAACTGGTGAAAGGTTTTCAGGAAGGCAATCAGTTTCAGACATTACTTGGTGTTACCGGCTCCGGTAAGACCTTTACCATGGCCAATGTTATCCAGGCTCTGAATAAGCCAACCTTGATCATTGCCCATAATAAGACATTAGCAGGCCAGTTATACGGAGAATTCAAAGAATTTTTCCCCAACAATGCGGTGGAGTATTTCGTTTCCTACTACGACTACTACCAGCCGGAAGCCTACGTCCCTTCCTCAGACACCTACATTGCCAAGGATTCCTCCATCAACGATGAAATAGACAAGCTGCGCCTGTCAGCTACCGCATCACTGGCGGAGCGCAAGGATGTCATTGTGGTGGCCAGCGTGTCCTGTATTTACGGTCTGGGAAGCCCGGATGAATACAAGGACATGATTGTTTCATTGCGCCCCGGCATGGTGAAGGACAGGGATGCGGTTCTGCGGGAACTGATAGACATACAATATGACAGAAATGATATGGATTTAAGCCGCGGCTGCTTCCGTGTCCGCGGGGACAGCGTGGAGATTTATCCGGCGCAGGGCGGCGATTACCTGATAAGGGTGGAATTTTTCGGGGACGAGATTGATCGGATTGCCCAGGTGGATCCGCTGAGCGGGAAGCTGCATGCTACACTGGAGCATATCGCTATTTTCCCCGCCTCCCATTATGTGGTTTCCCAGGGAAAGATAAATATAGCCTGTGATAATATTGAACAGGAGCTGGAAGAACGTATCCGGTATTTTAAGGGAGAAGACAAGCTCCTGGAGGCACAGCGTATTTCTGAAAGGACTAACTTTGATATTGAGATGCTGCGTGAGACCGGGTTCTGCTCCGGTATTGAAAACTATTCCAGGCATCTGAATGGCACGCAGCCCGGTGAACCGCCTATGACGCTCCTTGACTTTTTCGGGGATGATTTCCTGATTATGATAGATGAGTCCCATATTACCATTCCCCAGATCAGAGGAATGTTCGCGGGCGACCGTTCCAGGAAGATGACGCTTGTTGATTACGGCTTCCGACTGCCCTCCGCGCTGGATAACCGGCCGCTGAATTTTGAAGAGTTTGAATCACATATTGATCAGCTGCTTTTTGTGTCCGCAACGCCTTCCGCTTATGAAGAGGCGCATGAGCTGCTGCGGACGGAGCAGATTATCCGTCCTACCGGACTGCTTGATCCGGAGGTTATCGTGCGCCCTGTGGAAGGACAGATCGATGACCTGATCGGTGAAATCAGAAAGGAAACGGATAAACACAACAAGGTGCTGGTGACTACGCTGACAAAGCGTATGGCAGAGGATTTAACCGATTATATGCGTGAGGTGGGAATCAGGGTGAAGTACCTGCATTCCGACATTGATACGCTGGAACGGGCGGAAATCATTCGGGATATGCGGCTGGATGTATTCGACGTCCTTGTGGGTATCAACCTGCTCAGAGAAGGCCTGGATATCCCGGAGATTTCCCTTGTGGCCATCCTGGACGCCGATAAAGAGGGCTTCCTGCGTTCAGAGACTTCATTGATACAGACGATTGGCCGTGCGGCCAGAAATGCGGAAGGGCATGTTATCATGTATGCGGATAACATGACGGATTCCATGAATGCCGCCATCAGCGAAACTAACAGGCGTAGGGAAATCCAGCAGAAATATAACGAAGAACACGGAATTACGCCGCAGACCATTAAAAAGAGCGTTCGTGATTTGATCAGTATATCGAAGGTAATCGCCAAGGAAGAGGTACGCTTTGAAAAGGATCCTGAATCCATGGACGAGAAGGAGCTGGAGAAACTGATTGGAGATATCCAGAAGAAGATGAAGCAGGCCGCTGCGGATCTGAATTTCGAAGCTGCCGCAGAACTGCGTGACAAGATGGTAGAGCTTAAGAAAACATTGGCAAAAATGAAGGAATAAGGATAACTGTCCGGAAACAGGATGGTTAGGAAAGAATACGGCGCGGGCCGGCGGGTCCGGCCTGCTTTGAAAGGAGCACAGACTAGAGCATGGAACAGGAAAGCATAAAGATGAGACCCCGTGAATTTATAAAAATCCGTGGGGCGAATGAGCATAATCTGAAGAATATAGACGTGGATATACCCAGAAATGAACTGGTAGTCCTGACCGGATTGTCCGGTTCGGGAAAATCTTCACTTGCATTTGACACAATTTATGCGGAGGGACAGAGAAGGTATATGGAGTCCCTGTCCTCCTATGCAAGACAGTTCCTGGGACAGATGGAAAAGCCCAACGTGGAAAAAATCGAAGGGCTTTCTCCGGCGATATCCATCGACCAGAAATCCACCAATAGAAACCCCAGATCTACAGTGGGAACCGTAACCGAAATTTATGACTATTTCCGTCTTTTATATGCCCGGATCGGTATCCCCCACTGCCCCAAGTGCGGAAAGGAAATTAAAAAGCAGACGGTAGATCAGATGGTAGATCAGATTATGGGCCTGCCCGACGGTTCCAGGATACAGCTGCTGGCGCCCGTAGTAAGGGGCAGGAAGGGCGAGCATGCCAAGGTGCTGGAACGCGCCAAAAGAAGCGGCTACGTCCGTGTAAGAGTGGACGGAAACCTGTATGAGCTGTCGGAAGAAATCAAGCTGGATAAAAATATCAAGCATAATATAGAAATCGTTGTGGATCGTCTGGTGGTTAAGGAGGGTATCGAACGCCGCCTTACGGACTCCATTGAAAGCGTGCTTGCGCTTACGGACGGACTGCTTATTGTGGATGTCATAGACGGGGAAACCATGACCTTCAGCCAGAGCTTCGCCTGTCCTGACTGCGGAATCAGCGTTGATGAAATCGAGCCAAGAAGCTTTTCCTTCAACAACCCCTTTGGCGCCTGCCCGGAGTGCTTCGGCCTGGGCTATAAGATGGAATTTGATGTGGATTTGATGATTCCCGATAAACGGCTGAGCATCAATGAAGGCGCGATTGCGGTAATGGGATGGCAGTCCTGCAACGATACTTCCAGCTTTACCAATGCAATCCTGCAGGCGTTGGCCAAGGAATATCATTTCAGCCTGGATACCCCTTTTGAAAAGTATCCGGATAAGATAAAGGATGTCCTGATTCATGGAACCGGCGGACGTGAGGTGGAGGTCTTCTATCAGGGACAGCGGGGAAAAGGCGTGTATCCGGTGGCCTTTGAGGGGCTGATTAAGAATGTGGAGCGCCGCTACAGGGAGACTGCGTCAGATGTTATGAAGCAGGAGTATGAAACCTTCATGAGCATTACTCCATGTAATGTCTGCCAGGGGATGCGACTGAAAAAAGCAGCGCTGGCCGTAACGGTATGCGACAGGAATATTTACGAGGTTACTTCCATGTCCATCCGCAATCTGAAGGAATATCTGGATAATATGCAGCTGACAAAACAGCAGGAGCTTATCGGCAAACAGATCCTGAAGGAAATCAGGGCGAGGGTCGGTTTCCTGGTGGATGTGGGACTGGAATACCTGTCCCTGTCAAGAGCTACGGGAACACTGTCAGGCGGCGAGGCGCAGCGTATCCGTCTTGCAACCCAGATTGGCTCCGGCCTGGTAGGCGTATGCTATATCCTGGATGAGCCAAGTATCGGACTGCATCAGCGTGACAACGATAAGCTTCTGAACACGCTGAAAAATCTCCGTGATTTAGGAAATACGCTTCTCGTTGTGGAGCATGACGAGGATACCATGCTGGCGGCGGACTATATCGTGGATATCGGTCCCGGCGCAGGCTCTCACGGCGGTGAGGTGGTTGCCTGCGGTACGGCGGAGGAGCTGATGAATATACCGGAATCCATCACGGGACAGTACCTGAGCGGGGCGCTTTCCATTCCGGTTCCCGAAAAACGCAGGAAGCCTGTGGGATGGATCAAGGTAAAGGGCGCTGCGGAGAATAACCTGAGGAATATTGATGTGAAGTTCCCCCTGGGAGTCATGACCTGCGTAACCGGCGTTTCCGGTTCGGGAAAAAGCTCCCTGGTGAATGAAATACTTTATAAGACACTGGCACGCGATTTGAACAGAGCCAGAACAATACCCGGGAAAAATAAGGGAATCGAAGGAATCGACCAGCTGGATAAGGTCATTGATATTGATCAGTCCCCCATCGGCCGTACGCCCCGTTCCAATCCGGCCACCTATACCGGTGTATTTGATATGATCCGTGATCTGTTTGCGTCTACCCAGGATGCCAAGGCAAAGGGATACAAGAAAGGAAGATTCAGCTTCAATGTGAAGGGCGGAAGATGCGAGGCCTGCGGCGGCGACGGAATCATCAAGATTGAAATGCATTTCCTGCCCGATGTATATGTACCCTGCGAGGTCTGCGGCGGCAAACGTTATAACAGGGAGACTCTGGAGGTTAAGTATAAAGGAAAAAGTATTTTTGATGTGCTGGATATGACCGTGGAGGAAGCGGTTGGCTTCTTCGAAAATGTTCCCAGTATCCGCAGAAAGATAGAAACGCTCTACGATGTGGGCCTTTCCTACATCAAGCTGGGACAGCCCTCCACAACCCTTTCAGGCGGCGAGGCACAGCGGATCAAGCTGGCTACGGAGCTGAGCCGCAGGAGTACGGGAAAGACAATCTATATTCTGGATGAACCTACAACAGGCCTTCATTTTGCGGATGTGCACAAGCTGGTGGAAATACTGCACCGGCTGGCCGACGGAGGCAATACGGTAATCGTTATCGAGCATAACCTGGATGTGATCAAAACTGCGGATTACATCATAGATATGGGGCCGGAAGGCGGAGATGGCGGCGGAACCGTGATCGCGGAAGGCACGCCGGAAAAGGTGGCGGCCTGTGAAGGCTCCTATACCGGCTATTATGTAGGGAAGATGCTGGATAAGGCGAAACACTCGCCGATGGATTAATTATGTAAGAACAGAAAACTGCATAAAAATTCCGCTTAGAAATTCTGCTGTAAACTGGATGCAGAGAAAAATGAACCAGGCAGATTGAAAAAACCAATAGATTATAAGGAGTGCATCGTTTTACCGTTAATATTTCGCGCTGCAAGGCCCTGATTCTGTATTGCCGCCTGCAACTATGCGGTAAAGCGGTGTATTCTTTAAATTTTTATGAAAAGACTTTCCATAAGAACGTTTTTAGGTTATAATAACAGACGGTATATTTTACGCTTGCGTCCGACAGGTTTTTTTCATTGATATTTCGCAATTTTACGTAATTTGTAAAATATATGCTTGATTCATAAAGAATGGTCCATAATATAATAGAGGCAGAAGGAAGCGCAGGGGATTTATTGGACAGTCTTCCGCGCCATCTTCATTTGGAATGGAGGAAATTATGCAGTATACAGATATTGGAATTGACCTGGGTACCGCCAGTATTTTAGTGTATATCAGAGGAAAGGGCGTTGTTCTGAAAGAGCCCAGCGTAGTAGCGTTTGACAGAGACACGAATAAAATCAAGGCCATTGGCGAGGATGCCAGGCTGATGCTTGGACGTACACCCGGCAATATTGTTGCGGTAAGGCCGCTTCGCCAGGGTGTTATTTCTGATTATACAGTTACTGAAAAGATGCTGAAGCATTTTATCCAGAAGGCGCTTGGCAGGAAGACCTTCAGAAAGCCCAGGATCGCAGTCTGTGTTCCCAGCGGTGTAACAGAGGTTGAGAAGAAGGCTGTTGAGGATGCAACCTATCAGGCAGGCGCACGCGAGGTTTCCATTATAGAGGAGCCGATTGCGGCAGCCATTGGTGCAGGCATCGATATTTCCCGTCCCTGCGGTAATATGATTGTGGATATCGGCGGCGGTACTTCGGACATCGCTGTAATTTCACTGGGCGGTACGGTAGTAAGCGCCTCTATTAAGATTGCCGGTGATGATTTTGACGAGTCACTGGTACGCTATATGCGTAAAAAACATAACCTTCTGATTGGTGAAAGAACTGCAGAGGATATCAAGATAAAGATTGGTTCCGCCTATAAGCGTCCCGAACCTGATTTTATGGATGTCAGGGGACGTAACCTGGTAACCGGCCTTCCCAAAACGGTGAAGGTTTCCTCTGAGGAAACGGAGGAAGCCCTCAGGGAGCCTACCCTGCAAATCGTGGAAGCCATCCACAGCGTGCTGGAGAGAACTCCTCCGGAGCTGGCTGCGGATATCGCGGATCGCGGAATCGTGCTTACCGGCGGCGGCAGCCTTCTGCGCGGGCTGGAGGAGCTGATTTCCGACAGGACGGGAATCAACACCATGACCGCAGAGGATCCCATGACAGCAGTGGCAATCGGCACAGGTAAATATGTGGAATTCCTGGTAGGATATAAGGACGAAATTTAAGCAGTATTTGACAAGGTATAGATTCAGGGCTACTCCGTCGGGGTAGCCCTTTTGACACCCGGTCTGATTAGAACAGAGATGTTAGGAGTTTACCGGTGGAAAAAATATCAGGTTACGTGGAACACATTATATACAGAAATACCGGAAACGGTTATTCGGTTTTTGAGCTGGTGGCCGAAGGCGAAGAGGTTACCTGCGTGGGCACCTTCCGCGCCCTGGATGAGGGCGAAAATCTGGAGCTGACAGGCGGCTATGTGGAGCATGCGGTATACGGAAGCCAGTTCAAGGTGGAAAGCTATGAAGCTGTGGCCCCTGAGGATGAAAGCAGCATCGAACGCTATCTGGGATCCGGCGCCATCAAGGGGATCGGCCCGTCTCTGGCGGCCCGTATTGTAAAAAAATTCGGTAAGGATACCTTCCGTATCATAGAACAGGAACCGGAGCGGCTGGCTGAAATCAAAGGGATCAGTGAACGGAAGGCCATGGAAATCAGCACCCTGATGGAAGAAAAGAAGGGTATGCGGGAGGCCATGATTTACCTGCAGAAATTCGGCATTTCCAATACGCTTGCCATTAAAATATATAATACCTATGGCATGGAGGTTTATGGAGTACTGGAGGAAAATCC
>PPYF01654285.1_pt1 | contig 10263 bp, 7 predicted proteins | sample 1559871 | NCBI WGS metagenome assembly PPYF01 (sample SAMN08240021, study PRJNA423297) | Human gut metagenome, whole genome shotgun sequencing project.
ACATAAAAATTCCTCCTGGTATGTTTTCTTCTAGTCTACACACCTTAATTTTTCTGTCTAGTTAATTGTAGCCTATCCACTATGAAAGTGTATCTAAGTAATATTACTAATAAGGAAAAACCTAATCAGTATATGGTGAAAAAGATTTCTAATACAATTATGAACAATTTAAGAGAAATCACCATTCAAGAATTTGCAGAAGAAATAGCTGTAAATGGAAAAACCGTTGTGTTAGCGGAGTTATCAGAGAATAAGTTATCAAAAATGACACCAATAGTAGGACAAGAAATTGTAATGTTAGATTTTGATAACAAGGATGAGAATAATTTATATACGATTGAAGATTTAGAAGCCGATTCTTTTATGCAGGAGAATGCTAGTTTTATCTATCGAACATTTAGCGATATATATTCTGAAATTGATAAATTTAGAGTGGTCTTTCATTTAGATAAATTGGTGACTGAGAACCAAGAGATAGAACAGATTTATCAAGCTTTATTTAAAAAATATCCGCAAGCAGACAGCAGTGTTGGGCAAACCAGTAGACTATTTTTTGGGAGTAATAGTGGTTATGAAGCAATTGATTGGGAGAATAGATTAGATACTACAAAATTAGTAGAGGTAAGAAATACAGATATTTCTAAAGCGGTCAAAGCTATAAGCGGTGAAATGATTGATGATTCCATACTGAACTATGAATTATTAAAATTAGGTAGACTTGATATTGTGAAAGAGAAGTTAGGAGACAATTATAAACAAGAATTTCCTGACGATTATAATGCGATGAATTACTTTAAATCGTTAGATATGAGGGAATTTCTTGAATTACCTAATGAAAATCCGTTTTTTGATATTTTTCATGAAGAGTCAGAACCTAGTGCATCAGTATTTTATGCTGAAAAATATGGGATATTCTTATATAAATGTTTTAGTGAAAGTCATCCTTATTGTGGGAATATTATTTCTTTACTGGAACGTTATTTAAAAATATCTTCAATAGAAGTAGTTAATTTATTAGTAGAACTTACTGGCTCGAACGTAACAAATGCTTCACAACTAGGCCAAAGTAAATTTAACGCCCAAAAATTTAAAAAAGAATTACAATCAGGAGAATTAGAAGAAAACTATCCTGAATTATATAAATACTTTAGTAGATACCAAATAGAAATTCCTATTATTTTAGATTTTATGTATGACTATGTATATACTGACGAGAATGGAGAGTTACGGTATTTAAATTACTATAGTATTAACAATTTAGCTAAGCAATTAGCTAGAGCTACCAATAAAAAGAAAATAAGTATTGATAGGACAAGACAAATTCTGTATCACATGATTGTAACTGAAGTGGTTAAAAAGAAACCAGAAGCAGAAATTCCTAAAGAGATAATGGAGAATATTATTCTAGAACAGAAAAAGGATACCACTAAGTTAAGAACTAGCAATATTTATGAACCAACGAACTTAACTGATGAAAATAAGGATAATAGTGAAGGAATAGCTAAGGTTTTAAGAGAAAATAAAGTAACAGTCGGTAGTTTAAGTTATGAATTGGTATATAGACTTTTTGGAGAAGAAAAGGCTTATCAAGATTTCCCACAATCATATGAACCACTTATTAAACGAAAAATGATTAAAATGAGTAAAACCAATAGTAATATAAGTCAAGCAAGTGAGAAGTTAGAAAAAACAGCTGTTAAAATTATCATGAATGAGATAGAAAAAAAGGGTTATGTATACGAAAAAGATGTTATTTCTAAGGTAGCTAAAGCGAGAAGATTGAAAATAAATGATACTAAGAAAAAGTTCCAGAAAATTCGAGTGGATATATATAACAAATATGATTTGAATACGTGTAGATTAACTAAAAAATTGTATAATCAGTTAGAAATTAAGGAAAAGTATTCATCTAAGAATGTTATATATAAAGTGAATTAGTATATTAGACAGGTAGTGTTTCTATCTGTCTTTTTCTATTAGAAACCATTGATAATAAAGGATGATTTCTATATATTAAGAATACTATCTCTTTTTGTATCAATTCAAAATTGCGTATTGAACAAGAAAAATCCTTATCGTTTACCCCTAGAAATACTGACGAAATTGATAGAAATCATTAGATACCTCTATAAGGAATATTCCCTCTAGAGGTATCTAATGAGGAGGCTTATAAAAGCCAATAAAATCAATAGTAAACTACCTGTTTTTTCTAAAGTTAATACGCACTTTTTATATTCCCTCTAGAGGTATCAAACGATGAGGTTAATAAAAGTCAATAAAATTAGGGGAAAACTATCTGTTTTCACACATATAAATACGCAAAAACTTATTTACACTTGATAATTGTGTGATGTAAATAGCTGTAAAACGTTGATATATCAGTATTTATATTTTTTGATGACAGCAAGACGTCATCTTGCTTACTTAATTGATGTGCTTAGGTTCAGTAAAATAGCTACAATTTACACTTTATCAGTGATTATGTATTTTTATATATAACGAAATTCTATATTTATCTCTTTTTGATTTACTAAATGGAAAGTACTTAGACAATCTATAAGAACCTCTATCTAACAACAGTATACATAATATTATATAAAATGAATTAATGGAGTTTTTAGATAATAAAATAACTCTGTATGTGTTTTAAATAGCATATATTATCTCTGGAGAGTGTTAGGAATTATTTTCGATAAATTATACATAAAAATTTAAAACGTCTTAGAACGCAAAATAAGCAGCATATAATCAATTGTAGAAATCTATAAAATGTTTTTAAACTTTTAAATGGTAAAATGATTTTGTAGATATTATTTTAAATTATAATCTGACGGAAAGATAAAAATTTTACTTGTACCAGTTTTAGAATTTGAAAAATTATATGTAAAGATTGATATATACACCTTTAAGCATAGTTTAGGAAAATCTTCGATACAAAAAACACCTTTCAGATAACTTTAAGCGTAGAATTACCCACAAATTTTTCTTCGTGTCGTTTGAGAGGTGTTTTTTGAAAAATAGTGCTTTAAAACATTGATATAACGATAATCCATTAATTTTGTCAACAAGGAGAAAACCTTTGATTTTACTGACTTTTAAAGGGGTCATTTTTTAAGTGGCTTTTATTTAAAATTTAGAGATAAAAATATTTATTAGACCTGATGGAGATAAAATATTAAGAGCATTTGTCTTTCTAAATTAAATTGAATAAAAAGATATTTGATTGGATAGAAAAATGGATTATTTTTTGACTATAGTAACTTTGGATGATAACCTTCAGGACCATTAAGATGAATGGAGGCTATTATTATGAATGAGTGCGTAACGGTTATTACAAGTAATCTAAGCTATAAACAAGCTGTTTTTTCTTTACTAGCATTAGAGTCATTATCTAATGATTGTGTGGGAAATCAAGTGTATCGAGATACTGTGCAGAATATTGTTCATCAAACAATTAATAGTTCAGAAATAGAATTGACTATTATTGAAAGTTTTCCAGAAATTGAAACCTAGTCTAAAGCAGACTAGGTTTTTTTATTATCCCAAATTAAGTTGAAAGCTGTTATAATTAAAATGAATATTTAACGAAGGATGTGTAAAAAAATGTTAGAAAAATTAAGAAAAACATTTTGGACATCATACTTAATTGTTATAAATCAAATAATTGATTGGTTTAAAGCAAAGTCGAATAAAATTGAAGAAAAAAATAATGCTGGAAAATTTATTCAAAGTAGTTTATCTCCAAAGATTTTAAAAGGTATAGAGTTAGAACGAATAATGCCATATATTAAGCGAATTCATGATGGTGTTAAAAATGCTGATGTAACTAATATTGCTTTAATGGGGAGTTATGGTTCAGGAAAGAGTACGATAATAAAGAATTTTGAATTTCTTTATCCTAATTACAAAGTTTTGAATTTATCATTGGGTTCCTATTCTAAACAAGAATTGGAAAACCAAGATGCGAATGCAGAGGAAATTGATAATATTGATGATTTGAACGAAAAATTAGAAAATAGTTTGGTAAAACAAATGATTTATAGAGAAAAAAATTCTAAGCTACCATATTCACGTTTCAAAAAAATCAATCATATTTCGAGTAGAAAAAAGTTTTTATTATACTTCCTTTTTTTTGCATCGCTGATAAGCTTTTTCTATTTAAAAGATTACCTAAATTTTAAAGAAATAATATTGAGTAATGTCAAAGGAATCGCCAGTAAAACAGAGTTTCTTGATTTGATTCTGTATTGTGTCTTATTAGCCAGCATTAGTATTTTATTTTTTCAAGTCTTTCAGACAGTTTTGAAACAATTCAAACTTTCAAAACTAAACTTTGCTAATGTATCAATTGAAGAGGACAAAAATAATTTTTCTTATTTTAATAAGTATATAGATGAGATTTTATATTATTTTGAAACGAATAAGTTCGATGTGGTGGTTATAGAAGATGTTGACAGATTTAAAAGCATTAGAGTATTTGAACATTTAAAGGAACTTAATTTACTTCTGAATAATTCAAAACAAATTAATCGGAAAATTACTTTTGTATATGCGGTTAAAGAAGATATATTTTCAAATTCAAAAGAAGAAATTGAGGAACATGAGTCAGAAATTAGAACGAAGTTTTTTGAGCTAATTATTCCGATAATACCAGTCGTAGATACGTTTAATTCTAGGGAATATCTAATACCTATGATGAAGGAGAAATCAGTGGGGGATTTAGATGAAAACTTTGAGAAATTTTTGAAAGACATTTCTTTATACATTTCAGATTTAAGGTTGTTGACTAATATCGTTAATGAGTTTTTTACTTATTTAGATATACATGGAAATTTATCAAGAAGTATGAATAAAGAATCCTTATTTTCAATAATAGCGTTAAAAAATCTAGTTCCTTCTGCATTTACAGAATTACAGAAGTCACAAGGTTTTATCTATGAAATAATTGTTCAGGGTAAATTTGATGGTGAATTAATTAGAGGAGTAAAAGAAGATTTAACAATAATTGAAGCTGAATTTAAAAAAATCGAGGAACAAATAAATGTAGATAAGTTATCTGAAATAAAGAAATTTTTATTTGACCAAGGATTCTCTAGAAATGATAGGATAATAATCAATAAACAATATAGAAATCTAACAGATTTAGATATGACATTTATTGATTATATTTTAGATAACGATGAAGAGGATATTAGTTTCAATTCCCAATATAGAGGAACATATACAATTTCAAAAAACAGTTTTATTCACATATTAAAAGAAAAAGATTCAATTTTAAAAGCAAGAATGGAAAAACAACAGGAAGAGTATGATTTAAAGAGAAATGAGTTAAATACTTTCATCAGGGCATCTTTGAAACAAAAAATAAAAAAGTATCCTGAGTTAATAAAATTAATATATGCAGAAATGACAAAAGAAAAATACGACAATAAAGATAAGGATTTTATTCTGTATATTTTATCTAATGGTTATTTAGCCGAAGACTACTCATCGTATTTATCCATTTTTTATGAAAAAAGCATGACTATTGATGATAAAAATCTATTAGTTAAATTGAAATCTAATCAAAGCGTTGAATTTAATGAAAAACTTGATAATCCAGAAGGATTTGTTAGTGAACTTTTACCACAAGATTTTGAAAAGCAGGGAATACTTAACATCAATATTTTGAAGTACCTATTTTCTAATAATTTTAAAGATAAACATAAGATTCGTGAAGCAGTTTTAGAAAAAATCTTTATTCAAGAAGAAGATATATATATAGAAAATTTGAAAATAATTTTAGCCGAAGATAAATTGAATATCGCTAATTTAGTTTTTGAATTATTAAGAAAATATTCGAATGATTTTATAGAAAAATGCAATGCTTCAGAAAAGAACCGATTGATTGATTTGATTTTTTATGCTTGTTTAGGTGATATAACTCTATATTATGGGAAAGATAATAGAAAGAATCTATTGTTACAGGTATTAAGTAAGTATAAGCCAGTTTATGAAGGTAATGAAGAGTTTGAAGGCGATGAAGATGCGTCTGACTATGTATTCTTAATAAGAGAAAACATTTTAAATAGACCTAATTTCTTTATAGAAATTGAAGACTATGTAGAGTCTATTACCATTATGGAAGTCTTATCTGAACATAATGAAGAGACATTTCAATCTGCGAAAATCTATTTTAATGATATAGAATTAGATAACTTGTCTGAAGAACAATATGATAAATTTATTCAATGTGAATTGTATAGATATGATAAAAATATGTTTTCTAAAATTTTAAACTACAAAAATTCAGATGAATTAAAAGCGGTCTCTTACGCAAATATATTAAATTCTAAGATAGATAATTTAATCAGGAATACAAATACAAACTTAGAGTATTTTGTAGATGAAGTTCTATTTTTATTAGACGAATTATTTGAAACCGAGGGAAGTTTTTTAAGTCTATTAAATTCCCAAAAACTTAATAAACTAGATATTAAGACAAACCTAATAAATAAATCGAATATTACAGTAGAAAAAATTAACCAAGTAACGGATTCTTCGCTTTGGAAAACATTATTAGAGAAGAGAAAATGTAGTATCACATGGGAAAATATAGAAGACTATTATGAAAATGGAGAAATTGATTTATCTGTTATAAACTCAATATTCACTAATCAGAATGAAGTGATTTCTCTTAAAAAACAATATGATAAATCTGATTCAAAAGATAAATTAAAAGTATTGCTTAAAAAAATGGTTGATAATCAAGCGATAGTTATTACAGAGGATAATGTTGAGCTATTAGAGATTACAACATATGATGCAGGAAAGCTTTCAAGTCAGAGCACTCACATATTAGCTAAAAATAATTTAATTGATTTTAATATGGAAAATGTTAGTAAATTTAAGGAAGATGGTGTTATTGTAGAGGTAGTACTCAATCACCCTAATGATTTTCTAGAAAATTATTCTGAGATTGACTTGTCAGAAGATGAAATGCTTTCTCTCATAAAAAATTGGAAACTTGAATCAATTAAAGAGTTGCTAAGTATTATTGTTAATGAAGAATCAGATGAGTTTTTCGAAAATAATAGATTGGTGGAAATTCTATTAGAAAGGGGAGTTTCTTCTGATGATAGATTGTTTGTAAGATTTCTTAAGAATATGGATGTTGAATACTTAAAAGAATATTTTATCTTTAACTTACAAGAGAGGACATTAAGTAAATCAACAATTGAACAAATGCTAAACTTATTCTTAGAGAATGATATTACTGATTTTTCAATAGAAGAATATGATTGTATATTTGACAATTTGTCAAATACGGAACTATTCGTTGATTTAATCAATAATCTTTTCAAAAATAAAAAGTTGAATGAGATTTCTATAAAAAATGTAACATATTGGCTGGGAACACAAAATAAACCAATCTCTGAATTGTATATTGATGAAAATGGAAAAAATAAAGTAGTTGAAATAGAGAATACTCCTCAAAATATTGAGTTATTAAATAATTTACAGGACATTAACATGGTATCTACTTTTAACGTAAAAGGAGATTCTATCATAAAAGTGAATATGAAAAGAAAAGTACCTAAAGAGCTAAAAACATAATTGTTGCGACACAGGTTTGATATTAAATAGTTGAACCTAAAATATTGTATTAGTAGGTGTTAAACTATGGTAAATATTTCTGATAAACATGTAATGGATTTTATTTTTCAAATGAATTCATGTTTAACATTTGAGAAATTGAACGAATGGGAGGATAAATTATCGGACTGCTCAGACGAAATGATTGATTCTGCGTTTTCTGATAAAGCAATTGATATTGTTCAATTAAGTGATGAATATGAACAGAACTATATAAAAGAAGGTTTTATCACGGTAGATGAATACTTATCTAAATATTATTCAAGAACTATCAATTTGTTGTTACGTATGCCAAAACTTCAAAATGAACTTATGGATAATAAACATAATACTAATAATAAAAGATTTCACGTGTATCGAGAAAATGGACATTTAGCAACGTATGCCCAACAAATTTTATTTTCTTTGTCTAATAAGTATAAAATCTGATATCAGTAGTGGGCTGTTTTTGTGAGTTTTTGAGTAGATGCTCAGATGACTATATTTACTTATAAGATTTAACTGGACTACAGATAAGAAGCGTAAAAAAGTTCTCATTGAGTATGTAGTCCAAGCTATTTTAAGGGACAATTTAACCATTTTTTGAGGTATAATAAACCTACAAAAGTTAATAAAAAGAACAGAATTTTGGCTTCTGGGATGCACTAGAATCGAGAAAAATTTATCGCTTTAACACAGGAAAAAGCGATAGAAATGCTGATATAACAGCACTTGACTTTAACAACCATGGGCTGCCCATTAGCAGATATCTTAACAGACTCCATTCACGATGCTTTACGTGAAGTCGAAGAAGTGAAGAAAGTCGAAGTGAAACTTGTGTGGTATCCAGCCTGGACGACAGATAAGATGAGCCGTTATGCACGGATTGCGTTGGGGATACGATAGAAATCTTGGCTGACTAGCTATGAGAAGCAAATAGGAAAAACAAAAAAGCCTTTTATCCTTTCTAGAAGAAAAGAGATAAAAGGTTTCTTTGTTTATAAAATTTTGTCTGCTATATTATAAGTTAATTAAATAAATGTGTTCTATTGATAAAGGACATTCCAATCCCTTTCCTTTTGGAATCCTTCTTTTTTACATCAGTTTGATTTTCGTATAGTATTCTTTCTCATCTTCACGATAAATCGCAGCCCCATTTTTTTGTTGTGCTTTAAGACTGCCAAGATTTTTTTTATTTACAGACAAAAGTGCCTCATCAATGCCGATTTTTTTTGCCTCTTGTAGTACTAATGCTAATCCTTGTGTGGCATATCCTTTTTTACGATAATTAGGGGAGATGCCGTAACCAATATGGCCAGCGCCGTTTCTTAATGTTTCGTTCAGTTTATGGCGCAAATTAAAAATTCCTACATACTCATGTTCATCACTTTCTAAAATAAAGACGGTTGCGGGAACGTAACTCTCAGGAAGATCGATTCCTAAAGACGTTTTTTCGCATTTTTTTACATAATCTAAAAATTCAGCAAATGTATAGCCATAAGCATTGTTGATAAATCCATTCTCATTTGGTCCAAAGCTAGTTTGTAGCTGATAAGCTTTCTTTAAATCTGCTTCCCATAGTTTGATCAGTTTCATCGTATTCACCTCTTTAAGTAACCTTATTCATTTGTTTTCTACTATAGCACTATTGTTGTAAATAGCCATGCCTATTTTTATTTATTGTGTCATATCGTATTAAGAATCATCGAACAATACAAATATGAATTACAATAAAAAAATTATTTGAAGTTCGTTCATTCGTTACTTATGACCTCTAGAAGAAAGAAAACGTGAATTACTTCAGCGTCTAGAATTCCAGAAGGATAGTAACCAACAGAAGAAATAATCAATATCTAAATGAAAGAAGATAGCTGAATCGAGAAAAAGAGGAAAAAAGAAATGAAGAAAAAAATAAAATAGTTACTAATCCCAGAGTCGTTCGTTTAACATTGAAATCGATCATATGGATAAAACAGATTTTTTCACCAACCCTCAATAGATGATGGAGTTGCTCGGATGAATTATTTGTGTAGATGGCATAAGGGAGGGCGTACAGAAATGAAAAAGAACAAAAATATGTTCTTGACAAAAAACACATGTAATCCTAAACTAAAAGATGTGATGCGGCTATGGCGGAATTGGCAGACGCGCTAGCTTCAGGCGCTAGTGAGGGTGACCTCGTGGAAGTTCGAGTCTTCTTAGCCGCATATTTGTTTTTTTGAGAAGGAAAAAAGATATCGACGGAGTTTCTCTGTTGATATCTTTTTTTATAAAGAGAAGGTACACCTGGAGCGATGAGAAAGAAAATAACATATTATCTAAAAGAATATAGGAAAAATTTTAAACAACGGAACCAGATTCAAATAAATCAAAAAAAATTTGTGTGAAGGTGGGACAGTTTAAAACCTAATAGATTGATTCAAATAGTAGATTTATAGATTCTGATACAAGAAATACTGGCAAACGATAGTTAAGGAATAAAGACTAAACTTAAACTCAAAAAGAGGTCATGCGAAAGAATAAATCGCATGACCTCTTACTATATTTTGAATGTGTTTAAACGTTCAAATAATGAATCTTAGTACCAACCGTTTGCTTCCCAGAATGCTTTCGCCGCTTCCCAAGAACCATAACGTGAAGTAACATATT
>PPYF01030160.1_pt1 | contig 10262 bp, 11 predicted proteins | sample 1559871 | NCBI WGS metagenome assembly PPYF01 (sample SAMN08240021, study PRJNA423297) | Human gut metagenome, whole genome shotgun sequencing project.
CCTTCCAGCCGTTCAAGGCCGAAGTGCGTTCCTTTTCCAACCTGTGAAGCGTAATTGTCTTTTATGAAGGTGCTTCGCACCCTCGGTTCAAGTACATTATCACAAAGCGCATGTTGCACAACCTTGTCTTTGTAGCTGTTCGACATTACAACCCGTTCTTTCGGTTCGTAAACCTTGAATGTGTTGTAGGGCGAAAGCCGGTATGTATGGCTCTGTAACTGCACGCTTAACAGGTTCAGGGCTTCCAGCAAATTAACTTCAAACTTCGCCGCCGCTCCTTTCCACCTTTTGCCGCGGCGCGCCTTCCGGTACGCGCGGTATAGGTTTTCAAAATTATAGACTTTTTCAAAGTCGGTCATGTCAAAAAATCTCCTTGCCGTGTATAACCTCGGCCATGCCTGCGGGCAATGCTCCGGTATCGGCAATCCTGTATTTGTCCCCGCTGTGGATAGCAGGGGACGGGAAACGCCTTCCTTTGATGGTGGTACATTGCTTTCGGCCTGTGGCCTACTCGATCGAGTGATCCACCGAAGCGGACGCACGCCCCTGTTGCCGTTGTACGCGTTGTTGTTGTTCAACGCCCCCGAAGTGTTGACATTGCGCACATTGTACGAGTTGCCGGAATTCGGCGGCGGGGCGGGCAGAAGGCGAAAAGAAAACCTACAAGGCGTTCCCCAAACGGTTTTTATACTCTCGCTTTGTCCCGCTTCTTCCACGCGGCGATCATGTACTTTACTTCAAGGGCAAGTTTCGACCAATATTCGCAACTCTTCATAGAAATAAAGCTCATTTCCTGCGAAAGCTCTATAAAAAATAGAAGCTCCTTGCAATAGGTCAACGCCTTTGCTTGTAGCCTCTGCCGTTGTCTGTGTTCGTCCGCTTGCCGCAAATCTAATTCGTTCGCTTCAAGCGTCATTTCGTAAATATCAACCGCTTTTTCCTGTATGCGGTTCACCAGCGTAAAGCGGTATTTCTTCGGGTAACGCTCCGTGCTGTTCGTGATCGTGAAGGTATGCTTTACAAGGTCTTTCGCCTTCACAATCACATTGAATTCGGACGGCTCTTTGCGTTCCCTCTCTTGTCCCTGCATAAATGCACCTTGCCTTCCTGATCCTCTGCAAAAGCGCGGTATCTTCCGCGCACCCCTCAAAATCAAAGCCCGCCGCCGTCAAAGTTATTGTTGCTTCGTGGCCTGTGGGCGTGATCCCGTGGATTGACACCGCCTCGCCGCCGCACATGTCGCACGGTGGGCGAAGCTCCGTGAAGATATTCCCGATAATGCACGACAATTCCGCGCCCTTGCAGGCGCACCGCGTCAACATTCGATCCGTTGCAACGCCGCGTTCCAAACGCCCGTTGCGGTCACGCCGTCCAAATCGTCAAAGAGGATCAAGAACGGGTTTGTTGTAATGTCATTGAAAAGCACGGCTTCCAGCATTTCAATTCGCGCGGTGTTGTTCTGGATCAGGTTCAGCAAATGCCCCGCGGCGTCTTCGTCAAGGACATTTTGCAAGGTTGCGAACCATGCGTTGAAGTCGTTTTCTGCGTCGGTCTTAAAGTCGTTCATGTAGGCTTCAAGGGCGGCGTACTGCTGATCGCCCAAAAGCTCCAAACTTTCCATATAGGAAACAAGATCGTTGAATTCGTCAACGCTCATTTCCTTATAGTCAGCAAACCACGCTTCAAGTTGCGCGTTGAATGCGTCGGTGTCTATCTGATCCACCACGCCCGCAACCACGCCGCACAAGGAACCATCAAGGCGGCGATCCGTTATGTTTGCCTGTGAAATGGCCGTAACGCCTGCGCCTACAAGCACATCGGCAAGGCATAATTCGTATGCGTCCGCGTCCCTCTGCAAAGCAGGGGCGACGGGGGAAGTTGCAGGCGCGGAAGACTTCACCGCAACGGAAATTTTGCGTTCGGTCAAATCCCACCGCACAACAATTCGGTCAATGCGGTTCAACACGCCGTCCGCGGTTGCCAGCGTTACGGGCAAATCGCTTGTGTTGTAATAAAAATAGCCGTTGATCCACGCTTTACCCGTTTTCACGGCGACGGCCATTCCTGAACCCGCTACCACTTGAAGGCTTGTGGAAGGGACAGGGAACACGCCGTTTCCAATGAATGAAGCAAAATATTCAGCCCATTCTTCCGCGCGGTACACGCGATCGCCGGAAACACTGTTGAAAAAACTTGATTTTTCCATATTTGCACCCCTTTACTTTGTAATCTGCCTGATCTGTGTAATCAGGGCGGGCAAACTCTCCCCGAAAGTAATGTCTATTTCCTCCATGTTCTGTTGATAGGTTTCCGCAACCTCCGTTATCCGGACATTGATTTTTATACCCCACCGTTTATTAACGCATGTCACGCGATCTCCCAAGTCGTAATCTTCCCTGTACTTCAAATTCGCGTGCGTGTTGATCGTGCTGGAAAAGCTCAATGTTTCGGCGTATTGTTCCAGCTCCGACGCGCCGCGCTCTTCAAGACAGGCTAAATATTCTTCATCGGTGCGCGTGATCTCTTCGTCGTTCTCGTTGGTGTATTTCTTTGTAATGTCCGTTGCGTTCACAAAGACTTCTTCACGGTCAAGGCCAGCCGCGCCGCCTCCAACTTCGGCCACAACGCGCGGTTCGGCTTCTTCGCCGCCCACATAAGCCGTTGATTTCAGGTTTTCAATGCTGTTTGTGTATTCCTGTTCCGTGATATTATCGAATTCCTGTGAAAAAATGCACGGCGGGTTTTCGGTTTGGTCTGCGGTTAAATCTCGGCCTTTATACACACTGAAATAGTGTTTTCCGGTCTTCACATCGGTTCGCAACCGGAAGCCCAATTTTGCCGCCTTCGCCGCGGTTTCCACGGCAAGAAGGGCGTTTATGAAGGCTTCGGAAGTATAGTCTATTTTCCCGCTTCCGGTGTCTTCGTCCGTGGGATCAATTAAGACATTCGGGATCGCGCGGGCGGCCACTTTCGGGGAAACGACCGTTTCGCGGACAATCCGGTATAAAATATCCTGCGTCCCGCTCGTTGCGGCGATCTGATCGCGTATAATGCGCTTCCCGATCCATTGCGTGATAAACTTCCCTTGCACTTCGATTTCTTCAAGCCCCTGTGAATTCTTGCTAATGTGAACATACCTGATTTCTGCCGCCTCGGTGTCCCCGCGCTTCATTATCAGGTTGTTTTTTACCAGAAGGGAAACATGCTTGCTTGTGAATGGCACAAGCAACTTGAATTCGCCCGCTGACCAATACCGCCGCGTCCAGATTAACGAATTGATTTCGTCAATTACGCCGTGCAATATCATGTCGCGGTCATAAATATATAGCTCCATTCGTCACACCCCCAAATAAAGATCGTCGTGATAAATGGATACTTCCAGATTTTCAAGACGCCGTCGCGTTTCAAGGTCACTTCTTTTTCCCCGTATCCCGTGGATACACTCAAAATGTCGCCAGCTTGAAGCGTGATATTCAGCTTTATAAACTCCTGTGTGTCCACATTCAAAAGGGAAGGATTTTTGACAACGCCAAGCGCGCGGAACTCTACGCGAATACCCGCTTGAACATCACCTTCGTTATAGACATTCACGATCAAGGAAGGCTGTCTATACCCGATTTCCCAACCTTCCTCAAGGGGGATTTCAACGGGAAATTCAAGGCCGCCGATCCATGTCGCTATATCGTCCCGCGTCTTTGCCTCTTTTCTCCAAAACGGATTAAGGCAAAGAAGCTGTATTGTGAAGTCCTGAAAAATAGCCTTTCGCGTGAAGGCGGGCGCGTTGTCGATCTTGCAATCAATCACGCGCCGGAAGTCGCCGTATTCGTATGTCAGCGTCGCGGAATACTGCGGGTTCAACACGCGGTTCATTTGCCTTCGGTAATCCCGCATTCTGTCCTTGTCCCGCTCCCTGATACTTCCGACAATCTCAATTTCGCGGGATTGAATGCGGTTGCCTAAATAGGTGTCGCCGTCCTGTCCCATGCTGTTAATGCTGTAAATCTCGTTGCGCACATCGGAAAGGCCGCTAACCTCGTTTGTGTGAAAAATAGAAGCGTGGGAAAAGGTGATACTTTCCCCACGCTCATTCGTATAAATCAGCTTTTCGATTTTCTTTGCCATCAGCCCATAACCTCCCGTGCAATCAAGCGGAATTGCTTTGCCGCCTCGCGCTGTTGTTGTGCATAGCTCGTTTCGTTCGCATAGATATTTTGAACCACTTGCACGCCGCGGGCGGCGTTGTCGTTCCTGCTGATCCTTCCGGACGGTCTTTGCGGCTCCGGAACGGTTGAAGCCGTCGCCCTGCGGATTGTCTTTTCAACATTCTGCATTTCACGGGCGAAGCCTTCGCCTAAACCTTCGGCCATGTATGCGCCGATCCCTGCAAATACCTTCGACGGGGAAGCAATCTGCATTTCCGCTTCTACGGCGGCGACAATTTCGCGCATCATAGAACGCACTTTGCTTTCCAGCCACCCCGACATATTTTGAAAGCCCTGCCAGATACCGCGCACCATTTCTTCACCCGCCGCCGTGAACTGCGATACAAACCCGTTGATCGTTGTCAAAATCGACTGTATGATCTGCGGGATTTTCGCCGTAATCTGCGGCGTGCCCTGCACCATGCCGGACGCTATGGCCTTGTCAATATCAACGCCCGCCGCGGTGAACTTCGGTTGTTGCGCGGTGAAGGCGGTAATAATCGACTGGACGATCTGCGGGATAATGTTTGTAATATTCGGCGTTCCCGTTGTCATGCCGGAAGCAATATACTTCGTCATGTCAACGCCGATCTGATTAAGGCGCACCGCCTGCGCTGTAAGCCCTGCTGTTACCCGCTCGACAATGGCCGATACCGCGCCGTCAAGCGCGCCGATATTCGCTATAATGCCATCGTTTACGGCTTGCACGGCTTCTTGTGCTGTAAGTGTGCCCGCGCTTCCCATTGCGCCCTGCATGTCCGCGGAAACGGTATCCATACCGCCGCCGAAGCCCTCGCCAACGCCCGCGGCCATGTTGCCGCCAATGTCAGCGAAAACCGTTGAAGGGGAATGAATGCCAAGAAAATTCTTGATACCGTCCACAATGCCGCCAAAGAAGCCCGTTACCTGATCCCACAACCAGCCCGCGGCGTTCTGGATACCCTGCCAAATGCCGGAAACAATATTGCCGCCGATCTCTACGATCTGATATGCAAGGCTTCCGAACGCCTGCACGATACCCGTTACAATCTGCGGAACCGCCTTCACGATTTCGGCAATAATTGTCGGAAGGTTTTGGATCAGGGAAACGAATAGTTGAACGCCCGCTTGAATGATCTGCGGGATATTGGAAACAACGGCGTTCACCAACGCGCCCACAATCTGCGGGATCGCGGGTACAATGGTTTGAATGATCTGCGGCAACGCCTGAATAAGCGCAACCAGCAAATCAATTCCGGCTTGCACGATCTGCGGAATGCTCCCGATCACCGCCGTTACAATTCCGTCGATAATCTGCGGAATAGCTGTAACAATGGTTTCGATAATCTGCGGCAACGCGTCGATCAGCGCGGTTAATAGGTCAATTCCCGCTTGAATGATCTGCGGGATAGAGGCAAGCAGATTTTCGACAAGGCTTGTAATAATCTGTGGAATGGCCGCAATTAGAACGGGGATCGCGGCAATCAGCCCTTGCGCAAGCCCTGTTATCAACTGCAACGCCGCGTCGATCAGCATAGGGATATTTTCAACCAGCGTTTGCACCATAGCAACGACCACTTCAACGATTTTCGGTAACAACTGCGGCAACGCCTGTCCGATCCCGTTTGCCAGCGCAAGGACAATTTGCAACGCGCCTTCGACAAGCAGGGGAAGGGCGGCGATCAACCCGTCAATCAGGGCAAGAAGAATTTGTGTTGCGGCCTGCGCAATCGCCGGAAGCGCGGCAACCAGCCCTTGCACAAGCGCGGTTATCATGTCCACCGCCGCCGTTGTGATCTGTGGTAGGCTTGCTACAAGCCCATCGACCAGCCCTAACACAATTTCGGTTGCAAAGTCCGTTACTTGCGGAAGGATTGTCGAAAAGTCTTCAATCAGCCCCGCAAGGGCTGTCCCGAAGGTGTCGGACATTTTGGAAATATCGCCGTTCGCGGAAGCTGCGCCCGCCGAAAGCTCGTTGACAAAATCAGAAAGGGCGGGCAACGCTTCTTCGCCAATCGGAAGAACAAAATTCGTTTTCAGCACGCGGCCAAGCCCCGACATAGCGGAACCGAAGTCGTCATATTTAACGGCGTTGATTTTGGAAAGCGCGTCGGTTGTGGTGCTGATCTCCCCGTTAAGGTTCGTCAACGCCTGCATACCTTCAACGCCCAAATCTTCCCACATCGTACCGAACAAGGCCACGCCCGCGGTATTCTGCGCTAAAGGATCGTCCATTGCGAAAAGGGCGGTTGTCACATCGTCAAAGGCTTTCGCGGCCTGCTCCCCGCCTGCGGCAAAGGCCGCCGCGGTTTCACCGGCGTTCAAGCCTATATCCTTGAACGCCTGCATTGTGCCGTCTGATCCGTCTTTAACCCTGATCCCGAATTCCTTTACCGCGTCGCCCAGCTTGTCAACGGAAAAGGTGCCAGCGTCCGCGCCGTTTGCAAAGCTGTTGAACATGTCTTCCGCGTCCAGCCCTAACGACTTGAAATGCACGGAATATTCGTTGATACTGTCCAGCAAATCCCCGTTTTTATCAAGGCCGTTTTGCGCTCCCTGCGCAATCAGGTTGAACGCCTCTTCACCAGATAGCCCAAACTGATCCATAAGCATATTGACGGCGCGCATTTGCTCTTGAATATCAAAGCCGAATGTATCGCGCAACATCAAAGCGTTTTGTGTCAGCTCTTCAATTTTCGTCGGATCAACTTCGCCGGAAGTCTGCGCCACGGTTGCCATTGACGCGGCTATATCGTCCATGTTCTCCCCGAAGTTGTTGTTGTAGATACGCAACATTGCGTCTTCAAAGCCGTTCGCGGCGGCCTCCGCAATGCCTGTTGACGCTTCAAAATCGTTCATTGCGCCTTTGACTTCATCAGCGAAGCCCACGGCGTACCCGATCCCCGCAACCATAGCCGTTCCAATGGCGGCCACGCCTACGCCGATCGTTTTCAAACCTTTTCCAAGCGCGCCAGCTACGGAAGAAACTTTGCCGCCCAATCCGTCCAGCGCGCCGCCTGTGCTTTCGGCTTCCTGTGAAATATCCTCCAAGCCGTCCGAAAAATCGTTTGAAGCGTTGCGCGCCTCTTCTAATCCTGCGTCAAGGTTTCTGATCTCGTTTTCCGTTTTAATCATTGCGGCGCGGGCGTAATTCAGGTTTGTTTCCATCTTTTTAGCCGCTTCGGAAGTCCCTTGCCCCGCGTCCTGATACTTTTTCAAGGCGGCTTCCGCTTCGGCAACCTTCTTTTTCTGCTCTTCAAGCCGCTTGTTCAAAACATCTTGCTTCGCGGTCATTGCCTCTATGCTGTCGGCGTTCCCCTCGAAAGTTGCCGAAACAACCTTCATTTCGGACGCAATGGCCTTCAAAGAAGCGTCGATTTCTTTACAAGCCTTCTTGTATTCCTGTTCGCCGTCAACGGCAATTTCGGTTTTGATCTGGTCTTCTTTTCCGGCCACTTATAACCCCCCTAACACATCGTCAATGTCCGCTTCTTTTTCCTCCGGTTTGAAGCGATCCGGATTGAATTCTCTGTGAATTCGGAACAAAGCAAGGATTTTATACGGTGTCATGCGCCACACTTCGCGTTCCGGCCAGTGTAGAAGCGTAACGCCGATATAAAGCAGGCGGGCAAGGTCTATTACTCCTTGCCCGCCTGTGCGTTTTTTCTCTCTTCTTCCGCGTATTCCGGTTCGTCGTCTTCATCGTCCTGCGGCGGCTCCGTTGTGCCGCTGTTTCCCATTGCAAACGCCTTGAAAATCGCGGTTTTAACCTCGTTGAAGTTGCCTGTGTGGATCATTTTTCCTACCTGTTTTTCGGTCAACTGCTCTTCGCCGTCGTCTGCGCCCTCATTCAGAAGCAGGGTAAGAAGCCAGCGAAGATTTTTAATGCCGTCTTTGCCTTTCAGCATTTCGGCCAGCTTGTCAAAGCCCCCGAATTTGTCTTGCATTTCGTCAATGACATTCAGGGAAAACAGCAAATGCCGTTCTTTATCAAGGACGATCGGCAAACGCCCGTCTTTAATCGCACTCATAACAAAATAGGGGAAGCCCCGTCAAAGGGCTTCCCCGTGCCTCCTTTTCATATTTTGTTTTGTGACAGGCGGCCAGAATTAGCCGCCCGAAGTGTTGTTCTGTTCACGAACCTTCGTAAACCAGCCTTGCGCCGCGGTTTCTGTGGGAAGTGCCACATGCTCCGCTTTCCAAAGGCCGTCAGGCCGCTTGATAAACTGCCCTGTGATCTCCGGCGTGGTGAATTCGATACTATCGCCCTTCGTCTGGTAACTCTCCGAAGGAATAGCAAACTTCACCTTGTAAAGCCAAATATACTTATACATGCCGTTCGCCTTCTTCGCGCGGAAGCCGATTGCCATATACGGGGGATCGTCGTTTTCTCCCGCATATACAACCTGATCGTCGTCCTGCGTCTGCCCCAAAATGGCCGCAAGATCGGCGGGCATAAGATCGTTTACATTCAGCGTCAGCTCTCCGGAAACGAATTCTTTTACCACTTCGTCCGCGCCGTCGTCCGCATAAAGGATCGCTTCCGCTACCTCTACGGACATTTCCGCACTAATGGCCTTCGCCATGCGCACGGGCGTTCCGTATTTCTCTTCGCCGCTCTCTTCAACCGTGATCGGCGCACGGTAAAGATCGCGCAAACCAATAGTTGCCATAGTTTTTATACCTCCGTTTGTTCGTAATATTTCGCTTCAATCGGGACATGGTAAAACCCCGTGTCCTGCTCGTACACTTCCGGATCAATTACAAGCCCATAAAAGCCCGCCGCCTTCAACGCCTGCTTCACACGGCGCAAAAGGGCGATATAATCGCGTTTCGAGTAAATATCAACCCTGTATGTGTATTCCGTGCCGTGCGTTTCGTCGTCTGCGGCGGCCATATCTTCCGAAGAAACAAGCTGATATGTGATATATGTACCAGCCTTCCCGCGGAAGAAGAGGCGCGCCACATTCGGGCAAAGCGCGTCAAGCGTGGATTTTAACAGGCAGTCAACTGTATCTATCATTCCTGTTCGTCCTCCCATGCCTGCCGCATAGCCGCTTGAACTTCCGGCGTTGCCTTCTGGTGCGAACGCGTGAACCACGGGCGCGCGGGCATGTTGGTTCGCCCGTATTGGTGGACAAAACCAACGGTTGCGTTCCGCTCCCCGCGGCGGTTTTTCCCGTGCGGGTACACTTCCACGCATTGCCCCGAACCCCGCTTCTTTACGGCGGTGCATTTGATAGAATTTGCAAGATCGCCAGTAACACGGTTACTTGTAAATGTGCGCCGTATTTCCTCCTGTTCGGCCTTCACAAGCACCGCGCCGCCAGCTTTTAACATCTTCGGAACGGCCTTCGTCGCCCGCTCGCTCCGGCGCAAAAACGCTTCCTGCGCCGCTTCAATTCCGGATACCTCAAACCGCGCCATTGCCGCCGCCTCCTTCCGCGCCGCTGTCCGGTTCTTCGCTTTCTTCGACCGGAAGATCGGAAAGCGTCAATTCGGTAATTTCTCCGCTTTTGTTGACATAGGTTTTCAAAACCCTGTACCGCTTCCCGTTCAGCTCCGCGGCCTGTTGCCCCTCGTATTCTTCCGTGTAAACATCAACCTTCAATTCCACTTGAAAGCCCGCTTGCGCGGCCTTGTAGAACTCGGAATAACCCGCGGATTTCACATTGCAAAAAATGGATTTCCGCGCTTCTTCCGGCTCATTCTGGAACCCGTTTGCGTTTACCGCTTCGTCGGGCGGCTTGTGCGCGATCAAGGTAATTTCATCACCCCAACGCATGATAATCACCCGCCAAACTCAAAGAACATTTCAAGTAATCATAGGCCGCGCGGTATTTCTCGCTGTCTTCGGAATATCCGAAGTTTGCCTTTGCGTAAAGGACAATCGCCCGCGTGATAAGGGGATCGCCCGCCGCGGCCTCTTTGCCTTCGGCGGGCGTATCCTCCGGAACATTCACACCGACAAGGCGCAAATCTGCTTTGCAAGCGTCGATCAGGTCTTGTATTTCATCGTCGAAAGCCGCCGTTTTTACGCGTAAGGCGTTTTTCACCTTGTCAAGCATGGTTTATCCCTCC
>PPYF01132717.1_pt1 | contig 10262 bp, 10 predicted proteins | sample 1559871 | NCBI WGS metagenome assembly PPYF01 (sample SAMN08240021, study PRJNA423297) | Human gut metagenome, whole genome shotgun sequencing project.
GCAGCCGCCTTGCTGTAATCAGGCTCTCCTCCCTTTGAAAGGCATTTTCTGTTGACAGCGACAGCACTTATAAGCTCTATGATATCATTTTCCTCGCTTACCTCGTATCTTTGTGCCAAAAGCCCCGGATACTCTGCTTTTAGAAACTTTACAAGCTCCACGGCAAGCTCATCAACATTTAAAATCTCATCCTTTATCGAACCGATGAGCGCAAGTCTAAGTCCCACTGTCTGATCTTCAAATTTCGGCCACAGTATGCCCGGGGTATCGAGCAGCTCAACACTTTTATTGAGCCTGATCCACTGCTTGCCCTTTGTCACGCCCGGCTTGTTTCCTGTCTTGGCACAGGCTTTTCCGGCGTATGAATTGATAAATGTGGACTTTCCGACGTTTGGAATCCCCACCACCATAGCTCTTACCGGTCTGTTTTTGATACCACGCTTTCGGTCTCTTTCAATCTTTTCCTTGCAGGCCTCCATCACGATATCTGTGATGCTCTTCATGCCTGACTTGCTTCTAGCATCAAGACTGACTACAAAAAAGCCCTTTTCCTTGAAAAATGCACTCCACTCCCTGGTGCGCTCCTTATCGGCCAGATCTGCCTTGTTCATAAGAATGAGCCTGTATTTGTTTTTTCCAAGCTCATCAATGTCCGGATTACGGCTGGATAGCGGAATTCTTGCATCCACAAGCTCTATAACCAGATCTATTAATTTAATGTCCTCCTGCATCTGACGCTTTGCCTTGGTCATATGCCCAGGGTACCACTGAAAATTCATAATTCACCTGTCCTTTATCTATATATGTTATAACTATTGCTACTTGATGGTTCCAAAGCTTCCAAGGCCTGAAAATCTAAACCATGCCTTGCCGATAATATAGTCTCTCTTTACATTGCCAATATTGGCATAGCGGCTGTCCTCACTGTTGTTTCGATTATCTCCAAGTACAAAATACTCGTCCTTTTCAAGTTCTATAGGATCTGAGGCAAGCCCTGCATCCTCCATTGAGGCAACGTCCGTCGATTCCTTGTACAGCTCATCATTCACGTACAGTGCGCCGTCCTTTATCTGAACAGTATCTCCCGGCACCGCTACCACTCTCCTGACATAATAATGCGACTTATTATTTCCGTTTGGCAGAAATACTATCACGTCTCCTGCCTTTGGCTTTGACATGATATATGCAAACCTGTTCACAAGAATATTATCATCGTTCTCCAATGTCTGCTCCATAGCCTGGCCCACCACATTTGTACGTATACCGAAAAATGACACCAGCACATATGCCAGACCTATCACTACAATCAGCTCCACTACCCACGAAACAATTTCCTTGAACAATGGCAGATTAAATTTTCTTCTTTGCCTTCTAAAGCTAAGTCCTGCTCGTCTTCTGGACATCTTACACCTCTTGCTAACTAATATTTTATTGCGTAATCTTAATTATATATTGTTTTCATGTTTGTTGCAAGCTGTAACCCTGAAAACTAAAAAGACCATTCTCATACGATTGCTCGCAGAAAATGGTCTCTTTCGCGTAAAAATATTATTTTACAAGCTCTTTAACCTTAGCAGCTTTTCCGATACGGTCTCTTAAGTAGTAAAGCTTAGCACGACGTACTTTACCTTTACGTACAATCTCAACCTTCTCTACGTTTGGTGAGTGGAGTGGCCATGTCTTCTCAACACCTACACCGTTAGAAAGCTTTCTAACTGTGAATGTTGTACGGTTTGATCCGTTCTGCTTTTTGATTACTGTTCCCTCGAATACCTGGATACGCTCACGGTTACCCTCTTTGATTTTTCCGTATACCTTTACAGTATCTCCTACAGAAAACTCAGGTGCCTCGGCCTTTAACTGCTCGTTCTCGATGCTCTTAATAATTTCACTTGCGTTCATTTTGTGACCTCCTAATTATTTTGACGTTCTTAATGCTACTACTATTTTCACAACAGAGGACCATCTCTTTTATTCACAACATGTGATTTTGAAAAATGCAATCCCATACTCTCCTGCAGCCTCATAGACGCATCATTGCCCACGATTATCTGTCCATATGGTATCCATCCGTTCTCCAGTGCCCTGTTGAATGCATATGTTTCAAGTGCTGTGGCAAGCTTTTGATGCCTGTACTGCGGCTTTACATAGAGCATGCCTATGCTGCCCTCCTCATGGATTCCGATAATTCCAGCGAGGGTATTAATGGTATCATCAGCAGTATTATCACCAAAAAAAGCGCCATAGACTGCCCCTGCCTCTATTCTTTCTATGATATAGTCCGGATTGTCAAAGCCCGGGTACATTGGCGCAGCCTCCTGTATATCAGCTGCATCCAGCTTTCTTATAATTAAGCCATTCGGCATCGGCCTTCCATCCGGTCTGTACAGTCCGCTGACAGATAGCTTTTCTTTGTTTGTATATACAGCCTGCATGCACTCTACAGTCTCATTAAATCCATTTGCTGTAAAGAGCTCAACATATCTTTGCTGGTGAAGCACTATGCCATTTACAATCTGATCTGTAACATTTTCTGGAATATGCTGACTGCTGTATTTATCAACAGGCTTTGTGACATTTTCCTGCACAAAATCAATAAGCTTCGACCCGCCCTCATCCGGCCTTGTATGAAAGCATACCTTTGAGACCATGTCCCGAAGCAGATATTCGCCATCTGCCTCAAACAGTATCTCGGCGCAGCTGCGCTCCTTTGTGCGCTCAACAGACTTTTCAAGGCGCCATGCATCAATCTTTTTCTGATTGCCTGACATGAGTACCTCAGGCACCTTTTTGTCATGCCACTCAACAGGACGTGAGTACTGAGGGTATTCGAGCAGATTGCCATGAAACGACTCTGTCTCTGCCGAAATGTCATTGTGCAGCACCCCAGGAACCAGACGTGAAATTGCATCTATCATTACCATCGACGGCAGTTCTCCGCCTGTTAGAACATAGTCACCGATAGAGACATAATCCGTTACCGTCTCCTCCAGCACGCGCTCGTCAATACCTTCATAGTGCCCACATAGAAAAATGAGGTCATCACACTTTGCAAATTCTGCCGCCATCTGCTGGTTGAACACGCTGCCCTGTGGAGTAACATAAATCAGACGCGCATTGTGATTTTTTATTTCTTCTGCTGTATTTTTATATGATGTATTTTCATATAATATATTTTTATCGGCGATATTTTTCTCTGAATTATCACCTGAATGGACCTGATTACATTTATTGATCTGACTCACCACACTGCGCACAGCCTGATACACCGGCTCTGCCTGCATAAGCATCCCCGCGCCGCCACCATATGTGTAATCATCAACCTTATTGTGCTTATTGTGCGCAAAATCCCTGATATTTACCGTATTGAGTGATATAATATTCTGTTTTAAAGCTCTGCCTGTGATACTCTCTGACAGTCCCTGTTCTATCATCTGTGGGAATAAGGTCAGCACATGAAATCTCATTTCCTATATCTCCTATATCATCCTGTTTTACAGTTTTACGATTTAAAATGTATGATTTTGTTCAATTTTATATCTCATTTTACGGTTTTTGCAGTTTGAGATGTAGCTATCTCAAACCTGCCAGCAGATGCACCTTCATCGTGCCATTTTCCACATCAACGTCCAGTATACAATCCTTTATTGCCGGAATCAGCAGATCATTTGCACCGGCTTTCTTAACAACATACACATCGTTGGCACCGGTCTGGAGCACATCATCTATAACTCCAAGCTCCTCTCCTTCGTCTGATGTGACGGAAAGCCCGATAAGATCAGCTATAAAGTACTCATTTTCCTCAAGTGGCACCGCATTTTCCCTTGTCACAAAAAGAGGTGCCTTTTTATATTTTTCCACATCATTTATGTCATCTATGCCCTTAAATTTCAAGATAACCTGGTTCTTGAAAAATTTGACAGAAGTTATTTCCAAATCCCTGCGCTCTTTGCCATTATCCAGAATGACATTTTTAAGCTTTTTAAAACGGGCAGCATCGTCAGTGGTTGGGAACACCTTTACCTCACCGCGAATGCCGTGTGTGCTCGTAATTACACCTACCTGTAGTAAATCTTCCATTCTCTGTCTCCTGATATTAATATAAATCATAACTATTCAGCCCACGCACATTCTCAAAACCATACAATACCGGTTCTGAATAGTTACTATAAATTATAAAAAAACAGGCATCTCATAAGAGATGCCTTTATGTTACTGTACTATCTCAACAATAACCTTTTTGTCTTCTTTAGAGGCTGCGGCCTTAACAACTGAACGAATAGCCTTAGCAATACGTCCCTGCTTGCCGATCACTTTGCCCATGTCAGACTGTGCAACACGTAATTCCAAAACAATTGCTTTCTCGTTTTCGGTCTCAGTTACATTAACCTCATCCGGATAATCAACTAAAGATTTTGCAATTACTTCAACTAATTCTTTCATTACGCCACCTCTTTATCCTATTTCTCGATACCAGCACTCTTGAAGATTCTAGCTACTGTCTCAGTTGGCTGTGCGCCGTTTGATAACCATTTCTTAGCTAATTCCTCATTTACATGATACTCGCTAGGATCCTTAGTTGGATCGTATGTTCCGATCTCCTCGATGCATCTTCCATCTCTTGGTGATCTAGAGTCTGCAACTACGATTCTATAGAAAGGAGCTTTCTTCTGTCCCATTCTTCTTAATCTGATCTTTACTGCCATTTTGTTTCACCTCCTCATAGGTTTATTGAATAATATATATCAAAAGTAAAATAAATACTTTTGTTAACAAAACATGAAATTCTTTAATGAAATTCCTTTAATGAAATCCATTAAAACTGAAGTCCTTTGAATAAGCCTCCAAGACCACCGCCTCCACGGCGTCCCTTCTTGCCGCCCATCATGCCGGGCATCTGCTTCATGAACTTCTTTGTCTGCTCAAACTGCTTTACAAGTCTGTTGACCTCTGATACATCCACACCTGCGCCTCTTGCTATACGAGCCTTGCGGCTTGGATTAAGAAGCTTTGGATTTCGTCTTTCCTCAGGTGTCATGGAATAGATGATTGCCTCTGTGCGGGCCATGCCCTTTTCAGCTTCATCTGTATCAATATCCGGCATCTTGCCTCCACCGATACCCATGCCCGGCATCATGCCCATCACGCTTGAAAGACCGCCCATCTTCTTCATCTGACTCATCGAATCAAGGTACATCTCAAAATCAAACTCATTTTTGCGCATCTTCTGCTCAAGCTTCTTGGCCTGTTCCTCATCAATGTTCTCCTGCGCCTTCTCAATCATGGAAAGCACATCGCCCATGCCGAGGATTCTTGAAGCCATACGCTCCGGATAGAACTGCTCAAGGTCTGAAAGCTTCTCTCCCATACCTGCGTATAGTATCGGCTTTCCTGTAACGGCTCTGATTGAAAGCGCCGCTCCACCTCTGGTGTCACCATCAAGCTTTGTGATGACAACTCCGTCAATTCCTATCTTTTCATCAAAGGTACCTGCTACATTTACCGCATCCTGACCTGTCATGGCATCAACCACGAGGATGGTCTGGAAAACATCAGTAGCTTCTTTTATCTCAATAAGCTCTGCCATCATATCCTCATCAATATGAAGACGTCCGGCAGTATCGATGATAACAACATTGAAATCGTTTTTCTTAGCGTGCTCCACAGCGGCCTTTGCGATGTCGGCAGGCTTGTTTTTATCACCCATTGAGAAAACCTCAACGCCCTGCTTCTCGCCATTTATCTTTAACTGCTCAATCGCAGCCGGACGATACACATCACAGGCTACAAGCAGTGATTTCTTGCCCTTGCTCTTAAGCTTTCCGGCAATTTTTGCTGTAGTGGTTGTCTTACCGGCTCCCTGAAGACCTACCATCATGATAACGGTAAGCTCCTTGCCCGGTCTGAAAGCAATCTCTGTTGTCTCAGAGCCCATAAGCTTAATCATCTCTTCATTTACGATTTTGATGACCATCTGGCCGGGATTGAGACCATTCATGACATCCTGTCCGATTGCTCTCTCCTGAACACTCTTTGTGAACTGCTTAACAACCTTGAAGTTAACATCGGCCTCAAGGAGTGCCATCTTAACCTCTTTAAGAGCAGCCTTTACATCATCCTCAGTAAGCTTTCCCTTGCTGCGGAGATTCTTAAAAACGTTCTGCAGTTTTTCTGATAAACTGTCAAATGCCATATTACAGCTCCTCTAGTATCTGATTCGAAATAGCTTCGATTTCATTCATTAATAGCTCATTATGTGATTTCTTAAAATCATTTGTCAGCTCATGAATCCTTCGTATGTCACTCTTTATGGACATGAACTTTTCAACAAGATGCAACTTTGCCTCATAGTCAAGCAGCTTCTTATTGCATCTCTTAATCAGATCGGCAACACCCTGACGGGAAATCCCCTCCTCGGATGCAATCTCACCGAGTGACAAATCATTGAAGACAAAATCCTCATATACCTGACGCTGATGCTCATTCAAAAGCTCACCGTAGAAATCATATAAATATGCCTGTTCAAGTTTTTCTTCCATATCAAGTATCCTCTTTTTCCCTCGAACCTATGGTAGAATAACACATAGTTTGCCCGGTGTCAAGTAAAAATACTTGATACTTTTATTTTTATATCATAGTGCGTACAATTCTTGGCTTATAGCCCTTCTTCTCGAGCGCAGCAATAATCTGCTCCTTGTGCTCTGTACCAAAACACTCAAGCGTGATGCGAAGCTCGACAGCCGCACTTCTGTTTGTAGTGACAAACTGGTTATGCTCCAGCTTGATTACATTGCCCTGTACATCGGCAAGAGTCTGTGAAACCTTGGCAAGCTCGCCCGGCTTATCCGGCAGAAGCACTGAAACAGTAAAGATCCTGTCTCTGAAAATAAGCCCCTGCTGTACAACTGATGACATGGTAATAACATCCATGTTGCCGCCAAGCTCGTCATCCTCCACTGTGATAATATCATCAAGATTTTTCTTTATGTATGGGAAAATATTTGAGCCCGGTGTCTTTACCGCTGTTCCGTCTGCAATAGTATTTACACTTGGTAAAGTGGTCACCTTGCCGTTCTTAAATGACTCCTGCATACAATTGGCACCGGCCGGCTCCACTCCGATAACCTTAATCTTTGGGTTTAAGAGCTTTGCAAGTGTGGATACACCTGTTGCCAGCCCGCCGCCGCCGATTGGAACGAGGATGTACTCAACAAGAGGAAGCTCCTTAAATATCTCCATAGCAATAGTTCCCTGTCCTGTTGCGACAGCTAAATCATCAAACGGATGGATAAATGTGTAGCCCTCTTTCTCTGCAAGCTCATATGCCTTGGCACATGCCTCATCATACACATCTCCATAAAGCACTACCTCAGCGCCGTAGCTCTTTGTACGGTTTACCTTGATAAGAGGTGTGGTGGTAGGCATCACGATTACAGCCTTGCAGCCATAGCACTTTGCAGCATACGCAACACCCTGCGCATGGTTTCCTGCAGATGCTGTGATGAGTCCCTTTGCCCTCTCCTCATCTGTGAGTGTGCTTATCTTGTAGTACGCACCTCTGACCTTGTAAGCTCCGGTAAACTGCATATTTTCAGGCTTCAGATATACCTTATTGCCTGTCTGGTCACTTAAAAAGTCACTGTAAATGAGCTTTGTCTCAAGGGTGACCTCCTTGACCTTCTCACTTGCTTCTTCAAATTTATCTAATGTCAGCATATTTGTTCTCCCTTTCATTTCTTCGGTATAACTATTCATACCCACCCACACATTATTCGCAAAAATGCATTGTTCTCAGTGGTTCTGAATAGTTATTTTTCATTATATTATACCAAAAATTCCGTACATATATATATAAACTGATATATCAGATTATTATAAACAATATAACTTATACGCTCAAAGATATTCTCAAATTATTCCATTTTAGTATCAAACAATGCATTCACGAACTCGTCCGAATCAAATTTCTGCAAATCATCGATAGTCTCACCGACTCCGATATACTTGACCGGCACTGAAAGCTCCGACTGTATCGCTACAGCGATACCGCCCTTTGCCGTACCATCCATCTTAGTAAGCACGATACCCGAGATCTTTGCCACATCAGAAAACTCTCTCGCCTGAACCAGTGCATTCTGGCCTGTAGTCGCATCAAGCACGACGAGCGTCTCTCTGTACGCATCCGGATACTCACTCTCCAGGATTTTATTAATCTTTCCAAGCTCATTCATCAGATTCTTTTTGTTGTGGAGTCTTCCGGCTGTATCCACGAGAAGCACATCAGCGTTTCTGGCCTTTGAAGCGGCAACCGCATCATATACAACAGCTCCCGGATCAGCACCCTCGGCACCGCCAATCATATCAACTCCGGCGCGGTTTGCCCATTCCTTCAGCTGGTCTCCTGCTGCCGCCCTGAAGGTATCGGCACCTGCAATAACTACCTTCTTGCCCTGTTCCTTGAGCTTTCCTGCAAGCTTTCCGACGGTGGTAGTCTTTCCTACTCCGTTGACACCGATTACAAGCACAACAGATTTTTCATTTTCAAATCTGTAGGCTGTCTCCTCCACCTTCATCTGCTCCTTGATGCTCTCAATCAAGAGTTCCTTGCACTCTGTCGGCTCCTTGATGTGCTGCTCCTTAACCTTTCTCTGCAGATCCTCGATGATACTCTCTGTAGCTCTCACCCCGAGATCTCCCATGATGAGAATCTCCTCAAGCTCCTCATAAAAATCATCATCTATATGCGAAAATCCACTGAAAAGCGAATCTATGCCTGAAACAATATTGTCTCTGGTCTTTGTCAGTCCTGAAACGAGCCTCTTAAAAAAGCCCGGCTTCTTTTCTTTTTCTTCCATTTCAACTCTCCATAAATAAAATTCTACTGCGTCAAATCATTCTCTATCAGATTTACTGAAACGAGTGTGGAAACACCCTTTTCCTGCATCGTGATACCATATAGCCTGTCCGCTGCTGCCATCGTACCACGTCTGTGTGTGATAACGATAAACTGTGTGTTCTTTGTAAGCTTGTTCAGATAATTTGCATAGCGCGAAACGTTTGAGTCATCAAGCGCCGCCTCAATCTCATCAAGCAGACAAAACGGCGATGGCTTAAGTGCCTGAATGGCAAACAAAAGCGCAATAGCGGTGAGCGCCTTTTCTCCACCGGACATCTGCATCATATTCTGAAGCTTCTTTCCTGGCGGCTGTGCGACGATTCTTATGCCGCACTCCAGTATATCCTCATCCTCCACAAGCTCCAGGGAACCATGTCCACCACCAAAAAGCTGCTTAAAGGACTTGTCAAACTCTCTCTGAATCTCGGCAAACTTCTCTGTAAACTGCTTTCTCATACCACTGTCAAGCTCATCAATGATGCCAACCAGAGTCTTTTCAGCCTCGATAAGGTCATCATGCTGTCCCTTTAAGAACTCATAACGCGTTGAAATCTCCCTGTATTCCTCGATAGCGTTGACATTTACATCGCCGAGGCGTCTGATTTCGTCCTTTATGCCTGCAATCAGCTTCTTTAATGAAGGCAGGTCATCATATGCATCATTTCTAAGCTCTGAAGCCGCATGCGGAGTAAGCTCATACTCATCCCACATGTAGTTTGTCTGAGTCTCTGAAGCCTCCTTAAGCTTCTCTCTCTGGCTGTTCAGTCTGAAAAGCTCCTTATCCAGATCAGCCTGTTTCTTTGAAACTTCCTCCTGCTTTGCAAAAAAGCCTCTGTAATTTTCAGACATCTTTTCCTTTTTGGCAATACTCTCCCTAAGCTCCTCGTCAAGCTTAGAATTGTTGTCCTTTGATGCCAGAATGGTCTGTGTGATTGCATCAATATCAGCCTGCTTCTTTTTAATATCATCCTTTGCAGCAGCTGCACCTTCCACAAGGCTTTCCTTCTGCTCATCAAATTTCTCTATCTCTGAATTGATACGATTGATATTTTCTATAGCAAACTCTGCCGTCTTTGTAATATTTGCAAGCTCAAGTGAAATGGCAGCGGCCTTGTGTGAAGCCTCCTGCTCAAGTACTCCCTGCTTCTCAAGTATCTCACTGTATGAGCTGTTTTCCTTCTCAAGCTGCTTTTCACGCTGCTTTGATGCCTCAAGCTGCGCTGCAATATCCTTCTTGCCCTGATTTATCTCTTCGAGCTGTTTTTCAATCTCGGCATTTTCTGTGCTCAGATCCTCGTAGACATTCGCACTCTCCTTCTTTTGCTGGTCTGCCCTGTCAACAGAAATCTGTGCTGTGTTCTGCTCA
>PPYF01269237.1_pt1 | contig 10261 bp, 8 predicted proteins | sample 1559871 | NCBI WGS metagenome assembly PPYF01 (sample SAMN08240021, study PRJNA423297) | Human gut metagenome, whole genome shotgun sequencing project.
CGCCCTACCGCGCTGTGTGGGTCAGCTATCTCGAATGGGAGCAGGTCGATTTCTCGTCGGCGGAGGCGTTCACGCAGGCAATCGGCACAATGCTGGACAATATACAGTCGATTGGCGCAACAGTCGTGCTGGCGCAGGTGCGGCCCTTCGGCGATGCGCTCTACCCCAGCGACTACTTCCCGTTCAGCCACCTCTGCACCGGCACGCAGGGGCAGGACCCCGGGTTTGACCCGCTGGCACTGCTGGTGGACGCCGCCCACGCGCGGGACTTACAGCTGGAAGCCTGGGTCAACCCTTACCGCATCCAGGCCGGGCAGACCCCGGCGCTGTGCGGCGCAAGCCCGGCGCGGCTGCACCCGGACTGGGTCAGGTACACCGACACCGGCGCGTATCTCGACCCCGCCAGCGCGGACGTGCGGCAGTACATTGCCGACGGGGTGGGGGAGCTGTGCGCAAGGTACGCTGTGGACGGCATCCACTTTGACGACTATTTTTACCCCACCACCGACCCGGCCTTTGACGCGGCGGACTACGCGGCCAGCGGCAGCACACGGACGCAGGACGACTGGCGGCGGGAGAACGTGAACGCCCTGATGGAGCTTTGCCACGCCGCGGCCCGGCGGTACGGCGTGCGGTTCGGCGCAGCCCCGGCGGGCGACCCGGAGCAGAACTACACCCTGCAATACAGTGACGCGGCCCGCTGGCTGCGGCAGGGGACTGTGGATTACCTGATGCCCCAGCTTTATTGGGGGCAGGAATATATAAAAAACGGCGATGCGTCGCACAGCTTTGCGCAGCTGGCCGCCGCGTGGGCCGCACTGCCCCGCGCGGCGGGCGTGAAGCTGTACGCCGGGCTGGGGGCCTACCGCGTCGGCGCAGGGGATGGGTCCGATGCCGGCTCCGAGTGGTTTTCCGGCCATGCGCTGGCCGACCAGCTTGCTTTGCTTGCCCGCTTAGGGGTGCAGGGCGCGGGGCTCTACCGCTACGGCAGCCTGTTTGCCAATTCCGGCGCCCCGGCGCTGGCGGAAAGTGAAGTGGAGGCAATAAAAGGTGTCTGGCAGGGCTGACCGGAAAATCCGGTGCAGACTGTCGAAAAACTCTTGTAGGGGCGAGCATTGCTCGCCCGTGCCCGTTTGCCTTGTAAGCAAACCACCCGGAAAAATGCGTTGCTGCGGTAAGTGGGCGGGCGACCAATGGTCGCCCCTACATACGCAATAAGGCAGGAATGCAATTTTTTGACAGTCCGGACCGGAAAATCCGGCGGTGCCGACAAAGATTTGGTACTTGCAAAAGCGGTAAAAATGCAAGATAATAGAGAGGCGGGGCGGCTTGCGGCTGCCCGCAGGATCCAAGGGAAGATAAAGGAGAAACTCCATGAACAATATAAACGACCTCTATAACCGCTGGCTTGCCCAGCCGGATCTGGACGACGCCGTCAAAGCCGAGCTCGTCTCCATCGCGGGCGACGGCGACGCCGTCACGGACCGCTTTTACCGCGATCTGGAATTCGGCACCGGCGGCCTGCGCGGCGTGATCGGCGCGGGCACGAACCGGATGAACCTCTACACCGTGCGCAAGGCAACGCAGGGGCTGGCGGACTACCTCAATGCGTCCGGCCTGCCCAAAAAGGTAGCCATCGCCCACGACAGCCGCCATAACGGTGCGCTGTTCGCCCGCGAGACCGCCCGCGTGCTGGCCGCGAACGGCATTACCGCCTGCATGTACCCCCGGCTTGAGCCGACCCCGGCGCTTTCGTGGGCGGTGCGGTACCTCGGCTGCGGCGCGGGCGTCTGCGTGACGGCCAGCCACAACCCCGCTAAGTACAACGGCTACAAGGTCTACGGCGCGGACGGCTGTCAGATCACGCTGGAGGCTGCCGAGAAAATTCTGGCAGCTATCGAAAAAATTGATTGCTTTGACGATGTCCGGCTGGCAGATTTTGACGCTGCCGCCGCCGCGGGCCGCATTGTGACAATTGACGAAAAATGCCTCGATGATTTTGTGCAGGCTGTCTATGACCAGCGCGTCGGCGACGGCGCGGGCATCGACGCGCTCAAGCTCGTCTACACCCCGCTGAACGGCACGGGTCTGGAATGTGTGAAAAAGCTGCTGAAAAAGCTCGGCGTGACCCATGTGACCGTTGTGCCCGAGCAGGAAAAGCCCGACGGCGACTTCCCGACCTGCCCCTACCCGAACCCCGAGATCCGCGAAGCTATGCAAAAAGGCTTGGAGCTGTGCGACAAGGCCCGCCCCGACCTGCTGCTGGGCACCGACCCCGACTGTGACCGCTGCGGCACCGCCGTGCCCGACGGCAAGGGCGGCTACCGGCTCATCAGCGGCAACGAGATGGGCATCATTCTGCTGGATTACATCTGCCGCACCCGTCTGGCACAGGGCACGATGCCCGCCGACCCCGTGGCGGTAACGACGATCGTCTCTACCGATATGGCAGCGCCGGTGGCAAAAAAATACGGCGTCGAGCTGCGCCGCACCCTGACCGGCTTTAAGTTCATCGGCGAGCAGATCGGCAAGCTGGAGGCCGAGGGGCGTCCCGAACGCTATATCTTCGGCTTTGAGGAGAGCTACGGCTACCTGTCCGGCGCACACGTCCGCGACAAGGACGCTGTCAACGCGACGCTGCTGGTCTGCGAGGCCGCGGCCTGGTACGCCCAGCAGGGCAAGACGCTGCTGGACGCCATCGAGGCGTTGTACAGGGAGTTCGGTTACTACCGCAATGCGCTGTGCAGCTTTGCCTTTGAGGGCGAGAGCGGCATGCACACGATGCAGGAGCTGATGAAGAAGCTGCGCGCCAACGCCCCGGAGGACATTGCCGGGTACAAGGTGGAGTCCGTCGTGGACTACGACACCGACGGCACCGGGCTGCCCCGCGCCAACGTGCTGGAATACCATCTGGACGGCGGGCATAAGCTGATGGTCCGCCCCTCCGGCACCGAGCCGAAAATTAAAGTTTATCTTTCCGCCGTTGGCGACAGTGAGGCAGCCGCCGATGCCGTGAACGCCGCGCTGGCCAAAGCCGCCGCAGACATGATGAAAGCGTGAACGGTATGGCGATTCTGAAATTGACCCCGAGCTGCCAGGATTATCTGTGGGGCGGCAGCCGCCTGCGCACCGATTTCGGCATCAAGAGCGACCTTGAACCGCTGGCCGAAGCGTGGGTGCTGTCCTGCCACCCGGACGGCCCGAGCTATCTGCCCGACGGCACGACGCTGGCGGACTACGTGGCCGCGCACCCCGAAGCCCTGGGCACGGACTGCGCAAAATTTGAGCAGTTCCCGATCCTGACAAAGTTCATCGACGCCAGCAGCAACCTGTCCATTCAGGTACACCCGTCCAACGACTACGCGCTGAAAAATGAACACCAGTACGGCAAAAGCGAGATGTGGTATGTGCTGGACTGCGTGCCGGGAGCGTATCTCTACTACGGCTTTACGCACGAAATCTCCAAAGAGGAGTTTGCGGAGCGCATCAAAAATAACACCCTGACCGAGGTTTTGAACGCCGTGCCGGTGCATAAAGGGGATTGCTTTTTTATCCCGTCCGGCACGCTGCACGCCATCTGCCAGGGCATCGTCATGGTCGAGGTGCAGCAGAACTCCAACGTGACCTACCGCGTCTACGATTACGGGCGTGTGGGTGCGGACGGCAAGCCCCGCGCCCTGCACATTGAAAAGGCGCTGGACGTGACCCGCCGCACGCCGCCGCAAAAGCACGACTTCGGCAGCCATCTCGCGCAGTGCGAGTATTTCACGGTGGACGTGAAAAAAGGCGCGTTTGACGGTGCGGCTGACGAAAAGAGCTTTGTCTCGCTGCTCATCACCGACGGCGCGGGCACGCTGACCTGCGGCGGCGAGACCGTGAAGGTCAAAAAGGGCGAAAGCTATTTTATCCCCGCGGGCAGCGGCAAGTACGCCGTGACCGGCGACTGTGAGACGCTGGTGACGGTGGTGTAAACGGCCCCAAGGACGGTAGGGGCGGCCATTGGCCGCCCGCCAACCTGCCGCAGCAGCGCATTTCCCCATTGCAGAGACAGTAGGGGCCGGGCATGCCCGGCCCGCAGGTGTCCCATAGGCGGGCGCTTGCGGAAAGGTGCAGGGCCGGGCATGCCCGGCCCCTACAGGGCAGAAGTGAATACAGAAAAGACGCACTGCGGAAAAACATCCGTGGTGCGTCTTTTTTGTAACCTTTTGGAAGAAAGCAGCCCTCGACGTGTTCCGCGGGCGGCGGACGGTATACTCCCAATTGACCCGGCGGGAGGACAAGCCCCGCACGGGAAACCAGCAAAGGAGGAACCGTACATGAAAAAACGTCTGTTGGCTGTGCTGCTGGCCTGCTGTATGGCGGCAGGCATGGCCAACGCTGTGTTTGCGGCGGATGAACTGCCCGCCACGGCGGAGTCTGCGGCGGCGATTGCGCCCGCCGACCCGGACCCGCCTGCCCCGGAACCCGAAATAGAGGCGGAGCCGACCCCGGCGGCTGACCCGGAACCCGAAATGGAGGCGGAGCCGACCCCGGCGGCTGACCCCGCGGCAACGCCCGAGACCGCACGCACCCTCGTGATGGAGACGCTGCTCGCCGCGCCTGACACCGCGGCGCAGGCTGCCGTTGTCACAAGCGCAGAGCTGGTGGACAGCATTCGGACCGACGGCTGCTTTACAGCGAAGGTCAACGGCAGCACGGACAGACTCGACGGCGCTGTGTACACCTGGTACCGCAGCAAGGACGGCACCAACTGGGAGGAGGTCCCGCAGCAGCTCTGCTCCGGCGATGCGTGGAACATCACGCCGGGCAGCGAGCACCGGCTGAACGCTGCGCTGGATGCCTGCATTGCCGGTGTCAAGGATGCGGAACGGCTGTACTATAAGGTCGAGGTCACCGGCACCGACGGCGCAAAACTCACCGCCGCGGCCATGCAGGTGCCCTACTGCATCCAGCTGCAGAACGGCAGCTTTGAAACGCCGGATATTGCCGGGCTGAAGGCGTATCACAACAAAAACAACAATACGCCCGCATCCCGGCTGTATTATTCCCGGGACGGTGAGACCGGCACCTTCTTTACCCAGTACCCGTCGGGGGAAGGGGGCATCGTCTGGCAGACCACCGGCGTGGCCGAGCACTGGAAAACCGGGAGCGCCGGCCTGTACATTGAGCTGGCGGACGGCTCCAACCGCAGCTATAACGGCACGCGGAACTACCCCGAGGCCAGCTACAGCATCGACGGCGCTTACGACGGCCAGCAGTTTGCCGAGCTGAACTGCGAGGCCTACGGCGCATTGTATCAGGATGTGCTGACCGCGCCCGGCACCACGCTGCACTGGTCGCTGGCCCACCGCGCCCGCGGCAGGGGTATGCAGGACTCGATGGCGCTGCTCATCGCGCCGGTGGATGTGGCAGCGCAGATCACCGAAATTCTGGCGGGCGCTTCCAGCGAGGACGACAACAGGGGACTTCTGGTGCGCGCGGCGCTGGACCGGACCGTGCAATACAACGGCGAGGAGGTCCCCATCCGCAGCTTCATGGTCGGCGGTGAGATCACCGACGGCAACGACCAGTGGGGCGTCCACAGCGGCGACTACACGGTCCGGGCGGGGCAGTATGTCAGCCGGTTCTTCTTCCTGGCGCTGTCCAGCGGCAAGGGGGACCGGCGCGAGGGCAACCTGCTGGATAAGGTCTGGTTCAGCACCGAGCCTGCGCCGCCCGTGGCCGGGCACGCCAACCTGACGCTGCGCAAGACGCTGGCGGGCAGCCTGACCGCCGACGAGCTGACCGCCGTGCGCGCGGGGCTGACCTTCACCGTGACCCGCTCCGACGGCACGGCTGTGGCCGTCATAAGCGGCGCGGATATGACCGTCGGCACCGACCCGGCCCAGTGCAGCTATACAATACAGGATCTGCCTGTGGCGTCGGAGAGCGGCACGCCCTACACCTACACCGTGACCGAGACCGCCCACGCCGCCCCGGCGGCGGTGCTCTATTTGGCGAGCCGCGCCGCCGTCAACGGCGACGCGCTGCAGCCCGCGGGCGACCCGCCGACGCTGGCCAACATAACGCTGCTGCAAAACGGCACGACCTACGCCGATTTTGAGAACACCTACGCCCGGCAGACCGGCAGCCTGCGGCTGACGAAGGCCGTGGACGACACGGCCCTGCGCGATGAGGCCGAGGCCGTGACGAACACCTTCACCGTCGGCAGCCTGCCCATCGGCAGCTATACGCTGGTTTATGACGACGGCACGGCCCGCACCGTCACGCTGGACGCGCCCGGCGCACTGACCGTGCCGCTCAGGGGGCTGCACAGCGTAACGGTGGAGGATGTGCCCGTGGGCAGCTACACTGTGACCGAGACCGACCACCCCGACTTAGCCGGCTGGTACTGCACGACCACCGCCGCCGCGGCGGCCGGGACGGTGCAGGTGCCGTCCGGCGGCGTGGGGGAGGCTGTCATCACCAATACCTACGCGCCGTTCCTGCGCGTCACCGTGACCAAGCAGGTCACGGGCGGCATGGGCGACACGCGCCGCGGCTTTGCGTTTACGGCGGCCATTGACGGCGCGGCGGTCACCGCGGATACCCCCTATGTGCAGCCCTACGGCGGCGCGGCGCTGACCGCGGACGGCTTCACGATCCCGCACAAGGGCAGCATCGTCATCGGGCATCTGAAGCCCGGTCAGACCGTGACCGTCACCGAGGAGACGCTGACCGACTACGAAACGACAATGGACGACGGCAGCAGCGTCACGCTGGGCAGCAGCTATACCGCGACCCTGACCGGCGACGCGGCGGTGACCTGCGTCAACAATAAGGACGGCGTGCCGCCCACGGGTCTTGCGCAGGACGCGGCCCCGGCAGTCTGGCTGCTGGCGGCGGGCGCGGCGCTGGCCGTGGTCTGCCGCCGCCGAAAGGAGGCCGCACCGTGAACGAGACACAGCGCCGCCGTGCGCTGGCGGACGTGAAGGAGTTTTTTCTGCGCGCCGGGGCGCTGGCCGCACTGCTGCTGGTGCTGTTCGGCGTCGTGTTCGGGCTGGCGATCCAGCCGGACGACACGATGTACCCGCACCTCAAGCCCGGCGACCTGCTGCTCTACTACCGGCTGCCGCGCAGCTTTGCAGCGGGGGAGGTGGTCGTCTTTACACAGGATGACCGGCGCTGCACGGGGCGTGTTGCGGCCCGCGGCGGCGACACCGTGGAGGTGACAGAAAACGCGCTGCTGCGCATCAACGGCAGCCTTGTGGCCGAGCCGGACATTTACGAGACGACCCCCCGCTACGACAGTGACGTGACCTACCCCCTAACCCTGGCCGACGGCGAGTATTTTATCCTCTGCGACGCCCGCGAGGGTGCGCCCGACAGCCGCCGGTACGGCCCGGTGACGGCAGAAAATATCGCCGGACGGGTCATTGCGATTGTGAGGAGGAATGAGATTTGATAAGGGCAAGAAGGAGATACAGGTGAACTTTGCCCTCATCCGCCGCTGCGGCGGCACCTTCAGTCTACGCGCCAAGAGCCGCCTACAGCGGTTGCGCTCCGACACGCGCCTGCGGGCGCAGCCCCTCGGGGGAAGGCTTGGGGCGGGATGCCTTCCCCTGCGGGGGAAGGTGGCCGAGGCCCCGCCCGAGGCCGGATGAGGGCCGACCTACCGGAAACCACCCACATAACCATACACCACCCCGAAAGGAGCACATACTTATGAACACCATCAAGATTTCCGCCGTTCTGACCGCTGCTTTGCTCACGGGTGCGCTCTCCGCCACGGCGTTTGCGGCAGAGACCCTGACCACGACCACCGGCAGCATCACCTTCCGCAAGGCCATCGACGTGACGAACGCCGCGGGCGCGGGCGGCATCACGGGCACGATTGCCTTTGACGTCACCGCCGCCGACGAGAGCGACCTGCCTGACGACGGAGAGAAAAACTATGTCGGCAGCGTGGATCAGCTGGACGGCAGCGACATCATCGCCACGTTTGCGGCGGATGACAGCGGCATTGCCAACAAGGAGAGTGATGTAAGCGTCGGCTTTGACACCTCGAAGTTCGAGGCCCCCGGCGTCTACTACTACCACCTGACCGAGCGCGACCCCGGCATCCACGGCCTGACCGCCACGACGGCGACCTACCTGCTAAAGGTGCGCGTTGTCAACGACAATACGTCCGAGCCGGACGGTGCAACGTTCAAAATCGACTACGCTACGCTGACCTCGCTCGATGACAATACCAAGAGCGACCTCATCACCAATACCTACACGACCCACGGCCTGACCGTGACCAAGGCGCTGGCGGGCGACTGGGCCGACTACACCGACCACTTTATCTTCACGCTGGAGATCACCGACCCGGACGCGAACCCGGGCCGCATGGCGTCGGTCACGGTCCAAACCACAAGCGCGGCGGGTGTGACGAGCGACGCCGAGGTGAAGCCCTTTACAAACGGCAAGGTCAGCTTCTCGGAGACGATCCGGGGCGGCGATGTGATCAAGGTGACCGGCCTGCCCACCGGCGCGGCCTACACGATCACCGAGAGCGGCCTGGACGCTGAGAAGTATACGACGGCCTGGACGCTGGACGGCGAGACGCTGAGCACCAAAAAGGCCCTGCCCACGCAGACGGTGGGTGCCGCCGACACGGCCCTGACCGTCACGAATACCCGCAGCTCGATTGCCCCCACCGGCCTGCTGCTGGACGCCGCCCCCTACGGCGCGATGCTGGCGCTGGCCGCGGGCAGCGGGCTGGTGTTCTTCCGCAAGCGCCGCCGTGAGGATTGATGCCGGACCGCGCGGCGCGGCTGGCACGCCTGGGCACACGGCTGGTCAGTGCGCTGGCCGGGCTGCTGATGCTGGCGCTGCTGGCCTTCGGCGGGTTCGCACTCTGGCAGGACGCCGCGCTGCGCCGCGGGGCGTTTGTGGGCGCGGAGCTTTTGCAATATAAGCCCGCCGCACCGGCTGCCGACAACCCGACGCTGGCCGAGCTGCAAACCGTCAACCCCGATGTCTGCGGCTGGCTGACGGTGGACGGCACGGGCATCGACTACCCCGTTGTGCAGGGCGCGACGAACATGGACTACGTCAACCGCGACGTCTACGGTGATTTTTCCCTGTCGGGCGCGATTTTTCTCGACAGCCGCTGCGCCGCCGACCTGACCGACCCGTACACGGTGATTTACGGCCACCACATGGACAACAGCGCGATGTTCGGCGATATTGCGCGGTTTGCGGAGGCAGACTATTTTGCCGCGCACCCCGCGGGCAGCATAAGTCTGCCCGACGCCGCCTATACGATCGAGCTGTTCGCCTGTGTGGTGACCGATGCCTACGATACCGCCATTTACACGCCGGAGCGTTACCACGACGACGTGGGGGCGCTGCTGGACTATGCGGCGGCGCAGGCCGTGCAGCAGCGGGACATCGGTGTGACGGCGCAGGACCGGCTGGTGGCGCTTTCGACCTGCGCCGGGAGCGAGACAAACGGGCGGGTCGTCGTGCTGGGGCGGCTCTGCCCCCTGAAAGAAGGAGATGAAATGCAATGACCTTTGGCAAAACGGCCCTGCGGTGCTGGCTGCCCGCAGCGGCCCTGCTGTTGGCGCTGCTCTGCCCGCTGCCCGTGGCGGCTGCGCGGGCGGGCACGGCGATCCCCGTCAGTGTCCGCACCGACGGCGCAGCTGCGGACGCCGTCTATACGGTGGAGCTGACACCGCTGGACGCGGCCCCCGCGCCTGTGCAGCGTGCCCTGACCGTAAAAAACGGCGGCACTGTGTATTTTACGGGCTTTGCCTTTGACGAGCCGGGGGATTACCGGTATCTGGTTGCCGAGCGCAGCGGCGGCGCTGCCCACACGACCTACGATACGCACAGCTACACGGTCACGGTCCGGGTGACGGGCCGCCCGGACGGCGGTCTTGCCGCCGGGCTCTGGGCCGTGCGCAGCGGGGAGACCGCGAAGGCCGACGGCGTGCTGTTTGTGAACCGGTATGACCCGCCGGAGACCGCTGCTGCGGCGGTGACTGCGTCAGCCGCGGCGGCTGGCACACGGACCGTGAAGGCTGCCGCCCCGGCGGCGCTGCCGCAAACCGGGGACGGCTTCCCCATAGAGGCGCTGGCCGCCGCGTTTTGCGCAAGCGTCATCGGGTTTGGAACGGCGTGGAAAAGGCGGTGAACAGGGAACGGCAGCCCCCCGGGAGGTTGTTCTTTCTTTTGGCAGCAAAAGAAAGAACCAAAGAAAACTGCCGCTGTTTCGACGCAGCGGACCCGC